>Ga0302325_10025209_pt1 | contig 12359 bp, 10 predicted proteins | sample Palsa_T0_2_FD_201948 | JGI IMG/M metagenome (GOLD analysis project Ga0302325, IMG submission 201948) | Peat permafrost microbial communities from Stordalen Mire near Abisko, Sweden - Palsa_T0_2 | ecosystem: Environmental > Terrestrial > Soil > Palsa > Peat permafrost | place: Sweden: Abisko...
ATTGGGAGATATGGAAAACTGTCTCAGAAGGGTTTGGCCGGCCAAGCTACGTCGAAAGATTCTTCTTTGCGCAATGGCGCGTTCTAGCACCTGTCATTCGCGGCAAGGACACAGTGCTGCACTACTCGTTCACTCCTAACCACATCTTGCCTTTTCTACCCAGCGAGTCTCAGACAGAGGGTTTATCGGAAATGGACTCCCATTTCTTGGAAGAGCAATTGAGATACGGTTCATTTAGCGAGGTGAGGCGAGTAAAAATTCATCCAGATCATTATGACTTTGGAGATTATGGAGTAAGTCTTGATGTTCGCGAAGTCAAATGGCGTCCGCTTATTACTACGCAGATCAACAATCCAAACCATTTATTTGCCATCAAGCGGCTCCAGGCAGTCGATCACAGGAGCTTTCAATTAGAGACAAAGGCTTTGGCTCATTTCCGTCGGTCGCATCCCCTTCAAATCATCCAACTACTAGCGACGTACGAGGTTCGAAACGATTTGCTAGAGGACTCTCCGTCAACTTATCACTTGATATTCCCATGGGCAGATGGAGATCTTCGATATTTTTGGAGTGCCGAGCAAAGATATGTTGGCGACCCGAGCATTATCCCGTGGCTCTCAGAACAGTGTCATCAACTTGCCAAAGCCGTAGCAGCGATCCACGAGGGGTATGACCCCTCTAGTGAAGATTACCCAGGAGAGTCTCAACACGTATTTGGAAGGCATGGGGATATAAAACCGACAAATATACTATGGTTTCCACCTCCACGGAAGGACAAGGAGGCGAACTTAGGTCAGCTAATGCTTGGGGATTTCGGGCTGGCGGCCTTCCACCGAAGAGACTCGCGATCGAATTTGACCTCGACTGATATCCCCCGGTCAATGACTTATTCGGCTCCCGAGTTTGTCACGAGAGAGAAAGTTTCACGAGCTACAGACATATGGGCGCTAGGGTGCATCTTTCTAGAATTCGTCACTTGGTATCTTGAAGGTGCACATGCAGTCAACGAAGAATTTCCCGAGATTCGTGCTGCCGCGGATGTTTACGGCATTAGGTCCGACACGTTCTTTGAGGTTACTGGCTCATTGAATGACCCAGGGGATGAACACACCTCGAGGGTTAAGCCTGAAGTAAGCAGCTGGTGTCTGCGCCTGTCTGAGAATCACAATTCTAGCTGGTATATCCGAGACTTCTTGGCTCTCATCATGCGAATGCTAGACGTGGAGCCAAAAACACGAATCGCCGGCATTGATGTGGCGGAGACGCTACATCTATTCCATCGCCGTTGCACAATGGATGGCGAGTACTATCAAGGAAAGTCTCAAATACTTGAAACATCATCAGGATCTTCTCAGTAAATGCACGCTAAGGGAGCCAGCAACAACGGCCACAGTGCGTCGTCGCGGTTGTTTCTTCAGGACAAGGAGTCCTTTGGGCCGCCGTAATCGACTTTGAGGAAGGTGCTGTAATTCTCACGAGTAGATAGACATGAAGACAGGCCTCCTGAGTCGCTATATCTCGAGTAGTCATCAATGGACTTTGACACGGCATTCTCGGTTAGATTGTCATATTTTTACATTCGGGGACGGATTGGAATCGAGTCACTGGTGCATTTCCATACAATAAAGCTTAAACCACAGAAACGCTTACATAAATTACATTGATGACTTGATACATTCCTGCTGGCATTCCCTCATGTTACTCGCATAAACCTAACCCCTACCCGTTCAATGCAACGAGGTATCCTTTGTTGGGAATTCTTACGGCTCTTAGATGAAGTGAGGGGAAGATGCAGTAGCAAGAGGCTGGTTTCCAGTAAGATCAACTTCGCATGTCGTACTCCCGCAGAGATACTTTTTATCCGTTTCCGAGTTCTGATCGATCAAGTAGGCTCACTTCTTCTCCACATTTTCCCAAACCTTGACAGGCTGTTTGACAGGCTGGACGAGGACCTTCGAACCGGCTGTTGGAATCTAAGTTCTGACTCTCTGCTTTTTTCTGTGACTTCTTTCTGCTCAGCTACAGATGCCGTCATCCTCGTTGGTGCCGCGGGTTGATTTTCATGAATCGTGTTGAGGTTCGGCGCCTGGCCGCCATCTCTGTTCCTAGCCTCAGCATCTGCCAGATCTTTGTCGCGCTTGCGGAATGTATGCGCCAGATCTCTGATCTCCTCCAATTGTTTCTATCCATTTAGTATACATAGCAGGATCATGCTTAATAGGCAAACATACCGGGCTAAGTCCTTTCTTTGTCGTGATGATGTATTGGTCGAACTTGTTCTATGGAACGTGAGATGAGCCACGATCGTTCTCACGAGCAAACTAGGTCTACATACATCAACTGTGAAATTGCCTGATCCCAATTCCTCGTTTAGATACTTCATCAGCCTCCTTGGGTTGATATATCTCATCAAAATCACCTGCTGCTCACGAGATCCTTCCATCCTGAAAATGCGTGGCGATCCCGGCTTTCGTTGGGGTTCTGAAGTTGTGGCGAATGAACGGCGTCTAAAGTTGGTTGCTCTAAGGTGAAACGGGTGATAAATCCTCTGACTAAAGTGCGTGCGGCGACAGAAGGTAAACTTTGACGTTGAGGTTTTCCGCAGGAATAGGAATCGCTGTTTTAAAGCAAATTCATCAGCGGGCCGCCTTAGGCGTTTTTATCTATGCGTGACGTGGTTATGCCTAAGCACACGTGATTTCGGGCTGCGCTGTTTAACACAGCCTCCATGGGTAAGGGGTCACAGGTCAAATCGGCTCTGGTGGCTGAGACCCGAATCTTAGTAATAATCAGGCCCTATCGCCACTGCACCAGCTGTCTTAAGCTACTCTATCCGGTTGACCAATCGACCCTATCGTGTGGCAGCCCATTCGTCGTGGCTCTTCAGCTCTTGAAGCACCCCTGCTTCCCGCCCTCCTAATGGATACACTTCCAGCGGGCTCCGTCCAGCTCTCGGTACGGAGGGCGTCCTTATCTGAGCGGCTCGTGTCGTTGGCGTCCTCATTAAAGAGCGAACAAAGCCTGGGCTTGCTGCACTTCGCCTCCTCCAACCCTTTCGACTGAAGATCATGTGCCTAGCGAGCGGCAGAGACCTACAAAAGGTGCCGACTCCCAGAATACGCTAAGCTTGAGTTTTCTCTGGACGTACTGCGTACAGCTGAAATGTCATTGACCCTGCCTCGTCAAGATGGATTGGGTACCCAATTCCGACCTCTTCGTAGCCCCTAATCGCATTGATGAATTTGATTGCGAGTTGGAAGTTAAAAATGCAGGACAATGTTGCAGGGTCGTTCAGAGCTACAGCGTGGAGAACGCTGTAAGATCGAGCCACGCCGTGGTTGCCAAGTCTAAATGCTTACGAAACTATAGGCCGGCCAAGACACGATTGTCAATGACGAGATCAAGCTTTCGGATGTACAAAAGTGGAACGATTGGTTCGCTGTAGGTTCTTCATTTCTCCTTTTTAAATGTTTCCGTCATGCGATCATTGCTTCACATACGTTTGGTCTAAGCATCGTTATGTACTAGTCTCAGGTATTCGTCCCAGACGACGCGACATTAACATTAGCAAGTATCCCACAAAATGGATTTTGTATCCTGTAAGCCTCTTTCTTAGGTCCTTTGGACTTTGCCGGGGCTGTATACTTACGCAATTTTTTTGCTGCAGTTTCATCCCAAGAGCGGTGGACGCTGAACTCACCGAGTCTACGATAGCATCTGGATTCACAGATCTTCCTATGAGTGAGGACCACTGGAAGAAGGTCGCAAACGCATTTCACTTACCCGGACACTTTACAAAGGTCGCTACAAGAAGGTTGACATCCATAATTACGATATGTCGCACTTGCGAGTTCTCACAGGTTAGGGAGAAGCTCTGGATGCACACGTTCACGATTAATCCGAAGAGCCACCAGGCATTCGCTGTGGCTGCAACACACTTCGAGTCATGCGAGTTTACTTTTTCGATCATGGTTGGTTGCACTGACGACCAGATTAACAACGTCAAACGGCTGGTTGCAGGTTGGCAAGACGCGAGCGGACATCCGCTCCTGATGCTAGGTATATGCGCCGAGCTCGAACTTAACCGCCTGGAAAATCTAATAGGCAAGCAAAGGCTTGCCTACCAGGGGTTGATGGAAAAGATCGAAGATGACGCAGTCAGTGTTGGTCACGATCGATTTAGTTGGGAGCTCATAAAAGAAGTTCGCTCAATTCGAGATGAGAGCAAGACCGTCGAAGAAGAAACCGAAACGACGAAACTTCAGCTATCCAAAGCTATTTTGCCAGGAATCAAGACACTTTTAGACCAATATGCCAATAATCGCGAAACATTTGTTGAAATTACAAACCTTTTCTCGGAGCGCTTTAACGATATCTTGTCCAGATTGGACGGTCTGAGCGCAAAATGCAGGATATATGTAGAGGGAATATCATTTACTACAGACATAGTAAGTTTACCCTCATAGAATGTAGCTTGAACCACAGTAAGTCGATTGGAAACATTGTTGATAATGCTTCAGATCAGAAGCGAACTAGCGAGACAAGAAGCCAATATAAGCACGCAAAACACAAAATTTGGGACTGCAATCTCCTTTGTAGCTTTGGTTTTTCTCCCCGCAACGGCCATTGCTGTAAGAATCTTCTTTTACGAGTCTCCTCAGAAGGTTGCCTGCTAACAAGCAGCGCTAGACCATATTTGCTATGCCTATATTTGGATGGACTAACGACTGGATTGATCTGTCCTTCCATCCCATCAAACAGGATAATACTTCGTCCTCTAATTCAGGTTCCAACAATGGCCCCAATCTTCCCGTGGTTTCTGGATACATATGGGTTTATCTCATCATAGCAGTCGTTATCACTTTGGCAACCCTGGGGATTTTTCTTTGCTACATTAGTAACATAACAGGGCCTAGAGTCCCGGACGGCGGAACTCCAAATGCTGGCACAGCTCCACCAGCAACCCCACTGACACCGACACCCACACCCACTTCCACACCCATGACCTCGACCACGCAACCAATCCAAGCGCTGGTTTCCTCTACAACTATTCGATCACAAGCTAGCTCGACAGCTACAAGGAGCACCAGTGGTGGTGGTCATACAGGACATCAGTCAGCACTCCGACGGCGCTTTACCCAGTCCGGACCTTCGGCTTCCACCCCCAACCTCCGCCAAGTTGTTGACACGCTGCCAGCTCGTGCTTCAACAATTGGAGTATCTAGCACTGGGCGACCTGTAGACGGTATGAGCGAATTCCGGAGAGAAAATGCAGCCCACGCCGGGCCTTCTCTTCCACCTGACCTTGTCTAATCCCGTTTATTACAATACTGGTCGCGGTCAAGGCCGATTCCAGTTTCTGCGCTTTTCTCTCGGTATTAGGTGATGGTATTTAATAACCTCTCAAACGGTCTGTTTGGGAAATCGGTAACTACTTCTTGGGAGAACATCGGCGAGGGGTTTTCTTAAAGTAGTCTATAGGCCTTATATCGAATTAAACATGACTTCATTCTTCTGCGTTCACTATTAATCTAATAAGTATTTTTAAGATATTAAAAGTTTATTATCTTTATCCACCAAGTCGCTAAATAAGAGTTTATTTACTTAAAATATTTTATACTACTTATATATAATTATTATACTTATATAATATATTAAAAAAAAATTTAATTATATTTTAAATTTATTTATATTTTTTTAATTAAAAATAATATTAATAAATTAATTTTAATAATTATAAATATATTAAATAATTCTTTATATTATATAATTTAATTAAATATTTTTATAATATATTAAAATTTAAATAAAGATTTTTAATATAATATTTTTATAAATTTAAAAAAATAAAAATAAAAATAAAAATATATATTATAAATAATTATATTTTAAAAGTTAATATTTTTTTATAATAATAATTTTTTGTAATAATAATTTTTTATAATAATAATTTTTTGTAATAATAATTTTTTGTAATAATAATTTTTTGTAATAATAATTTTTTGTAATAATAATATTAATATTATATATATTTTAAAAATATATATATAAATTATATAAAAGTTCAACATTGCAACTTTAATTTACCGAGGGCCAACTTTGGACCGCCGTTGGCGTAGGCACCATAGGCTCAGTAACAGCCATCACCAACTCAGTGACCGGAGTTATAAATACCAAGCTAGCGAAAGACAAGTTCAAGTGGGAGAAAACAGAGGCAGAACTGAAGAAAAAGGACGAGAAGGGGAAAGGGAAAGCTGACAGTGAGGGGGACCATGACTCGGACGAAAGCGATCACGAGCCCGGTGGAGGAGGCAAGACACAAGAAGCTGGTTTGGCTGGCGCCAGTAGCTCCGACCCAAAGCCATCCAACGATTCGGCTTCCACTCCTCAAAAAGCATCCACTGTCACGGCTCCCAGAATGCACTCTGTCAAGAGACCAAATACGGGCCCGTCTCAGAAACAGAAAGACGCTGCAAAAGCATTTGCAACTATTGATAAGATGCGGCAGGAGTCTAAGAAGAAAGCCACGAAGGCATCACAACTACCGGGCCCGAACATGATTCAATACGAAGCTAGATTAGCTCGTGAGAAGAAAGCAGAGGCAGAGATGGAACGTAGACTTGGCGAGAAACGTCGCGTGGAAGAGAATAGGGGACAATCAAGTAGCAAAGAGAAAGGTACTGCCGAAGCAGCATCTGATGGACCATCGACTAGAGACAAAGGAAAAGTTGTTGACCGGTCATCACCAATGGATGTCCCCGAGGCACTAGACTACAGAGTCGACGAAGACGTCAGACAGCTAGAATCTGATGTGGTCTCCATTGGATCGGCATCTTTCGAGGAAGACATTTACGATGACGATCATCCTAAGATCACAAGCATCAAATTAGGTCACATGGCACCCATCAGCAAGGCAGCAGAGGAGGTTCACGTCGAAAGCTCACCGGAAGACAAGCCAGCTCCAGAAATATATTCTGCAGCCAACCGACCTGAGAGTAATAGTACTTTGGATGCCACCAAGGACTCCCTCCCAGATCAGCCAACTCCACAGAGCGAGACTTCAGTCAACAATACTTGCGACAATCTCAGCTCCAACAGGCCATCTTCACAGGTCCTCGTACCAGCCAACCAAACCCTAGAAAAACCTGGCCCTGTTCAGAAAGAACCTTCATCACACCCTGCTTCGAACAACAGCAACATATCTACCTCACTTCTCACCCAAAATAAAAGTACTTGAGCAGCGGACCATTTCTATATATACAATAAAAAAGTAATAGAGTCAAATAGGCACTTATCGGCAATCATATCTATCTTATGCTCAAAATTCAGTATTCCTAACGAAATAGTGTAAAAGTTTCCCTATTCATCGCTAGTCTTCTTTGTCCCATCTTCACCCCCACCCTTCCGTCTTCTCACTTCATTTGGGGATGGTCTGTCGTATGTTGTTTCTGGGCCTGCCGAATTTTTATCTTTCTGGGCCTGATTTGACTTTGTAGGAGATCGATCGGCCTTTCGAGTTTCGAAAGTGGATTGGGACTCGGCAGCGGTGTTCAATTGTGTAGTCTCAAGGCTGTGAGCAAGAGCACCGAAACGGCTGCTGTAGCGATCCTTGGATATCTCCCGAAGCACATCGGCCGGCATCGAACCGACCAGTTGCGCCGACCTGCTCATAGCCTTCACTTTTCCGACGCTGAAGAGATCCGCAAGAGTTGTCACCACGACTTGATCGGAGTCATCGTTGGCAGTAACCTCTCCGATGATATGTATCTTTTGACTAGATACTAGAGCAGAGGCCTCTTTGCACACTTCCAAACATTGCTTCTGTGTGTTGACCTCTTCCTGCAACCGTAACGTCTCACTTTCGTCGTCAGGGCCCCCATCTGAGGTTATAGATTCAAGACGTCCCCGGAGGCGACCGATCGTCTCGAGCAGGTTTTCTCGGCTCTCGTTTAGCGATTTTTGTGTCAAAAGCTGCGCTTCAAACTGGTTCAACACATATCCAGCACTCTGGTGGGGTGCTTCTGTTTGTAATGCTGGTTGCTCATCTTGTAATGACTTGATATAAGAGCCCGCGCGTTCACAGATGCGGAGACACTGTACTGTCACAGCTTTCTCGTCCTGCAGATCTATGCTTGAATCCTCTAAGAGAGTTTGACGGTCTGCAGCAAGACTCGTTATTTTCTCATCGATACGCTGAAGGCGTATCTCGAGATTGTAAGCCGTGTCTTTAATCATCTCATTATACTCTCCGACAACTTGCTGAGTAAGTCTAGAAGCATGCCTAAAAGATAGGTTAGCAAAGCCCCTTAGATAGGCATAAAACATGCAAGGAAGCTTACATGGTGATAGTTCCCAGGCCAATCGTGATTGTTGACTTGTAGTCCGCCAGAGTATCGATAAATTCGTTAATGTCACCTCTCATAAACTCCATCTTTGTCCAATCTTTTAAGCCCGATTTCGACTTTCCGCTAAATATTTTCATCGCGTCTTCGAACTCGCGACACACCTGGGCACATCGGTCAACAGGGCCCTTCAGAAGCGTCAAAACCGGGGCGTCGCCATCAGCGACCGCTTGCAGCGAGTTCAAAATGGTAACAAGATCCAGGAGACCGCCTTGTAATCTCCCTAACGTTTTGTCGCGACCCTGGTAGCGTTTCACTGTCTCGTGGAGCGCCTTTACCGATGCAATGGTGGCGGCGATAGCAGCCAACGGCGAGGTACTAATTTTCAAAGGATCCATTATTGAAAGAATTAAAAAGAGGGATTTGCATATGATAGCTTTGGGAAGGTCTCGAGCTTTCGCGGACGGCAACACCAACTTGAGGGGATTAGTACCATCACGAGGCGGGGATTTCTTTGCTTGTGGGCCTAATCGTCACCACCAATAGCGCGGAGTCTTTAAGCGCCAGGAATGTGGCCTTAGCCACCAATAGCGCAGAGTTTCGGACCTCTCGTTAAAATTTGGCGATGTCAAGTGATACAGTGCTTGACCGGTGAGCAGACCTGAGCCGAGCCTGAGCAGAGCCTGAGTAAAAGATGGTGCTTGTCACGTGATATACAACGTTAAGAAATTGGGGAAGATCCAGCACTTTGGAATCGTGGTGGTTCAGAGACTACAAGATTGTCTTAAGGAAGGGAACGGAGAGTATTGTCATGTTTTAGCTAAAATAAAAAAATAAAAAGTGTGAGTTTAATGGCAAATCTTGTCTTTTAGTAAAAGCCTTATATCTGCTCTCCCAGAAACGTAGTCGTAAGATAGAGTTATGTAATGTCACATTTTCTGGCTGCACTTTTTATATCCTTGAGCTGATTTGCAGTCGAGACTGCTAGATCGTAATATAAAATATAATTAGCTGCTTTATTTATATTAGTTTTTAGTGATTTATTATAAACTTATTATTATAGTCGTGAGTAATTTACTTTATGCAACTTTTCTAGGTCACTACTTTCGAAACTATAAGCCCAGTCTATATCAGATTTAATACACACTTAAACACGTATTTATGACTTCGGTACTGCCTACCCTTTTCCAGCTGTCTGCCTTCATCCAACACCGCAGGCCGTCCGTAGAAGCGAAAGTCCTTTCTCGAAAAATAACAGCAATCCAATTCAATCCGCATTTTTTCCTCTTTCCCTCTGATATCATGGCCAACGCTGCGGTTTCTTATGTTCCTTTCCCAGCGGCATGCACTCTCGACACCGAGCATTTGAGTCCTCATCCTGACTCCCAGTCTCAGAAATTCTCTTGCACATCACCCCCAAAGGGCAATATTGCAGGATTCATCACTTACATCCCAGGGAAGCCCACTGTCAATCTTCTTCCTGCCGACGTGCATGCCCATCCTTCGAATCTATTGGAAACCCGGGTTTTGGGCGACCTTTACGATCGGCTTTGGCCAGTCGCCAAGAAATCCGACCATAGCATCGACGCGCTTCATGTGTAGAGGATTAAAGATCAAAATATTATTCCCTGCGCAGATTCCCGACTTCGTCTTAGCTGGTGTCCCAACAGAATCTACATATAACCAATCCCCGTGTCCTTGCTGAACCATGACTTTTGGACAATGTACTTACGGCAGCCTGAAAGCAAAGCGACCGGTTCAACCCCCTCACAAATGGTTTCCCAATCAGCTACCCTTACCTCCAACCCTTCGATTGCGGTAAGATTCTTGCGATCCTATGCATCTCTCGTACGGCATCACCTCGATTTTATCCTGGCAAAGGAGTTTCGCCTGATCCCTGATGACGTTGACTGGATCAAATGGTCGAATTTCATCAACCACTAAATACTGTTTAGGACAAAGATAAGGTTGTCATCAATGACTCTCTCGCATTGTGGTCGCAGTACGCCAATAGAGCGTCGATCATCAATTTCTTTTCTCACGATTCAGAACCTTAGATCTTTGCACCTCGTGAGAATGCTGGCGGCTTTAAAATGTTGTTTACCGGTGATGCGTTTGAACTCACCAACGGCATCGAAAAAATGATCAATTGGAACGATGCCAGAAAACTAACAGCCGACAATACAACCCTGACCCAGTTTGGCTTCTCCACAAAGCCCCAGATGATTAGTTCCAATGGCAATCTCATGCATTGGTTGAGCGGGGACGAGACGACAAACCAGAAAATCCATGTTGACGTCCTTAAAGTACCTCATCATGGCTCGCAGGTGACGACAGAGCCCATCTTATTTTACCATGTTAGTGCTTCAGTATACCTTATTAGTGGTAGTTCACCAACACATGGCTACCCAACCGTCCAACTTCTCGACATGATCGTCAAAAGTGTGTGGGAGGAGGAGAAACTCGTGGCTGCGTCAGCTCCCAGTGGGTACCGCTGGAAAAAGACTCAAAGTTCCAGATCGTTGCCTGATATTAGCCAGGTATGTGCCCATCCGCTCTTGTTCTGCCAGACCCAAATTATCTGCACTCGTCTCCACGTCAAGAGCTAAAATTGAATACACACAGTGAAAGCGACCCCACCTGGTCTTCTGTTCCTACGCTTGCGCAGCGTGGTCCACCAAGAGGAAACAAAAATTGAGTGACATCATCGCGAGTTTATGCAACCAGAGCAAACAGCTAGTCAACATCAAGTTCCTAGTGCAAAAACAAGAAAACAGCTTCAGTAGGATCAGATTCGGGCGGGACGCAAGAGGTTTGCTGCGGGTAGAGTGGGATGTCAAGTCCTGGAAAGAGCGGAGACCCCCTGGATGATCTGGTCGAAGGAGACTGGAACACCGCCAAAGATCCTCTTGCGTACCCGCTTCCAGGAACCAGCCCTGACTGGGAAACCCCAGTTTGAGTAGGCGACTGGAATCAGTCAATTTTGGTTGTCCTCTGAGGAAGTCCCGACTTCCCATCAAGCTGTCTTAGCAAGAGCACAATAGTCCTGAGACAGACATGACCAGCTAGCAAGATCGACTTGACTTAAGCTCAAGCTTCATCACATTTCGTTTAAGCTCCTTCTTATAATCAAAGAACGTCGGCAGCATTTGAAACCACATCACAACTGATCCGTGAATCTCATACATGAAGACTAAAGTCTAAGTCCGCCGCAGTACCCTTCACAGCCATCTGATCCTCTCTACTAAGTTCTATCGAAAAATACTCTCTAAGGACTTTAACCCTCTTCCCCTCAGAATCCAGATCAACATGAACGACTTTCTGCCCATGCTGTCTCCATTTCAGAGTATCATGTGTCAAGGTGATCGATCCAGTAATCTCAGCATCCATCTGTTCTTCGCCTGGTGACCGTGGGCCCGTATCGTGAGAGGAGCCTTCAACAGATTCGTTGTCCGTGGTGAATCTCACAGCCACAACTTTATGCGTGAAGAATGTGTTCCGTGCAGTGCCCGGAATAAGATTCAAGCCTTCGATATCCGCCGGGAAAAACTCGTACTCGGTAAAACAATAACACGGCATCCACTCGCTTCCAGCATCATACCTAAACTCATACACCCAAGACCGCTGACCACGATCCAAATTCTGCGCTAGAACCTTATACACTAATCGACACTCCGCAGGGGCAATCTGCGTCTTCACAACTCCATCTTCTAATGGCAGCGCTGTGACAGGACCACTAGGCCCATACCCACCATCTACCATATACTTCTTACCTGCAATCGTGATCAAATTCACAACGTGCGTCCAGCCTCCATACTCTCCATTCCCGCGATGAATCCTCGATCCGGCGAGATACACATCAAATCCTAGACTGAGCAGGATATAATGGAAGAAGTAATTCGCCTCGAAGCAATAACCGCCGCGGTTGTTGTTCTCGGTCACGATTTTGCGGAATAAGTGATGCGGCGAGACGTGCACGGTGTGGTGCCAGGAGTAGTGCTGCGATAAATTCTCCCA
>Ga0302325_10025211_pt1 | contig 12358 bp, 9 predicted proteins | sample Palsa_T0_2_FD_201948 | JGI IMG/M metagenome (GOLD analysis project Ga0302325, IMG submission 201948) | Peat permafrost microbial communities from Stordalen Mire near Abisko, Sweden - Palsa_T0_2 | ecosystem: Environmental > Terrestrial > Soil > Palsa > Peat permafrost | place: Sweden: Abisko...
CCGCGGCCACGCGCGATCTCGGCGTGTGACTCGTTGGCGGCGAGGACGTGGCTCGCCACCGCGAAGGTCAATCGTTCGCTGACCCGCGCCACGTCGCGCAGGGTCCCCGGCCCGAACTTCACCGCGGCAAGCTCGGGGGCGAGGTCGTGATGGTCGAACACAACCTTTCGGCCGGCGAGTCTGAACATGGCGCCGGCGAGGAAGAGCATGTCCGGCGGGTTGTGAAGGTGCAGCACCGTGCTGCCACGCAGGAGCGCCCGAAAGGCCGCGAGGTGCAGCGCGAACCCAGCGACCAGATACTCGAGCAGGATCGCCTTGGTGCCCAGGCGTCTGGTGTGGATGAGGCGAAAGCGGCGAACCTCCACGCCGTTGATGCGCTCGCGCGCGGCCTGCCCTTTGCGGCGGGGGGCGATGACCTCCACGGCATGCCCGGCGGCGACCAGGGACTCCGCCTCGTAATGAACCCGTGGGTCGTTCGGATACGGGTTGTTCTCGAGCAGCATGGTGATCCGCTCGCCGGTACGTCTGGGAGGCCCGGCATCCTGCGGCGAGCCGTCGGCACCGCACCGGTGACCGGCCTGAGCCGGATCGGGGAGGTCGGCTGCGGGGTGCTCGGTTGTGCTCACGGGCGTGTCGATGGTGCTCATGGCTGAGCAACCCGTCCCATGCTCACTTGAGCAACCCGGGCCCGGCCCACGGGGGGGAGCAACAAGGTTACCGCGGCCAGCGCGACGAGGGTGAACATGAGGAAGGTGGCCTGCGTGAATCCGAACGCGTCGTAGGTGGCCATCGAGGAGGCGAACGCCCCGACCGAACCAGCGAGCGCGACCGGCAGCCACCCTTCGGGCGAGCCTCGTTCGAGTTTCGAGCGAGCCGCGAGTCGACGGATCACGCGGGCGAACAGCCAGAGCCAGCCGACGATGCCGAGAATTCCCGTCTCCAGCAGCGTTCCGAGCCATTGATCGTCGAGGACCTGGGCATTGTCGGCGGGGTTGGGCTGCCCGTTGGCCAGGTTCCCCACCACGCGGGTCCCGTAGCCCTCACCGAACAGCGGATTGTGCTGTGAGAACTCGTGCAGCGAGGGTCCGAGCCTCGACAGCCGGCTCGTCTCATCGACGACGCCGCCCCTGCCTACGAACGTCTGGGTCTGCTGCTTGAGCAAGCCGCCGGAGGGGAACAGGGCGCCGGTCACGCCCCCGAGCGCCCCGGGCAAGAGAAAATGCACGACCACCAAGGTCGGGATCAGCGCGGGCCAGCACCGGAGTACCTGCCGCGGACGCAAGCAGAGGAAGACCAGGACGATCACCGCGATGCCGATCACCCCGGTGCGCGAGCCGCCGGCGAAGTCACCCGCGAGGAGAATCAGCGCGGCCACCCACCAGCCCTTCTGCTTACGGCTGACCGCGAGATAAATGGCGATCGGGAGCAACATGGCCATCGTGGAGCTGAGCTCGATCGGGTGGCCCGCCGACGCGGTCGCGCGAATGGCCCCTCCGCGCACGAGCGTAGAGAGGATGGCGCCGGGGTTGTAGCTGAACATCGGCAGCAGTACGTGCAGCTTGTCGAAGATGTTGGTGCCGGTCTTGCGCTGCAATACCGCCCCGATCCCCTCGATGCACCCGGCCACCACGAGCACGGTGAGAACGCGTTCGAGCACCGCCCGCGTTCTGACCACGCTGACCGTCAGATAGACGAAGAGGATGAAGCAGGCGAACAGCCACATCGCTTTCACGACATAGCTCGTGTGGCCCCCGACTCGCGTCGGGTTGAACAGCACCGAGCCCACCGTGGCGAGGACGATCAGCATCAGCGGCGCTTCGAACTTGGTCGCGCGAGCCTCCACACGCGGATCGACGAGCAGGGCAATGATCCACCCGATGATCAGCAGCCCGACGGCGATGCGGTACGGCTCGAGCTGGAAAGGCAGACCGCCGGCGAGCGTGTAGCGGCCGTCGCTCGGGATCAGCAGGACCACGAGCACCATGCCGCAGACCAGCCGCGACCAGCTGGCGGCGACCCGTACCGCGACCAGCGCCACGAGGATGGCGACGAGCGCGATCGCGGGAGCCTCGCTCTCGCTCCCGCTCCCGCCGGCCATCACATCGGCGGCGAGGAGCGCGACGGTCGCGGCGAGTGCCGCAGCCGAGAGCGGGAGCTCGCGGGCCCGGGCGATCGCGAGCCGCACTTTAGTCGTCCGAGTCAGACCCGAGCGGAGCGCCGTGCTTCGCGTGCTGCGATGCGGCCCAGTTCTGCCGGGCCGCTTCCCACAGCGACTTCGCCGCGGATGCGGCACCCGTCTGGCCGTTCGGCTTCGGCCACGTCGCGGGGGCATCCCCGTTGCCCGCGACGAACTCCGCACCGTCGATGTCGTGGAGGTCGCCCGCTTCGCCCTTGACCTGGCGGCCGTCAGCTTCCCCCTCGCGCTGCACCTGGTCCCCGCGGGACGCACCGGCTCCGCGATCGATGTCGTCCTCTCCGAATTCCGAGCTGGGCTCATGCACGCCGGCGAGGAGGTGGTCGAGGCGCACGACCGCGGCTCCTGGATTCAAGGCCACAGGGGCGTCAGCCGGGACCCGCGAGCCAGGCCCCGGACCACCGGGGACCCGTCCCAGCCTGACGGCGGTCTCTGGCCACACGCTCTCCAAGATGAAGGCGAGTGCGATCGCGGCGCCGAATATGCCGATGAACGCGAGCAGCGGGAGGGTGGCCTTGGTGCCCTTGGTGAGCTGGGGACTATGGCCGTTCTGCAGGATCTGAAGCTCGACGCGGTCGCTCGGTGCCACCCCATCGGTGACCTCCTCGTGGCCGACGTAGTTCGACAGCACGGAGGCTCCGGTGGACGCGAGCTTGGCCGCGGCCGCCGCCGAGGTGGCCGTCGACGTCATGTCGATGAACGGCAGCCCCTGCGCCGTCGAGGCGTCCGTGACCTCGGTGGCGCTGACGGATCCCGGGACCCTGGCGGCCTTGTGGATCAGCACCTGGACGGGGTTTCCGTTGGCGATCGCCACGTAGTCCGGCGCGAGCGCGGATAGGTATTGCTGGTCGCCGACCGGCACCGACGGCGTATTGGTCTTCGCCGATCCCGGCGTGTACTCGTCCGAGGCCCGGCAGTACGGACACGAGGCCGTGGTGATCAGGAGCTCGGCTTGGCTCTGGTATGTCGAGGTGCCGTGCGGGGTGATCCCGTGCGTGGTGGGCGTTCCGTACGCGAACAGCGCCACCACGCCGGCGAGCACGAGCCCGCCCAGTAGCAGTGCCTTGAAGCGCCACAGCACGGCGAGAAACAGTCGGATGTCCATCTCAGCCTCGTTCCTGGTGTTGAAGATTGAGATAAGCCACTGCGGCTTCCGTTCTGTTGGCCACGCCGAGCTTGCGGTAGACCGAGGACAGATGGAATTTGATCGCGTAGCTGCTGACGGTGAGGCGCTGAGCGATCTGAGCGTTAGTCAGGCCGAGGGTGGCCATCTCAATGACCTGGATCTCACGGGCCGACAGCCGCTGAAGACTCTGGGGCAGCGCTTTATCGAGCATGGCGGTGATAGTAGGTTCCTTGGTGGTCCCCGGCCAATGGTCATCGGAGTGGTCTTGGCCGGCAATCAGCTGGCCGATCGGGTAGGTCATCCGACGAGCCTCAGGGCTGGGCGCCGGCCTGCGGCACCGCCGCAGGGGGGCCGCGCAGCGGGCCCGAGAGCTCGCCGAACGGAGGCGGAGCCGTCCCCAGCAGCGTCCGCAGCGCGGTCCGCGCCGCGGCGCGTCTGGCGCGGGCGTGGTCATCGTCGCGGGCAAGGGAATCGATGGCTCGGCGCGCATAGAACAGCGCCAGCGCCGCGGTGCTCAGGCGCCGGCGGACGACTCCGTCGTGCTTGAACATGTACTGCCGGCGGGCGTAGGCCTCCTGAGCCGACAGGCGCTCGTTGTGGCCGTTCTTGCCGAAGTAGTGGAGGATCGTCATGTCGGGGACATAGCGAACCTCCCAGCCGGCGGCCTCGATGCCCGCACAGAGGTCCGTTTCCTCGGCGAAGAGGAAGTAGCGTTCGTCCATCAGCCCGGCGTCGAGCACGGCCTGGCGCCGGGCGAGCATGAACGAGCCGGCCACCCAGTCGCACCGCCCCTCGCGATCGTAGGCGGCGGGGTCGAGTTCTTCTTCGCCCATCCACGCGGCACGGACGGGGAAGCGCTCGGAGCCCAGGGCCTGGAGCAGGTAGCGCATCGGCGAGGGAAATCGACGGATGGTGGGGAACACGGTGCGGTCGCCGGCGAGCTGGCGGCATCCGACGAGGCCGACCTTGGGGCGCTCCGCCAGCAGGCGCAAAAGTTCACCGAAGGTGCCCGTCTGGATCTCCGTGTCCGGGTTGAGGAAGAGCACGAACGGAGCGTTCACGGTCTCGAAACCGCGGTTGTTCGCGTGCGCGAAGCCGCGGTTTTCGTTCCTCACCACGCGGGCCCGAGGGAACTCTCTCTCCACGAGCTCCGGCGAGCCGTCCGCGGAGCTGTTGTCGACGACCACGACATCGAGCTCGGCGTCCCCCGCATGCGCGTATACCGACTCCAGGCAGGGAGCGAGGTACCCGGCGCTGTTGAACGAGACGATGATGACGGCGAGATCGGCCATGGAAAATTCGCTAGCCCGCGTGCAGCGATCGATCGACTGCTACCGCCAGGCCCAGAGATGTCCGTTGGGCCCGGGTGCGCCCATCTGGAACCCCGTGTAGCCGGCGTTGATCAGGGCATCCTTCGCGGCCTGCCGGGAATCCGGCTCCGGGCAGCGCATGTAATGCCATTCCATCACGAGGATGGGCGGTCCCTCGTCGGCGAGCCGAGGATCGGCGAGAATCTCCCATTCGCCGCCCTCGATGTCCATCTTCAGGAGGTCGACGCCGGCGAACAGCGGGAAGACGTCGATCTTCTCGATCGGATCCCCGGTCGGGTCGGCCTTCGACAGGCATGCCCGGCCGCCGATGAAGTTGATCGTGCCGGCGTCGTTGCTAGCGAAGCCGCGGATCACCGTCCACGGCAGCCCGTTGAGCGCGATCATCCGCTCGAGCAGATTGGCATTGAGCCCGTCCGCCTCGACGGCGGTCACCGTCACCTCGGGACCGAGATGGGCGGAGAACAGGCCGATGTTGGCCCCCAGGTCGACCACCTTCAGCGGCCCTCGCAGTCGCTCACGTAATGGCTCCGGCGGCTCGTAGAGCTCGCGGTAGAAGATCCTCGTGAACATCTGCATGTCCCCCGTGCGATGCCGAACGAACACCGTGAGGCCGTTGCGCAGCCGGTACGAGCCGATGGCTTGTCCGGCCAGCTGACGCCGCAGGAACGTGGCCGGCTGGTCAACTGCCCGCGCGCCGCGAACGCCGTGGAGGGCGGCCTGAACCGAGTCGGACTTCACCACCGAATGCACCACAGGATTGCTTTCAATCAGACCACGCATCAAACCCCCAAGGCTTCAAAGTTCCCGGACATCTCGGCTAGCGTAACCCAGGTTTCCGCGATTGCGCCTAGCCATTGGGGTAGAACGGTGAGGCCCGGACGGCGGGTTCATGCGGCGGTCGCCGAGACCGGCCTGGCTTCGCCGCCTTCGCCGCCCCGTCGCCTCCCGAGCGGGGGCGCTACCCGGACCACGAGGGTCATGAGATCGTTCCAGGTCGAGGCGAAGGCGACGCGCAGCACGAGGGCGTAGACGCCCAGTCCGACCACGCCGACGACGGCGATCGTGAGCGCGACCGGGAGCCGATGCTCGAGCACGATGCGGAGCGGGACGCAGACGGCGAGAAGGGCCAGGCATCCGGTCACCGCGGGGCCCAACCCGGGGATCAGCCTGCCGATCGTGATCCCGAGCTGAGGTCCGAGCAGGAACGCGTAGACGGCGAAGAATATGACCACGTAGACCGCGGTCACCGCTATCGACACCGCGATCAGGCCATGTCCGACCGTGACCGCCACGGCGGCCGCGTAGAGCGCGAGGGCGGCGAGGTTGAACTTCAAGAGCACCCGGGGCCGGCCTACCGCCAGCATGACCTGCGGATAGCCGGTGAGCAACGCGGCCATCATTCCCGCGCCCGAGAGCAGCTGCGCGGGGAGCACCGCCGGTTTCCAGACGGCGCCGAACACGAAGGGAACGACGAGCGGCGCGAGCCCGATCAGCGAGGCGAGCAGCGGGAAGATGACCGCTGCGTGGATCCGCGCCGCGCGCTCGTGGAGCCTGCGCATCTCACCTCGGTCCGAGAGCCGCGAGTAGACGGGGAAGGCGATCTGCATCATCACGTTGCTGACCTTGCTCTGGTACACGACGCCCAGGTTGAACGCCCGGTAGTAGATGCCGGTCTGGAATGCGGAGAGCCGGGCGGCCAGGATCCAGTAGTCGACGTTCTCGAATAGCACTCCGACGAAGCCGCTGAGTGACGCGGGCAGACCGAAGTTGCCGATCTCACGGGCGGCGTGCCGGTGCCAGCGCGGGAACGGCTCAGGCGCCGCCCAGATCATCAGCAGCGAGCCGACGGCGGTCCCGGCGACCGCGCCGATGACGATCGCCTTCGCGCCGAGACCGGCGACGGCGAGCGCCACGGCGGCCACGCTGCCGACGAAGTTGCTGGTCAGATCGATGGCGGTCATGAGCCGGAAGTCGAGCCGTCGCCAAAGCGCGGCTCGGGACACGGTGCCGACTCCGGCGATCACGAACACGGGCGAGGCGAGCACGACCAACTCGCCGGTCTCACGCCCGAAGACGGGGATCCACACCAGCGGCACCGATGCGAGCAGGACGGCGCTGATGACCGCGCCCGCAAGCAGGCTCATCAGCACCGCGACTTCTCGATGCTCCTCGGTGATCGACTCTCTCTGCACCAGCGCTGAGGCGAATCCCTCGAAGGTCATGATCACCGCGAGCGGGATGAACAACAGGGCGACGGCCGCATGCCCGAACTCTGCGGGCGAGACGAGGCGTGCGAGAACGATCGCGCTGCTCAACGCGATGCCTTCGCCCATGACGCTCTTCAGCGCCAACCACCTCATCCCGCTCAGGGTGGATTTCTTGACTGATTCGCTCGGCATGGTCAGGATCGAGGGTAGGGGGCGCGTGGCCTTCGGATGCTCCCCGAGCGTTCAGGGCTCACCGGGATGCCCCACTCTGGAGACGAAGGTCCCCGACGGCTGCATCCACGTACGGCAGCCTCCTCATGACTTTGTCGGTGGCGCTGCAGGGCCGGCCGTTCCAGACGTTGTCGGCGTAGGTGATCCCCGCGATGCACGGCTCGTACCAGTAGTCGCCGCCGACGTTCCCGATAACCCGGTCGTTGGTACCGACCAGGGGACCACCATCCTCGGTGACTCCCTCGTCCGGCGCGAAGCGGTTGTCGCGGATCAGCATGTTGCTGATATTTCCGCCGTTCCCGCCAAAGTCGACCGCGTAGATCGTCGAGCCGGCGTCGTCCCTGGTCTTATAGAACGAGTTGTTCTCGATCACGATCTTGTTGTACGGCTGCCCGCTGTAGGGCTGGATGAAGATCCCGTAGTTCTGGCAGTGGGCGAAGTGGTTGCCGTTGAAGGTGATATCCGTGCCGCCGACCATGAACATGCACTCGAAGTGGGTGTCTCCGTTGTTGAGGTAGTCGTGGAAGGTGTTGTCGACGATGTCCACGCCGGTCGTCGTGTATGCGGAGCCGCCCGAGTCGTACCCCGAGTCGACCTTGCTGTTGTTGTCGCACTCGCCGGTCAGGATCCTGCCGCTGTAGCAGGGACCGAAGGTCGAGTTCTCGATCCTCATGTCGCGGACGCCGTTGAGGTAGAAGCTGCCGCCCCGGATGTGATCGAGCGTGACGTTGTGGGCCGGTGGCAGGACCGCCAGCCGGTTCCCCAGCGAGACATCCCGGAGCGTCCACCATGAGGCGCCGTTGGTCGTGACATCGCCGTAGTTGCCCGCCTCCACGTTGGCCAGGGTCACGCGGGCTCCGGGCGCAGGCTGGAACACCACGGGTGTGGTGCACGCGTCGAGCGCCGGATCGTCCTGGATGTCCTGCGTGACCGGGTAATTCCCGGGGTCGATGTCGACGATGTCCCCGCAATGCGCCCGGTGGTATGCGGCGTTGAGCGACCGGCAGTCCCGCGAGGGAGTCTGGCTGCTCCTGACCGCGCGTCGCATGCAGCTGCCGCCCGCGCTGCTGACCCAGAGGTTCGCTCCGCCGGGATCGGCCGCGGTCACCGCTGGACCCGAGTCGGTGGTGGCGACGATCACCCCGGCCACGACCACGACGCCGACCGCGACGACAACGAACCAGAGAATGCGCCTGCGCTTAGGCACGCGGTTTACGAGCCTCGGTAAAGAGGCACGGGCTCAGACCACCCGGCCAAGCGACTCGCGAATCCGTAGCGGCAGGCGCCGGACGCTCTGCTCCCTGCGCATGTGAGCTCGCACGGCCGCATCGGGGCACTGCACCTCGCGCCCGATCACCGCGCGCGCGTATCCGGCGATCATCGTCAACGCGAGCGGGTCCTGGCGGGCGCGCCAGACGGAGCGGACGAGCAGGTACGAGAAGCGATACCCCATGTAATGAGCCTCCCCCCCCATCCTCGTCCAGCGCTTGCGGCGCGAGCCATCGCGGGTGCCGTCCCGGCGATGGTGGCGGAAGGGGACCTCGGCCAGAGCCCCGGTGCGCCAGCCCCGGATCTGGGCCTTGATCGAGTCGATCTCGTCCCAGCCGCGACGCTCCTCGAGCGGCAGCACCTCCTGCAGGCATTCCCAACGGTACGCCCGCGACGGGCCCCACACGTGAGAACGGGTGCCGTAGACCGGTCGCCACTCCCCATCGCGCGGCTCGAGGCCAATGCCACTCGTCAGTCCGAGACGCGGCTCGGCGGCGAACGCGGCGAGCACGCGCTGAAAGTAATCGGGCTCGAACGACGTGTCCGCATCCTGCTTGATGAGGACGTCGGGCGTGATTTCGAGCGCGTCGATGCCGGCGACGAACGCGCGCACGATCGGTCCCCCGCGGGTCGGGACCGCGGGACCGTCGACGGACAGCGTCCGTACGAATGGCAGGCGCCGGGCAAGTCGCTCGACGAGCTCCGGCGTTCCGTCGCTTGAGCCGGTGTCGACGATGACCCACGCGCAGGGCGCTACGGTCTGGCGCTCGACGCTCTCGGCAAGGCGGGCCAGGTTGACCTCCTCGTCCTTCACCGGCGTCACCAGGGCGTAGGTCATCGAGCCGTCGGTCATGCCGCCACCTCCACCAGCTCGCGCGGCGCGGGAGGCGGGGCCAGGGCCCTGGGAAGGTAGGTTTGCAGCCAGACCTCGAGCATCAGGATCCCGGTCAGGAGCTGCGTGTTCGAGGAATCGCTCCCGTCCCGGTGTGCGAGCCCGAGCTGCCTGACCAGCCCGCGATCGAGGAACTCGCCGGAGCGGGTGTCGGATCCGAACAACAGCTCCGGCGCCGCGTCGCGGAGCTGAGCTTGGAGCCAGCCATTGGTCGAACCGCGGAAGAACCCGAGCTTGCGCTTGTCGATGATCCGGCTCGGAATGATTCCGCGCGCCGCCTGCTTGAGCACGTACTTCGTCTGCAGCCGGCGCACCTTCAGGTCGGCGGGGATCCGCGCGCAGTACTCGACCACGTGATGGTCGAGGAAGGGCACGCGCACCTCCAGCGAGTGGGCCATGGAAGCACGATCGAAGTAGTGCAGCATCATGTCGGGCAGAGCCAGCTGCGCGTCGACGTGCAGGGTCGCGGCCAACGGCTCATCCGGGGTTCCGGCCAGGGCTTCGCGGATCGCTTCATATGCCGCGGCGCCGCGCCTGCCCTGCAGCGGGCCCCGGTACAGCGACTCGCGCAAGCCGCCGCCCAGCCGTCCGCTCATCGCGAGCAGGCGCTCGACGGGATCGGGCGCGGCCAGGGTGTGGGCAGCACGGCGAAAGCGCTTGGGCCCGCGCACGCCGACGGCTGCGCCTGCGCCGAGCAGCGGCGCAGGAAGGGACCTCAGGGCGCCTACCAGCGACGCCGCCCGGTGCTTCTTGTAGCCGCCCAGCAGCTCATCGGCTCCTTGCCCGGCCAGGGCGACGGTAACGTGCTCGGACGCAAGCTTCGAGAGCGCCTCGAAGCCGAGCGCCGACAGATCCGCGAGCGGCTCGTCCATGCACCACATGAGCTCGCCCAGATCCACCGAGTCGTCGAGGAACGACAGCTCCAGCTCGTGGTGGTCGGTCCCGAACACCGAGGACACGTAGCGGGCATCGGCGAGCTCTGAGAAGCCGTCATCCGAGAACCCCACCGAGAAGGTCTTGACCGGCTCGCTCATGTGCCGCGCCATCAGGGCGACGATCAACGAGGAGTCGAGACCACCGCTGAGCATCGCTCCGAGCGGGACGTCGCTCATCAGGCGCAGGCGGACGGCCTCGTCGAGCACCTCGAGCAGGCCCTCGGCGTACTCCGCGTCTCGGAGTCTCGGGGAGTCGACGATCGGCTCGGGGTACGTCCAGTAGCGCTCGATCTTGAAGCCGCCGTCCTCGATCACGAGCTGGTGCCCTGGCAGCAGCTTGGATACCTGGGCGAGGGGCGTGCGCGGAGCCGGGACGAAGCCGAGCGTGAGGTAGGAGTCGATCGCCTCGTAGTCGAGCTCGCCACCGATCAAGCCGCTCGCGAGCAGGCTCTTGAGCTCGGAGGCGAACACGAGCAGGTCGCCGCTCCGAGCCCAGTAAAGGGGCTTGACGCCGAGCCGGTCGCGGGCCAGTACCGCTCGACGGCGAGACTGATCCCAGACCGCGATCCCGAACTTCCCGCGCAGGCGCTCGGCGAACCGCGGACCGACGTCTTCGTAGAGATGCGGGATCACCTCGGTATCGCAGCGGGTGTGCAGCTGGTGGCCGCCGGCGTGGAGGTCCTCGCGCAGCCGTTCGTGGTTGTAGAGCTCACCGTTCTGCACGGCCCACACATCGCCGCGCTCGTTCATGAACGGCTGATGACCGCCCTCGACATCGACGATCGACAGGCGGCGCATGCCGAGCGCGACTCCCGGTGCCTCGTACAAGCCGCGGTCGTTTGGTCCGCGGTGGGTCATCATGTCGGTCATGTGCACGAGCACGTGCGGCTCGACCACCTGGCGTGGCTCGCCTCCGAGTTGGACCACTCCGCATATCCCACACATAAGGCTTCGGAAGCTACTGGAGGTTCCCGGGACCGTAGCGGCGGCCTAGCCGTCTGGTCAGGCCGCCCGCGGCCATACACTGGTCCCGAGACGAGTCAATCTTTTCGATTCCCCGGATCGCTCGGATTACGCGCCGAAGCGGGCTACGTTATGCGCATGACGAGCAGCACCCGTGGCCGGCCGCTCCTCGGCGCGACCGACGAGCCGCCGGGGCCCGGAGCGGGGCCGCCGGGGCCCGGGGCGCCGGATGTCGTCTTCACTTTCGCCTTCACCTCCTGGAGCGGAGCGGCCGCGCGCGGGTTCTCGTTTCCGGAGGATCGCCTCGCGAGCGCTCTGCCCGGCCACCCTCGCGTACGCCGGGTGCTCGTCTGCGATCCGTTCCGCGGCGCGCCGCGCAAGCTCGCTCGCGCCGTGCTCCGCCGCCCTGACACGCCATTTCCGGCCAGCGCGGTGGCGACCCATCACGCGCCGCTCCGGCTACGGCGCGACGATCCGGTGGACCTGCGGGCCGTGGAGCGGGCGTACGCGGCTTACGAACGCGGCATCCGGCGCGCCGCGCGGCGCCAGGGCCTCGAACGGCCGGCGATCGTGACCGCGAACCCCCTGCTCGCGGGCCTGGGAGATTTTGGCTGGGCCGGCCCGGTCACGTATTACGCATGGGATGACTGGGCCGCCGCCGAACCGTGGCGCCGGTGGTGGCCGGTGTACGCGGAGGCGTTCAGCCGGCTGCGCGCAGAACGGCGGCGCGTCGTGGCGGTCTCTGCCGACATCGTCAACCGAATCGAGCCGACCGGTCCCCATGCCGTGGTGCCGAACGGGATCGCGGCGGCCGAATGGCAGCGCCTGCCGCCACCGCCCGGCTGGTTTGCCGCGCTCCCGGCGCCGCGCCTGCTGTATGTGGGCAGCCTGCAGTCGCGGATAGATGTTCAGCAGCTCCGGGGGCTTGCGGGCGCCTTCCCGGGTGGCTCGATCGCGCTCGTGGGTCCGATGCTCGAGCCCGGGCACTTCTCGCCCCTGCGCGAGATCGCGAACATCCACATTCATCCAGGGGTGCCGCGAAGCGAGATCCCCGGCCTGATCGCCCACGCGGACGCCGGCCTGATCCCGCATGTCCGCTCGGCTTTGACCGAGGCGATGAGTCCGCTCAAGCTGTACGAGTACCTCGCGGGCGGCCTGCCGGTGGCAGCGGTCGATCTCCCGGCGATCGCCGGGGTGAGCGAGCGTGTCG
>Ga0302325_10025214_pt1 | contig 12358 bp, 11 predicted proteins | sample Palsa_T0_2_FD_201948 | JGI IMG/M metagenome (GOLD analysis project Ga0302325, IMG submission 201948) | Peat permafrost microbial communities from Stordalen Mire near Abisko, Sweden - Palsa_T0_2 | ecosystem: Environmental > Terrestrial > Soil > Palsa > Peat permafrost | place: Sweden: Abisko...
TCACGGGACCTGCGCGCCAGGACCCGCTCGTACAGATCGATGTGCCTGTCGACCATCAGCTCAACCGAGAAGTGACGTTCCACGTGGCGCCGGCATGTCGCGCGACCGATCTCTCGAACCTGGCCGAGTGCTTCTACGAGACCGGCTTCGTCGGGTCGAACGAAGCCGACCTGGCCATCTTCCACGATCTCGGGCGCCGCCCCAAAGGGGGTGGTGAGGACCGGGGTGCCACACGCCAGTGCCTCGATCATGACCATCCCGAAGGGCTCGGGCCATGCGATCGGGTTCAGTAGGCACTCGGCATTACCCAAGAGTTCGAGCTTGGCGGCGCGGTCCACCTCGTCGATGTAGGTCACGTCTCCTCCGAGGAGCGGGCGCACCATCGCCTCAAAGTACGCTCGTTCCTCCGGCTCACGCATCTTGGCGGCGATCCGCAGCGGCATGCCAGCCGCTCGGGCGATCCGGGCGGCCACGTGTGGGGCCTTGCCCGGGTGCATACGCCCGAGGAACAGCGCATAGCCCCCACCGCCCGGGCCGACCGGGAAGTCGTCGAGGTTCACGCCGTGGTGAATCACCGCTGCGATCGAGACGTCCCGGGCGGTCGAGGCCTGATGGTGCGAGATGGCGATGACCCCGACTCGGTCCGACACCGTTCGATACAGGTCGATGAGATCGGCATTGAACGGGCCGTGGTTGGTGGTGACCACCGGGACGTGGGGGAACGAGGCCGAATGGAGGGGGCCGACGAGCGTGTGGTCGTGCACGATGTCGACGTCTTCGAACTTGGTGTAGGCCTGGGTGACGTGGCGGATCTCGTCGACGCTGCTCCCGGACCCGACGCCGATCGCCTTCTCGAAGACGAAGGTTTTCTCGACCGGGCAGGTGCTGTCCCCGGTCGTGCAAAGCAGGACCTGGTGGCCGGCCTGCTTCAGACCTCGAGCGAAGGCGTCGAGGAGGTTCTCGGTGCCTCCATAGGCGGGCGGGGGAACTGGGAGCCACGGAGGGGCCACGATGGCAATGCGCATACAGGCTCTTTCTCGAGAGAGGGTCGGTTGGAGGTGGTCAGTGCGTTCCAGCTGGCCCGCTTTCGAGCGACCCGTGGGCTGCCGAGGGTGCGCGCCAGGCCCATACGCTGGGGAAACAAGGCGGGTCCCAAGGACCACCGATCTGCCTCCTTCGAGCGGAGGCGTCATGACTCGTTCTGAGTCTGCTCCAGTCTAGGCGGCGACGGGGTGATCCAGATCAGCGGGTGGCTCACACTGAGGTTCGGACCAGGGCCAATGGATGCTTGGGCTGGTAGAGCCCGACCTCGGCTCCACTTGGAAGCCGGATCCTGGTCAGGGAGCCCCAGCGTGCCTCTTCAACGCCGGAGCACCGGACGCCCTTTGCCTCGAGGGCCCGCATCTCGGCCTCCAGATCGTCACACATGAAGAACAGCTCGTTGGAGGTCGCGTTCTCGGCGGGGTGAACAGCCGCTTCTGAGGGGGGCAGGGCAAAGATCAGCCACCCGTGGCCGGCGTCCACCGAAGCGAAGCCGAGGATCTCGCCGAGAAAGGCGCGATCGGCCGCCGCGTCGGTGCTGTACAGGATCACGTGAGCGCCAAAGATCACTATCGGCTCCTTTTGGAGGATTATCTCGCAGCCAGCTGGACGGTCCCGACGCCCGGCTCCGGTTCGTCCGTCCCGCAGCGGCGCTCCGGGCCCGACCACTGGTGGGCCCTGGAGGCGTGTGCAAGGCTCCTGAGGTTCGAGGCGGATCGGACCGGGAGAAGCCATGGCGACACGCATAGGTGCCTGGCTCCGGCACCCCGTCAGCCAGCGGTCGCTCGGCGGGTTCGTCATTCATCGGCTTCGATGGGCCCTCGTCTCATTGGTGGCCCTCTTCCTGGTGGCGACGGGCGGTTACGTCGTCATCGACCACTTCAGTTGGCTAGACGCCGCGTTTATGACGGTGATCACCTTGAGCACCGTCGGATACCAAGAGGTGCGCCCGCTGAGCCCGGCCGGGCGGGTCTTCACGATCGGCGTAATTGTCGCCGGCTTCGGGACCCTGATCTACACGGCCGCCATGATCACCGAACTGTTCACCTCGAGGGACGCACTCGAGCACCTACGACAGGCGAGAGGACGACGGATGCGCGAGACACTGGACAATCACGTGATCGTCGTGGGCTTCGGAAGAGTTGGACAGGCGGTTGCGGCCGGGGTCTTGGACCTTGGGTCGACCTGTCTGGTCATAGACCGGAGCCCCGAACACGAGCCTCTGATCCGCCAGGCGGGGTGCGTCTCGCTGGTGGGGGACGCCACCGACGAGGAGGACCTGGTAGAGGCGGGAATCCATCGAGCACGGGCCCTGGTGGCGGCGGCGGAACGGGACGACATCAACTTGGTCGTGACGCTCACGGCCCGAGCCATTCGATCCGACCTTCGAATCATCTCAAGAGTCAATGAAGGGGCGTGGCGAGCCCGGATCGTTCGAGCGGGCGCCGATATCGCGCAGTCTCCCTACCCCTCCTACGGAGCCTCCCTGGCCACCTCCGCGCTCACCCCGGGCATGCTCGACGTGCACGCGCTGCCGCTCCTCGGGCTCGGGACCGAGGAGATCCAGATCGGCCCGGAATCGAAACTCATCGGGCGCCGGCTGGCCGAGGTCAGCCAGGTGACCAAGGGCGTGTACATCGTCGGGCTTCGTCGAGAACACCGCCTGCATCGCTGGCACGACGTTCACGGAGCGATCGCCGAGGGCGACGTTCTTGTCGCGCTCGGCACCGCAGAGTCCCTCCGGGCGCTGACCCTGGGTTCCGACCTCCCGGAGGCGACCAAACGGCCGTAATCACCATGCCCGGGGGAGGCCGGTGGGGAGGGGACCGCCTTGGGCGGGGCGACCGACCGTTGGCTACCGTTCTTCCGTGACCGTCGAACCAGGCGCCCAGGGGGCAGCGAGTTCGAGTCCCACCGTCGGTGCGGGCGAGCCGGCTCACCTCGCCGAGGTCGCCATCGCCAGCCCCGGGACGGCCCGGACGCTGTTGGGCCCGCCGACCCCGCTCTGGGCACGCGACTTCGCCAACCTGGACTACGAGTGGCGTCGCATCTTTGCCGAGTTCGTCGGCACGTTCTTCCTTCTCCTTGTGGCGGCGGGAGCGGGCGTGGTCAACGCCGCCAGCGGCGGATCCGTCGGCCGGACGGCGTCGGTCGTGGCACCGGCGCTCATGGTAATGGCGATCATCCTGGCCTTCGGCGCGGTGTCGGGCGCTCACCTCAACCCTGTGGTCAGCATTGCGTTCGCCCTACGAGGCGAGTTCCCATGGCGTCGCGTGCCGCTCTACCTGGTTGGCCAGGTCGCCGGCGGGTTGCTGGCTTGCCTGTTCTTGCGCGCCGTCTTCGGGACTGCCGGCGGGCTGGGTTCAACCGTCCCTGGCCTGCACATCAGCAATCCCCACGCGTTGCTCATCGAGGCGGTGCTGACGTGTGGGTTGGTGACGACGATCCTCGGGACCGCTTCGGGCGCCCAGAACGTGGGCACGTTCTCGGCGCTCGGCGTGGCCGGCTACATCGCGTTGGCTGGATTGTGGGCCAGCCCGGCCAGCGGGGCGTCGATGAACCCGGTTCGATCGTTTGCCCCGGACGCGATCTCGGGAAACTTCGCTCACCTGTGGGTTTACCTGGTTGGACCCCCGGTCGGAATGCTGGTTGCCGTGGCCATCGCCCATGTGCTGAGGGGCAAGGGTGGCGATGCCGCCGCGTCCCGGGCCGCCCAGGGGACGCTCGGAACAGTCCTCATCGAACACGCCGATCCCAAGTCCACCCAGTCGTGACGCGTAAGAGGAGAGCGGAGCCCCAAGATGGCGAAACCTGACAAACCCAAGCCCAAGAACCTCCCGTCGGAGCACTGGAAGGAGGAGCCCGACGAGCACGACTACCCGGCCGCCGGTGACTACCTGAGCCTGCTGATGGAAGCCGAAGAGGTGGAGGCTGCGGTCAAGGCGTTGCGCGGGTCGACGATCATCCACCTCAAGGCCAAGGACCTGCTGCGGTCGAGCCGGCTGGCATTGCTGCCGCCGGACAACGCCCACGTCGCCATCGACCTGGAGAAGGTCCGACAGGGCGAGCTTCTGTCCCCCTTGCTCCTGTTGCGAGGGGACGCCGCACGCGATGTCCCTCTCACGGTCGCCGACGGCTACCACCGGATCTGTGCCAGCTACCACATCAACGAGAACGCCGACATCCCCTGTCACCTCGTTTCGATGCCGACCACGGCCCAGGCCACTCCGAGCACGCCGCCGGCGGACTCGGCGGACTATCCGGGCCTCGGGGGCTAACCGGTGGGTCCGGCGCCGGGCGCCGGCTCGTGAATCGCCGGCACCTTCGGGCGCCTCAACGCTGAGCCAGGCCCGACCCCCAACCCCCACTAGGGGCCTAAACCCGCACCTGGACAGCCCAGGCCATGGCCGGACCGTTCAAATGACCTGTGGATTGGCACTCGTTCCGGGTGAATTCCCTGCTTACCGGGTCGCGGTCTTAGGGAAAATTTACGCCATTCATTGGAGATCCTCGAAAACACAGAGAACAATTCCGGCAGGTTGCGAGAAGCAGCGCGCCCCTGAGTGGAGAGACCCTTGAGAACCGTTTGGAGGATGATCCGACGCCATAAGGCGCGAGCCATCGCTGTTCTCGTGCTGGCCTTGGCCGGAGCCGGCGTTGGTACCTATTACGCGACGAAGTCGAGCAGCGCCGACTATGAGCTGACGGCCGCGACCTCGGGCACCGTGCAGCAAACGGTCTCGGCGACCGCGACGATCGAGGCCATCAACCAAGCCAGCGTGAACTTTGCCGTGGCGGGCCGGGTGACGTCGGTCCCCGTCAGCGTTGGTCAGACCGTGACCGCCGGGGAGGTGTTGGCCACGATCGACCCCTCGACCCTCCAGGCGACGGTGGCCGAGGACCAAGCTCAGGTGGCGACCGACCAGGCCAAGCTCGACGACGACGAATCGGGTGAGTCAGTCGCCAGCGCCGAACAGGAGCTCACCACAGACACCCAACAGGTGACGTTGGAGCAGCAGGACATTTCGAACGACCAGACCAACCTGACCGAGACCAACGACTCAAACGCGGTGGCGCTCGCCCAGGCTCAGAATGCGGTCACCGACGCCCAGTCCAAGCTCACGAGCGATGAGACCGCTGATAGTGCGCAGGAGAGCGAGGATGAGGAGGCTGTGGGTACGGCCGAATCAACGCTCGAAACCTGTGAGCAAACGGACAACCCGGCAACAATGAATCCTCCTTGCGCGAATGAAGCGCAGGACCAGAACGCGGTGAGTTCGGCTGAGGAGAAGGTCGCGACGGACTCTGAAACTGCCGCCGACACGACCACTTCGGACCAGCAGGCGATTCAGGTGGACCAGCTCTCGCTTCAGGCAACCCAGGTCAAGAACGCCCAGGCGGTCACCGCCGCTCAGCAAGCACTGGCCAACGCCCAAGTGAGTCTCCAAGACGACGAGCAGGATATTGCCACGGCGAACACCACGTTGGCCGACGACAAGGCGGGTTTGGGCCCGACAATCGAGGCCGACGAGGCGAGCATCGAAGGAGCCAGCGTCACGCTCTCCGCGGCCGAGCTCAGCTTGAGTGAGGCCACCTTGACCTCGCCGATCGCCGGCACGGTTACCGCCGTCAGTACTGAGGTTGGGAACCCGGTCACCGCGGGAGCGACCACCCTCGGCTCCTCGTCCTCATCCTCGTCGTCCTCCTCGTCGACCTCGTCTAGTTCTGGTACCGGTAGTTCCGGTACCGGTAGTTCCGGCAGTTCTTCGACCGGGCTGTTCGAGATCGTCGGCACGGCCACCTACGAGGCCCAGGCGAGCATCACCGGGTCTGACGTGAGCGAAGTCAAGGTAGGAGACCAGGCCGACATCACGTTGACCGGCTCAGCCACTCCGATCTACGGGACCGTGAGCTCGATCGGGATCGTGGCCAGCGTGAGCTCGGGGGTCGCGAGCTTCCCAGTCGTGATCGGGGTCACGGGAACCCCGTCGGGTCTGTACTCAGGCATGAGTGCCAACACCTCGATCATCGTCCTCCAGCACTCCGACGTCCTCACCGTCCCGTCGAGCGCCGTCCACACGCTCGGCACCGAGAGCTTCGTCTACGTGCTGAAGGGCGGCAAGGAGGTAGAGCACACGGTCGGAGTCGGCGCGGTGGGCACCACGCTGACCCAGATCACCTCGGGCCTCAAGTCCGGGCAGGACGTCGTGTTGGCGAACCTATCGACTCCGCTCTCGACCGGGACTTCGAGCACGGGTGGCCTGGGCGGGCTCGGCAGTAGCGGCTTCACGGGACTCGGCGGCGCCGGCCTCGGCGGCGGCGGTGCGGTTCGGTTCGGTGGCGGCGGAGGCGGATTTACGGGGGCCAGGTGAGATGAGCGACCCCACCGCGAGGGTCCCTCGCGTCGACGCCGACGAACCGACGGGTCGGGTGGTCGTCGACGGCGACCCCACGCTGATCGTCCGTCATCCCATCATCGACATGAAGGACCTCTGGAAGACCTACCGGCCCGGCTCGCTCGACGTGCACGCATTGCGTGGGGTGACGGTCACCGTCGAAGAGGGGGAGTTCGTCGCCATCATGGGTCCGTCGGGCTCGGGCAAGTCGACGCTCATGCACATCATGGGGTGCCTCGACATTCCGACCAGCGGGAGCTACACACTCAACGGGGCAGATGTGAGCAGATTGTCCGAGACTGCGCTCGCTCGGATCCGGAACCGCGAGATCGGCTTCGTGTTCCAGCAGTACAACCTGCTGCCCCGCTTGACCGCGTGGCGCAATATCGAGCTCCCTCTCATCTACGCCCGCGTCCCAGGCCCCGAACGTCGACGCCGGGCCTTGATCGCCTTGGACCAAGTGGGATTGTCCGCACGGGCCGAGCATCGCCCGACCCAGCTCTCGGGAGGTCAACAGCAGCGGGTTGCCCTTGCCCGGGCCCTCGTGACCAACCCGGCCTTGCTGTTGGCCGATGAGCCGACCGGGAACCTCGACACGGCTGCGGCCGGCGAGATCCTCGGCCTGCTCCAAGAGCTGCACCGAGCCGGCCGGACGGTCGTCCTCATCACCCACGAGCCCGAAGTGGCCTCGGTGGCCGATCGGACGCTCCGCATCAGGGACGGCCAGATCGAAACGGCCGAGATCGCCGCATGAGGTGGCGGGACACCCTCCGCTCGGGGCTGGAGGCGATCCTCGGTCACGGCCTTCGTTCGCTGCTCACGATCCTCGGGATCATGATCGGGATCGCCGCGGTCATCCTGACCGTGGGTCTCGGAGAGGGTGCGCAGAGCAGCGTCAACTCGGCCATCTCGGCCCTGGGGTCGAACCTCCTCGTGGTGACGCCGGGCAGCACTACCAGCGCGGCCGGGGTGCGAGGCGGCTTCGGCACGGCGAGCACGCTGACGCTTGCCGATGCCGACGCGCTCGGATCGAAGAAGGTTGCGCCCAATGTGATCGCCGTCGCCCCCCAGGCCGAGACCATCGAGGTGCTGACGGCCGGCTCGACCAACTGGACCACGACCGCGGTGGGGACCACGGCGTCATGGCTGACCGTTCGGGATCGACAAGTCGAAGAGGGCGGGTTCTTCACCAGCCAAGAGGTTTCCGGCGCCGACGACGTGGTGGTGCTCGGTCCGACGACCGCCTCGGAGTTGTTCGGGGCCGAATCCCCCATCGACCAGACGGTCACCATCAACGGGGAGCCCTTGACGGTGATCGGTGTGCTCACCAGCGCCGGCTCGTCGGGGTCCACGGACCTCGACGACATGGCGATCCTCCCCATCACGACGGCCCAGCAGCAGATCTTCACCGGAACCTTCGCGACCTCGGTGTCGACGATTTACTGTGAGGCGAACTCGTCGGCCGGACTGTCGGGTGCATACCAAGAGATCGATGATGAGCTGCTGGCCGCCCACCACATCGACGAGCCGTCCGATGCGGACTTCACCATCACCAGTCAGACCACCATCGCCTCGACCGCCAACTCGGTCAATCGCACCCTCACCGACCTTCTCGCGGGAGTCGCCGGGATCTCGCTCCTGGTGGGCGGCATCGGAGTCATGAACATCATGCTGGTGTCGGTCACCGAGCGGGTGCGTGAGATCGGGTTGCGCAAGGCTCTTGGAGCGGCGCCCACCGACATTCGTCGCCAGTTCCTGGTCGAAGCGTCCTCGCTGGGGTTGCTCGGCGGTATCGGGGGGGTGCTGGTCGGCTTCGTCGGAACGGTGGTCCTGCCGCACCTAGAGAGCAATCCGGTCAGTCTTTCCATTCCCGCGACCATCGGCGCCGTCCTTGTAGCCATTGCCATCGGTCTGGTCTTCGGCGTGTACCCGGCCACCCGGGCAGCCCGGCTTTCGCCGATCGACGCCCTGCGGAGCGAGTGAGCCCAATGGCACAGCCGGTGTACGAGCCAGCCACCAGGGGTCAACAGACCTCCCGGGTCGCGACCGGTGATCAACCAAACAGAAACAGGGAGTGTGACATGGCAGGTTTGATCGGAGCAGCCTCAAGGGGTCCCCAATGGACGTCTCGTCGAAGGTGCGCCGTCCTGGGGGTTTGCTTCGCTCTGGCGACAGGTGTCGTCGTCGTGGGGGGATCGGCCGGCGCCGCGTCGACGGCCAAGAAGACGACCACGACCACCACGGTTCCCAGGCCGGCCTTCTCGACCGCTACCGGGACCATTGCGGCGGTGGATGCGGGAACCTCGATGGAGGTGCAGAATCCGACGAGTGGCCAGGTGACGGTGACCTGGACGTCGTCCACGCGCTTCACCCAGACGGTGGCCCTTGCCTCATCGAGTGTTGCCGTCGGCGATTGTGTGACCGCGACCAGCAGTTCGTCATCCAAGTCCAAGGCGAAGTCGACCGACTTCACCGCGACGAGTGTGTCGGTCACCCAACCGAGCTCGACCGGGTCGTGCACGGCCGGAGGGGGATTCGGCATCGGCGGGGCCACCGGTACGGGCGCTGGCGGTGCGGGTACCGGCGGGTTTCGGCCTCCCGGCGGCTCATTTACGAGAGGGTCGTTTCCAAGAGGAGCATCTGGCGGGGCCGCGGCCAGGAACCCGACCTTCTTGGATGCTTTCGGCAAGGTGACTTCGATCTCGGGATCGACCCTCGTCGTGGTGGGCACCGTTCCGGTCCTTCCCAAGTCGTCCAGCAAGTCGACGAAGAGTTCCAGTTCGAGCTCCACCAAGCTCAAGACCACGACCCGAACGTCGAAGGTCACCTTCACCTCGAAGACGACATTTACCCAGACCGTTCCGGCCACCGCGGCGGCTGTGGTCGCGGGACAGTGCGCGACCGCGCTCGGCCCCGCCGACGACACCGGGGCGATCACCGCGAACACGATCCTCGTCCGAGCTCCTACGTCCACCGGCTGCGTCACATCGTTCGGAGCGGGATTCGGAGGGAGATTCGGTGGACGGTTTGCGGGAGGCGCCGGATGACGGAGGTCGAATCGGGCGAAGTCTGACGGCATAACGTTGAGGCGTGCACGGGTCGGACACGTGAGCCCGACGACGATCGAGACCGAGCGGTTGGTATTGCGTCGGTGGCGGTTCGAGGACAGAGAGCCGTTCGCAGCCCTGAATGCCGATCCGGTGGTGATGGAGTACTTCCCCTCGACTCTCGATCGGAGTGAGAGTGACGATCTCATCGGCCGGATCGAGGCTGGCTTCGCCGCCCATGCGTTCGGGTTCTGGGCGCTCGAGGTGAAGGCCAACCGAGAGTTCATCGGCTTCACCGGCCTGTCGGTCCTCTCTTTCGAGGCGGCCTTCACCCCGGCCGTAGAAATCGGCTGGCGGCTGACCCGAGAAGCGTGGGGCAACGGCTACGCCACCGAAGCGGCCCAAGCCTGCCTTCGAGAGGGCTTTGTTGAGCACCGGTTGCCCGAGGTGCTTTCCTTCACCTACGAGAAGAACGCTCGATCACGCGCAGTGATGGAACGTGTCGGCATGACACGGGATCCGCGTGATGACTTCGATCACCCCGCCCTAGTGGGCCACCCACTGGCCCGCCACGTGCTGTACCGGATCACCGCGGAGCGCTGGCGGGCGCTCGAGGGTTAGCCCCTACAGGCCACATCCTGCGGCGGTGCTCCACTGACCCCAGCCGCCGGTGAGCCAGATCTCGTAGTTGATCTGATCCTGGACCGCCGGCGGTGCGTCGTTCGGGAGCCCGGTTCCGCCGTGGGATTGCCAAGTCGACAGCGAGTCCTGGTATGCGCCGTAGTAGCCGTTCCCGGTGTCCGTGCTGTAGTTGTCACCCGACTCGTGATCACGGATACAGGCGACGCCAGGGCTGGCCGCCCACGCAGCCGCGCTGGAAGTATCCACCGCCGGTGCTGTAGTGGGCGCTGGCGCCGGAGGTTCCGGAGCCGGGACCACCGCTGGCGCGACCACCGCTGGCGCGACCACCGTCGGGATGACCGTCGTCGGGATGACCGTCGGCTGCGTTATCGGAATGACGAGTGAGGCCGACCAACTCTTCTGCGCGTGACGGGTGTGATGCTTTGTGAACGAGGCCAGCCTTTGGTCTTGTGCGTTGGCGCGGCTGGCCTGTGAGGCCGGAACCATGGCGAACGTCAACAGCAAGTTCGGGACCACGAAGACGAGAATCGCTAGTGCTTGTTTGAAACGCTTGTGTTGCCAGGGCCGCTGTCGCCACAGCGAGAGCGGCATGAGAGAGATGCGGCGTACGTCCACGTCCGCTCCTTTCGTCGCCCGACTTGGGCTGATTGGGGTTTGCGTGGGCTGATCGCCGCTGAAACTTCGCTCGCCGGTCGCGTGTCCTCGTCACGAAGGAGGACGTCGGGGCAGATGTACTGCCATGCCGGTTACAGGCGGAGATGTCGAAAGCCCGGGGTTCCTAGGCCAGGAGCGACTCCGGGCCAGGGCTACCGACGATGATCGGGCCAATCGAACGCTTCACGCGTGCGTCGGCATCTATTGAGGTATTGGGCATGGTTGGCCAGCCATGGAGCAACCACGCGACCCATCACGCATTTGTTGGGGGTCCGGATCGGTGAGCCGGTCGGCGTGCGCATGAGCGCATCGTCAGACGTCGTCTCCTTGGCGGCTCAGAGACTGTAGCGCACCCGACACAACCCTCTGAACAGGGCTTTTAGCCCGGCGGGACCGCCGGCCTTGGCCCCCCAGGCACGGGCCACCGACCCCCCGGGGGCCTCGCCGGGGACCGGCTCGACCCTCAGGCGGACCGCCGGTCGGAGGGTGTCCAGCCCCGCCGACCGTCCTCCGGACAGCACGACGGCCAGCCGCTCACGGGGCGGTCCTCGATAGGTGGCGGGCGTTTCAGGTCAGCCGGGCCAGGGCTAGGGCGGTCGCGAACAGCACGACACTCGTCGCGAGCGCGTTCAACGCCCGCTCGAGGGGTTCCAGCAGGGTCGAGCGATCCAGCTCGCGTTGCGCACCATCGGTCGAGGTCAGCGTTCCGGTCACCTCCAGGGTCCGCCTACGGAGGAGGCGAGCCGGTGTGGACAGGCTCCGCTGAGCGGCCGACAACCCGAACGCGGCCAGCGCCGCCAACACGGGCGCCCATGCCAGTCGCTGCGTTTGGGCCACATACGCGGTGAGCACCGGGAATGCTCCCCACGCGGCCGCGAACACGACGTCCTTGTGGACCACCGACATGTCGAGGTTGTAGGTCACCACGAGGACCGGGCCCACCACGATGAAGGGGAGAAGCGTCCAGCCGGTTCGTTCGACCCCAACCGCACCCAGTGCCACGGCACCACCGATCCCGAGCACGGCGACGACCACCAACCAACGCGAGGCGATCGTGGTCCTGAGCGGCCGGCCGTGCAGCTCGTCGAGCGCGTGGGCGGCCAGTCCGACGGCAAGGAGGAACGCGAGGACGGTCGCCACCAATCGGTCGACTCGGATGTGCGGGGCCAGGCAGGCCCCAATGACGACGTAGGAGAGGTGCCACAACGTGTACGGCGGGTGGAGCAAGGTCCACCAGTCCCGCCACCCTCCCGTCCGACCGGCGGCGTAGTAGGCGGGGCGAAGCGTGGTCGGCGTGGCGACGTCGCCTGGTCCGGGCTCGTCAGCCACCGGCCCGCCGTCCCCACATGACCACGCCACCACCCAGGCTCATCTGACGCACCCCGACGTCCTCGAAGCCGGCCGCCTCCCAGGCCCGCACGGTCCAGGCGACCGAATAGCGCCGATAGTGGTTCGCGATGTTCGGACCGAGGAACCGACCGACCCGCCACCACTGCCTGCCGCCGGTCAGCCAGCCGGCGGTCGGCAGGACGAAACGGGTGTAGCACCACCAGGCGGCGCGCCAGAGCGGGTTGGGCG
>Ga0302325_10025215_pt1 | contig 12357 bp, 10 predicted proteins | sample Palsa_T0_2_FD_201948 | JGI IMG/M metagenome (GOLD analysis project Ga0302325, IMG submission 201948) | Peat permafrost microbial communities from Stordalen Mire near Abisko, Sweden - Palsa_T0_2 | ecosystem: Environmental > Terrestrial > Soil > Palsa > Peat permafrost | place: Sweden: Abisko...
GCAGGGACCCGCCAGACTAGCCAAATGGCCCGAGCATCAGGCCCCATCCGACTCGTCGGTTCACAGGGGATCCGCAGGCGGCTGCGGAGAGCGACTGGGAGGTTATCGTGGCCAGTCTTGTAGTAATCGGGGTCGTAATGATCGTGGTCGGCATGTGCATCGGTGCCTTCCTCAAGCTCTCGTTTGCTATCCGCCGGGAGGACAGGTCCAGGGGGTCGCTCCGGTTCGACGCCCCTGACCACAGTGCGCGGACCGCCCGGACGCTGGTCGGCATCAGCTCATCACGCTGGGACTAGGCGCCAGTTGCTCGGTCGGCAGGGCCGGGCGAGAGCTCTCGAACCGGTTCCGGTCGCCGGCGTAGATCCCGACGGCCGCGTACAGCGGTCGTGAGCCGTCGTCGTCCGCTATGCATGCGGTGCGGATGAGTTCGATGACGTAAGGCGTGTCGCTCTCGTCGGGAAAGCCGAAGAAACTGAGCTCACTAGAGTTTGGCTTGCGCGGCAGGAAATAGAACGTGGTGCCGGCCAGCGGCAGGTCGAGCTCTTCGTGAAGGTAGGCGCCGATGCCTTCCGGGATGTCCTCGGCCGTCAGCAGCCGACGGGCGCCCTTGTCGTACCAGGCCTTCGGGCACCAGGCGGTCTGCAGCTTCCAGGGCAGTTCGTCGAGGAACCACTCCTGGCGCCGCACGATCATGTCGGTTCCGACGGGAACACGGAGCCGGTCGGCCATCTCGGTCGGCGTCGTCTGCAGGTTGACAGTTGGCGGTGCGGCCCTCGGTACCCGGCCCCGGGCCCGCGCTTGCTCGATCGCGGTAGCGTCGGCCCAGTCGATCGAGTTCACGAAGGGCACGATCCGGACTCGGGCGAACCAGCCCTGCCCCGGCCGCGTCTCGACCAGGCCCTCATCCTTCAGCTTCTTGATCGCATCGAGGACCGTATTTCTTGACGCCCCGTACTCGTCCCTAAGCTCCAGTTCGCTCGGTAGTGGCCCCCCTGGCTTGATATAGCGCGAGGCAATCTTCCCTCTGAGGTCCTCCGCGATTCGCGCGTACGCTGCGACAGCCATCGTCGCCTCCTGGTCGTCTGTGCCCCCGTACCAGCGAGCTCGCACCTCTAGCTGGCCGGGTAGCCGCATCTGTGATGTCTGGATGGTAATGCTGCATGGGCTGTCAAGGACCATATGGATCGATCATATAGACCCGGCAGGCCATGTCATACCGATGACCCAAATCATACCCCGAAGACTACTGTGTGGTGCCAGCCCTATGGGTTGTTTGAGACCTACTGTCCTGGGCATCCCTTAATCAGTACTCAAGTACTAACAGTCCGAATCGCCAGCGAAGTCGGTTAAGCCGCCTAAGTCTCTTGGGTCGGATGGGCTGGGTAAGGCACCTGGTTCTGCCAGGCCAGGTGGAGTGCGGACCGTTCGGAGGCCCACATGAACTTCATCGAAGCCCTCACCGCGATCGCGATCCTGATCGACTTCCTCTTCGGAGTGACCTTCGGGTTCGTCGGCGGCGCGATCCTCGGATCGAGACGCGAGGATTACAACTGTTCGCTGCTACAGGTAGCACCTGACCCTCTGAGCGCGGGCGCCCGAGTCATCCACGGCCTCTTCACTCGCGATGACGGTTACCTGCAGGGCCTCCTGCCGGGCGGCGCCAAGGCGGCCGACAGCCAAGACCAAGACGGAGACGACGAATCCGGATCGCAGGGACAGGGGCTGGACCAATGAGAGACTTCGAGGTAGTAGCGGTCGTCATCGGCCTGTTCTTCGGGATCGGGATCGCCGTGGGCATGCTCCTAGTCGTCGCGCTTCCTCTCCTCAAGTCCATGATCCAGCGTCGACGTGAGGCGCGCAGGTACATGGATGGCGGTGACTGGCGGGAGCTTCCGCCCCGCGATGATGACGAACGGCCGCCGCCATGGCCTAGGCGTCGCGGCTGAATCGTCGGCGGCGGCTGAACGGCTAAGCTCAGCAACGTGGCTGACAAGGGATTTCCGTGGGGACCTGGCACCGCGACCGGGATCGGGTCGATGCCCGGCGGCAACCCGCTGGAGACGGCGCAGGTGGTGTTTGACGAGGTGCCCGACCTGCCGTTCCTGGGCGAGCTCCCCGGTCGCGGCCCGGGGGCCGACATGATCGGCCGCACCGCGGCGCTGCTGGTCGACATCCCGGTTGAGGTCACCCCGGGCGGCTGGCGGATCGCCGACCGCCCCGGCCGGGACATGCGCCGGGCCAAGTCGATGCTCTCGTCCGACCTCGATGCGATGGAAGAGATCCTCGACGGTTATCAGGGACCGCTGAAGCTCCAGCTCGCAGGCCCGTGGACGCTCGCCGCGACGATCGAGCAGCCGCACTCGCTGAAGGTCGCGTTGGCCGACCCCGGCCTGGTCAATGACATCGCGTCGTCGCTCGCGGAAGGGGCCAGGCTGCACGTGGCCGAGGTCGCCAAGCGAGTGCCGGGAGCGACCCTGCTGGTGCAGCTGGACGAGCCGTCGCTGCCCGCGGTCGCCCACGGCGGCATCCCCACGCCGAGCGGCCTGTCCCGGGTGCGCGAGGTGGACGAGGAGGTACTGCGGGCGAAGCTGCGCGAGGTTCTGGCGGCGACACGCGCGTACACGATCGTCCACTGCTGCGCTTCCGGCTATCCATTCGAGATAATCACCGGGGCAGGCGCGAACGCGGTCTCGTTCGACCTCAGCCTGCTTAAGCATCGTGAATACGACAAGCTGGCGGAGACCGTCGAGGGGGGCTCGGGACTGCTCATCGGCGCCCTGCCCGTCACCGGCCTCGAGCGGGACTCCGGACGCCCGTCGTCGGCGCGGGATTCCGACGGCGGGCGCCGTGCGACGGGCCAGCGCGAGGAGGAGGGGGAACCGATCCGGCCGACTCCTGAGGGGACCGCTAATGCCGTCCGAGAGGTATGGCAGCGGATTGGGCTGCCCCCGGCCACCTGCGCCGAGCAGGTAGTCATCACCCCGGCCTGCGGGCTGGCGGGGGTGTCGCCTGACCAGGCGCGCGACGCCCTGCGCTGGTGCCGGGAGGCGGCGCGCATCTTGCCGGAGCTGATGGCGGAGCTGGCTTGACGGACGGATCGAACCTGCGATGGGAATGACAGATGGAGCTGACTGAGGCGAGGCGGCGTCATGCCGAGCTGAGCGAGACGCTGCTTGACGCTCAGTACCGGTATCACGTGCTCGACGCCCCGACGATCTCTGACATCGAGTACGACACCGGCCTGCGGGAGCTCAATCAGATCGAGGAAGAGTTCCCCGAGCTGCGCACGCCCGACTCGCCCACGCAGCACGTCGGCGGCGTCATATCGACCCTGTTCACCCCGGTCGAGCACCTGGAACGGCTGCTCAGCCTCGATAACGTGTTCTCGGCCGAGGAGTTCTCCGCCTGGTCCGAGCGGGCCGCCAAGCTGGGCGGGACCGGGCCTTACCTGTGCGAGCTGAAGATCGACGGGCTCGCGATCGACCTGGTGTACGAGCGGGGCCGCCTCGCCAGCGCCGCCACCCGCGGTGACGGGCGGACCGGCGAGGACGTCACGCTGAACGTGAAGACGATCAAGTCGGTCCCCGACCGGCTGGCCGGGGACGACGTGCCGGAACTGCTCGAGGTGCGCGGCGAGGTGTTCCTGTCGGCGGCGTCGTTCGACCGGCTGAACGAGACGCTGCAAGAGGCGGGCAAGGCCGCCTTCGCCAATCCCCGCAACGCCGCCGCCGGGTCCCTGCGGCAGAAGGACCCCCGGATCACCGCATCCCGCGAGCTCGGGGCGATCGTGCACGGCATCGGCCGGGTGGTGGGCAACGCGACCGATGCCGAGCGATCCGATGGACCCGGTGCCGCCGGTGCGGACGCCGACGGCGCGATCGTCGGGTCAGCCGCCGGGCCGAGCGAGGAGGGGCACCTCGAAGGGGCGCCCGATACGCAGTCCGGCTGGTACGAGCGGCTGCGCGGCTGGGGCCTGCCGGTCAGCGACAAGTACCAGGTTGTCTCCGAGCTGGCCGAGGTCCAGCGCTACATCGACTACTACGCCGACCCCGGGCACCGGCACGAGACGCCGTATGACATCGACGGCGTGGTGGTGAAGATCGACCCGATCGAGGTACAGCGGGCGATGGGCGCGACCAGCCGGGCCCCCCGCTGGGCGATCGCCTACAAGTACCCGCCCGAGGAGGTCAACACCAAGCTGCTCGACATCCGGGTGGGGGTCGGCCGGACCGGGCGGGTCACCCCGTTCGCGGTGATGACCCCGGTCAAGGTCAGCGGGTCGACCGTGGACCGGGCCACCCTGCACAACGAGGACGAGGTCAAGCGCAAGGGCGTGCTGATCGGCGACACCGTGATCCTGCGCAAGGCGGGCGAGGTCATCCCCGAGGTGGTCGGCCCGGTGGTGGAGCTGCGCACCGGCGACGAGCGGGAGTTCGAGTTCCCCCGCCAGTGCCCGGAGTGCGGCACCCCGCTCAGGCGCGATGAGGGCGAGGTCGACTGGCGCTGCCCCAACACGGTGGCCTGCCCCGCCCAGCTCCGCGAGCGCCTGTTCTACCTCGCCTCGCGCAGCGCGCTCGACATCGAGGCGCTCGGCTACGAGGCGGTCGTGGCGCTGCTCAACGACGGCCTGGTGGCCGACGAAGGCGAGCTGTTCGACCTGACCGACGAGAAGCTGGCGGCCAGCCCGTTCTTCGTGAACAAGGCCGGCGGCCTCAAGCTCGTCGCGCACGCGCTGCTGGCCAACCTGGAAGAGGCGAAGACCAGGCCGCTCTGGCGGATCCTGGTCGCGCTGTCGATCCGGCACGTGGGGCCGACCGCCGCCAGGGCGCTGGCCGAGGCCTTCGGGTCGGTCGACGCGATCGCGGCCGCGTCGCCGGACGCCCTCGCGATCGTGGACGGCGTCGGCCCGACGATCGCCGCGTCGGTGGTGGAGTGGTTCACCGTGGACTGGCACGCCGCGATCGTGGCCAAGTGGCAGGCGGCCGGCGTACAGCTCGAGACCCCGGGCTTCGACCCGTCGGCGGCGGCCTCCCGCGTGCTGGCAGGGGTGACCGTGGTTATCACTGGCACGCTCCCCGGCATCACCCGTGACGAGGCGGCCGAGGCGGTCCGCGCCGCCGGCGGTAAGGTCTCCTCATCGGTCTCCAAGAAGACCAACTTCGTGGTCGCGGGGGAGAACGCCGGCTCCAAGTACGACAAGGCAGTCGAGCTCGGCGTCCCGATCCTGGACGAAGCGGGCCTGCAGACCCTGCTCACCCATGGCCCCGACGCCCTGTCGGCTGAGCCCGCGTCAGCGCCCGAGTAATGATTGTGTGTAGTTTGCGGTGCTATGCGACCTTAACTACACACAATAATGACATTAGGCTTTTATGTCCGAATCGAGCCGCAGCTAGGCCAGTCTCTCCAGGATCAGCTCGCGGACGCGGGGGGCGTCGGCTTTGCCGCCGGTGGTCTTCATGACCGCGCCGACCAGGGCGCCGACCGCCGCGACCTTGCCGCCGCGGATCTTGGCGACCACCTCCGGGTTGGCGGCGACGGCCTCGTCGATGGCGGCCAGCAGGGCCGAGTCGTCGCTGACGATGGAGAGGCCGCGGGCGGCGACTACCTCGTCGGGGGTGCCCTCGCCATCGAGGACGCCGTCGATGACCTGGCGGGCGAGCTTGTCATTGAGGGTCCCGGTGGCCACCAGCTCGGCCACCCGCGCCACCTCGGTCGGCGTGATCGGCAGCTCGGACACCTCAATCCCGGCGTCGTTGGCGCGCCGGGCCAGCTCGCCCAGCCACCATTTGCGGGCATCGGCCGGGGAGGCGCCGACCGCGACGGTCGCCTCCACCGCATCCAGCGCCCCCGCGTTCCGCAGCGCCTCGAACTCGAGCTCCGACAGCGACCACGACTCGATCAGCCGGGACCGGCGGGTGGACGGCAGCTCGGGCAGCGACTGGCCGATCGACTTCACCCAGTCCGGCGCGGGCGCCACCGGCACCAGGTCGGGCTCGGGGAAGTAGCGGTAGTCCTGCGCCTCCTCCTTGGACCGCCCGGACGTGGTGACCCCGGAGTCCTCGTGGAAGTGCCGCGTCTCCTGGATGATGCGGCCGCCGGAGTCGAGCACGAAGGCCTGGCGCGCGATCTCCGAGCGCACCGCCCGCTCCACCGAGCGGAGCGAGTTCACGTTCTTGGTCTCGGTCCGCGTCCCCCAGACACCGGACCCGAGGACGGAAAGCGACGTGTTGACGTCGCAGCGCATCGAGCCCTCTTCCATCCGCACGTCGGAGACGCCGAGCGTGCGGAGCACGTCGCGGAGCTCGGTGACGTACGCCTTGGCGACCTCGGGCGCCAGGTAGCCCGTGCCCGGCACCGGCTTGGTGACGACCTCGACCAGCGGTATGCCCGCCCGGTTGTAGTCGACGAGCGAGTACTCGGCTCCCTGGATGCGCCCGGTCGCCCCGCCGACGTGCAGCGACTTGCCGGTGTCCTCCTCCAGGTGGACGCGCTCGATGCCCACCCGGATGGTCGAGCCGCCGACGAGCACGTCCAGGTACCCCTCGGTGCAGAGCGGCTCGTCGTACTGGGAGATCTGGAAGTTCTTCGGCATGTCCGGGTAGAAGTAGTTCTTCCGCGCGAACCGGCACCAGGAAGCGATCGAGCAGTTCAGCGCGAGCCCGATCTTGATCGCGTACTCGATCGCCAGCCCGTTCACCACCGGCAGCGAGCCGGGCAGGCCGAGGCAGACCGGGCAGGTGTGGGTGTTCGGCTCGGCGCCGAAGGCGGTCAGGCAGCCGCAGAACATCTTGGTCGTGGTGCCGAGCTCCACGTGCGTCTCGAGCCCGAAGACCGGCTCGTACCTTTGCAGCGCCCCTTCGTAGGTGACGGTCACGACGACTTCAGTCCCTTCGCCTCGGTCAGCAGCGGATGTCCCCAGCGCGCGGTGAACGCCGCCTCGACGGCGGCGCCGACCCGGTACAGCCGGTCGTCGGCCAGCGGCGGCGCCATCACCTGGAGGCCGACCGGAAGGCCGTCCTCCTCGGCCAGGCCGCACGGCACGGAGATGGCGGCGTTGCCCGCCAGATTCGACGGAATCGTGCACAGGTCGGCCAGGTACATCGCCATCGGGTTGTCGGTCCGCTCGCCCAGCCGGAAGGCGGTGGTCGGCGTCACCGGCGAGACCAGCACGTCCACCTGGCCGAAGGCCGCCTCGAAGTCCTGGATGATCAGCGTTCTGACCTGCTGCGCCTTACCGTAGTAGGCGTCGTAGTAGCCGCTCGACAGGGCGTACGTGCCCAGCATGATGCGCCGCTTGACCTCCGCGCCGAACCCCTCCGCCCGCGTCAGCGCCATGATCTCCTCGGCGCTGCCGGTGCCGACCCGCAGCCCGTACCGCATGCCGTCGAACCGGGCCAGGTTCGAGGAGCACTCGCTCGGCGCGATCAGGTAGTAGGCGGGCAACGCGTACTTGAAGTGCGGGCAGCTCAGCTCGGTCACCTTGGCCCCGAGCGACTCGAGCAGTTCCACCGCCTCGGTGAACCGGCTGATCACGCCGGGCTGGTACCCCTCGCCTGACAGGTCGGTGACGACACCGATCCGCAGGCCGGCCACGTCACCGTGCCGCGCGGCGGCGACGACCGGCGGGACCGGCGCGTTGATCGAGGTGGAGTCCATCGGGTCGTGCCCGGACATCGCCTCATGCAGCAGCGCGGCGTCGAGCACGGTGCGCCCGAGCGGGCCCGGGGTGTCCAGGGAGGACGCGAACGCGACGACCCCGTACCGTGACGAGCCGCCGTAGGTGGGCTTGGTGCCGACGATCCCGCAGACCGAGGCCGGCTGGCGGATGGAGCCGCCGGTGTCGGTGCCGAGGGCAAGCGGCGCCTCGTAGGCGGCGACGGCGGCGGCGGAACCGCCCGAGGAGCCGCCCGGCACCCGGGCCAGGTCCCAGGGGTTGTGCGACGGGCCGTAGCCGGAGTTCTCGGTCGAGGAGCCCATCGCGAACTCGTCCATGTTGGTCTTGCCGATGAGGACCGCGCCGGCCTCGCGCAGCCGCCCGGTGATCGTCGACTCATACGGCGGGCGCCAGCCCTCGAGGATCTTCGAACCGCACGTGGTCGGCGCCCCGACGGTGGTGAACAGGTCCTTCACCGCGACCGGGACCCCGGCCAGCGCGCCCAGCGGCTCGCCCGCCGCGCGCCGGTCGTCCACCCGCCGGGCCTGCGCGAGCGCGTACTCGGCGGACACGTGCAGGAACGCGCGCACCTCGCCGTCCACAGCGGCGATCCGGTCCAGGTGCGCCTGGGTGACCTCGGCGGCGGACACGTCGCCGACGGCCACCGCGGCGGCCAGTTCGGCCGCGGTCATCGTGGTCAGATTGTCCATGAGTCCCCCCTCACTCCTCAACCAGGATCCGCGGCACCTTGAACCGCTGCAGCTCGACGGCAGGCGCCCCGCTGAGGGCCTGTTCCGGCGTCAGGCAGGGAACGGGCTCGTCGTCGCGGAACACGTTGACCAGACCGGTCGCGTGCGTGGTCGGCGGGATGCCGTCCGCGGCGACCTCCTGCACCTGCGCGACCGCCGAGATGATCTGGTCGAGCTGCGGGGCGAGGTGGTCAAGCTCTGCGTCGCTGAGCGCGAGCCTGGACAGCCGGGCCAGGTGAGCGACGTCGTCGCGGGTGATGGGCATGCATTCCATCCTAGGGCGGACGGGGCGCGGACTAGTAAGCGATTAACACGTCGTTAAAAACCGCTAACGGACGGCGCGTGTCGCTTAACGATCCCTGAGGGTTTCCTCCTAATGTTTGCAGTGCCTTGCGCCGCAGTGCCTGACGTTGCAGTGCCTGACGTCGCCGTGCCCCCGCTACCCCTCGCTCGCTAGAAGCGCACCACCGTGATGACAGGGAGACCATGAAAAGATCGAGCACCGTCATCGCCGCCGCCACCACCGCGCTGGCCGCGGCGACGATCGCCGTAGCGGCAGGCGGGCCGGCCGCGCGCGCTGATGCCGGCCCCACCGGCGCGGCTACGGTCAGCGGCGCGGCCGCGGCGCTGACCGGCAGCACCGTGCCGTTCGCGGCGGCGCATGACGCCCTCGGCGCGGTCTCCGCCGGCAGCCGGCTGACCATCGAGGTCTGGCTTAAGCCGCGGACGGCGGCCGCGGAGAACTACGCGGCCGCGGTCTCCACCCCCAGCAGCCCGCTCTTCGAGCACTACCTGTCCCCGGCCGCCTATACCGCGCGGTTCGGCGCGACGGCGCAGGAGGCGGGCTCGGTCGAGGCGTGGCTCAGGTCGGCGGGCTTCACCGGCGTCTCGGACGACTCCGGCCGGGACTACGTCCGGGCGACCGCGCCGGTGTCGACGATCGACGCGGCGATGAGGGTCCAGCTCGATTACTACCGGTCAAGCGCCACCGCCAACGCCGGCCAGTACCAGCTGCGCGCCAACGACCGGCCCGTCTCGCTGCCGGCGACGGTGGCCGCCAGCGTGCTCGGGGTCACCGGCCTTGACAACGCCGCGCCGGAGCGGACGTACAGCACGCCGTCCGCGGCGACGCCGACGCCGTCGTCTCCGAGCGGCAAGCCGATCGCGTTCCCCTGCTCGCAGTGGTACGGCCAGCACTACGCGCGCCGCCTGCCCAAGCAGTACGGCACCACCAGCTTCCCGACCATCGTCTGCGGTTACTCGGCGGCCCAGCTCCGCGCGGCCTACGGGTACAACCGGCACAACATCGGCAAGGGCGTGACGATCGCGCTGGTCGAGGTCGGCCTGACCCAGGACATGTTCCAGACCCTGCAGGACTACGCCAAGGCCAACCGCATCGAGTCCCCGTCGCCGAGCCGGTACGCCGAGCTCTCGCTCGGCCAGGGGTCGTCCTGCGGCGACCCGTTCGACGTCGAGGAGCAGCTCGACGTCGAGTCGTCGTACCTGCTGGCGCCGCTCGCGAGCCAGCTCGTCGTCGGCGGCGACTCGTGCAACAACGGCTTCTTCGGGCTGCAGGCCCTGTTCAACGCGGACACGACCATACTCAACGGCGCCGGCGGGCACCCGCTGGCGCAGATCGCGTCCAACTCCTGGGAGGGCGGCGACGAGGCGGTGCCGCTCAACATGCTCAACATCGAGCACGCGTACCTGCTGCGGGCGGCCGCCGAGGGGGTCAGCATGCTCTTCTCCGCAGGCGACGGCTCCGGTGTGGAGACCCCGTCGAGCGACCCGTACGCCACCGCGGTCGGCGGCACGACGCTCGGCATCGGCCGGAAGGACCCGCGGCTATTCGAGACCGGCTGGTCGACCGGGTGGTCAGTCGACGTCAACAACAAGTGGGTCTTCCAGGGTGAGGCGTACGCGGCCGGCGGCGGGGCCAGCCTGCTGTGGTCGCAGCCGGCCTACCAGCGCGGCGTGGTGCCGGGCTTCCTGGGCAAGGCGCCGGGCAATCGGGGCGGCCTGGTCCGGTCGGTGCCGGACATCGGCGCGGACGCCGACCCGTCCACCGGCATGGCCGTCGGGGTGCTCAGCTTCGACAGCAAGGGAAACGTGAGCGGGTACTCCCAGCAGCCAGTCGGCGGCACCAGCCTCGCCTCGCCGCTGGTGGCGGGCATGCTGGCCGACGCCGAGCAGTACCAGAAGCCGTTCGGCTTCCTCAACCCCGCGCTGTACCGGCTGGCGGGCACCCGCGCCGTCAACGACGTGCTGCCGATCACGAGCAAGACGCCGGCCCCGTACCACGGCGTCGCCTGCGACGTGGCCAGCTGCGGGCTGCTCTCGTACTTCCCGTTCGACGACCAGAGCTGGTCCATGTCCGGCTACACCGGCCAGGTGACGCGGAAGGGATACGACACCATGAGCGGGATCGGCACCCCGAACGGGCAGCATTTCATCTACTCGCTGCGCGCGATATTCGGCTAGCGGCACCGCGCCGATGGCGGCCCCGGCCCCGAGACCCCCTTAGCTGGGTACCGGGGCCAGCGCCGTTTTGGTCATGAAAGACCAGATGAGCTGATTGGCGCCGGCGGTGCCGTCCTTGGGGACCGGGAAGCCGTGGCCCCCGGTCTGGTACAGCGCCCACTCGAGCGTCTTTCCGTTGGCGCAGGACCAAGTGCTGAGGGTCATGGCGCCGTGCTTGACGACCGTCGGCTTGCCCGAGCACTTCATGTCCGTCTGCAGCCGGGCGATCTGAACCGTGGCCGCAGGCGTCTCCAGGCCCTTCTCGCCCGGTTTATACGGCACGTACTTGTCGTCAAGCGAGGCGAACACGAGAACGTTCTGCGGTTTGGTCACCACGCAGCCCGGCATGGGGTCGGCCTTCACCGCCACCATGCCGTCGAACAGGGTGGGGTCGGTGCAGGCGATGCGATAGGCCAGACGTCCGCCGTTGCTGTAGCCGACGACGTAGATGGGCCTGGCGTGGCCCGGATCGATCTTGGGGACGAGCGCCTCGAGGAACCCGACGTCGTTGATCTTCTCCCGGCCGGCGCCGTCGCAGCAGCCAATGGCGTTCCACGACTCCTTGATCGGCACCGGGTAGACGATCTCCGCCTTGTCCGCGTTGGCGTAGGGGACCATCTGGTCCCTGGTGATCTCCATGCTGATGGTGGCGGCGGCCCCGGCCAGCACGACGATGATCGGCGCCGACTTCGCAAGCGTGGCGGTGGGCGCGATGACCTCGTATTGCCGGGTGAGGCTGCCGACCTTCATCGAGTAGGTTGTGGTCGTCGACTGGCGCTCGATCGCGCTGATGATCTTCGCGCCCGACACCGTCGCGACGGCGAGCGTCGCGATGAACGCCGTCAGCAGCACCATGAAGCGGCCCATCATTGTGATTCGTGCCCGCGGCGCCAACGCAGTCCTCCCTTCCCCGCAGCGTGCTCACGGCCGGTCAGCAGCAGGCTCAGTGGCGTGCGGCGCGCGGCCGAGGCGATCATCCAGGCGATCGCGTAGATGATCGGCACCGCCACGAAGAGTAGCACCACCAGCTCAAGGCCGTCCGGCGCCCGGCGGACGGCGCCGACCAGACCGCCGCCGGGGCCGAAGCAGCTGGCGCCGGCGACCAAGAGCAGCCCCTGCAGCACCAGCGGGTGGGCCAGGTAGATCCCGAACGAGCTGGCCGAGCCCGCGGCGCAGAACTTCCGGTGCGGCGCGCCCCGGTCGCTCCACAGCAGCCCGGCGCCGAGCAGCGCCCAGCCGAAGGCGAGCGCCTCCAGGATGACGATCGGCTGGAAGACCGCGCTCGCGTTGGCCGGCGTGGCGCCGAAGCCGTAGATCTCGATCAGGTACGTGCCGAGGCCCGCGACCACGCCGACGCCGGCCGTCAGCGCGATTCTCGGGATGGTCCCCAGGTGCCGCCGGGTGAACGCGCAGATCTGCTCGAAGTGCCAGCCG
>Ga0302325_10025216_pt1 | contig 12357 bp, 12 predicted proteins | sample Palsa_T0_2_FD_201948 | JGI IMG/M metagenome (GOLD analysis project Ga0302325, IMG submission 201948) | Peat permafrost microbial communities from Stordalen Mire near Abisko, Sweden - Palsa_T0_2 | ecosystem: Environmental > Terrestrial > Soil > Palsa > Peat permafrost | place: Sweden: Abisko...
CGAGCGCCTGGCGAAGTTATCGATCAAAATCATATGCGACCTGCGCACTGTCCACGAACGCGAGATGGAGCCGAACGACTGGCACCGGGCCGCAAATATCATGTATTGGGCGCGCGACTACGGCGAGGGCTTCGGTGAGCTGCGTTCGCTGATGGGCTCCAGCCTGTCGACTCCGGAGGCGGCGCGTGCGGCCATGATAAATGGCTATCGGCGATTGCCATTTCAACAAGCGCCCGCCTATAAAGAGGTGTTTCGCCGATTGGCTGCGGGGGAAATGCCGTTGGCATTCAATTGTTCGGCGGGAAAGGATCGCGCCGGTACCGCCGCCGCGCTCATCTTGAGTGCGCTGGGTGTTCCACGAGAGATGATCTTGGAGGATTACCTTCTCACAGACCGGATCATCGACTTCAAAAGTGTGTTCATGGAAAGAGCCCGACAGCGCAAGAGCACCTTGATGTACCAGTCGCCGGACATCCTGGCAGCCATTCTTAAGTCCGACGCCGTCTATTTGAACGCGGCCTTCGATGCCATCGAACAGAAGCATGGGAGCGTTGCGGCATATTTGGAAGGTGCCTTGGGCGTCGACCAGGAGGCAATGTACGCGATTCACCAGCGGCTGCTCGAGTAAAAGATGAATGGGTGAGCCGTTCGAATTTTGGCAAGCCTTTACGCCGAGTCCGGATCCGCCGCCTACGGTCTGGCGCGACTCTTACGCTGCAGCCATGCGCGATGGCAGTTCCCTGCTACTCCCGCTGCGCGACTTCGGCGCCACGGCGATAGCGGGGCTGATTTCAAACCAAGCGTCTTTTACGGTCATCGACACCTTGGCCGGATGGATCGCTGCGGATGTTCGGCATTTCGACGCCGAAGTCGTCGTCGGTTTGCCGACGCTCGGACACACCGTCGGGGCGGCAGTGGCGCGGGTACTTGGTCATCCGAATTGGGTCGCGCCCGGGACGACCCGCAAACTCTGGTACGACGAGGCGCTGTCGGTCGCCACCCGATCGGTGACCTCGCCCGGTGAGGGTCGGACCATGTGGCTCGATCCTCGCCTTCTGCGCCGCTTGTCGGGCCGCCGCGTGCTGCTGGTGGACGATGTCATTTGCACCGGCAGCTCGGCGCTCGCGGGCATCGGGTTGCTGGCGCGGGCTGGCGTCGTGCCCATTGCCTTTGCGGTGGCGATGTCGCAAGGGACTGAATGGCGCAACCATTGGAATGCCGACATTCCGCTGGTCGCGGCGTTCGAGACGCCCATTTTCCGCCGCGTGAGCGATGGCTGGACGCCGATTCCGTCGTTTTGACCGGGGTGGCGGGGTGGGCGCGATCGTCGTCCTATGCCCTGTCGGCAATCATCGCGCCGCCACAGTGTTCTGCAATTAAGTCCAGCGAATGCTCCCACAGCAGCCGTGCCGTCTCAGGATCCGCCACGCGTGCATCGAAGCCCGACCAAGGATGCGTATGCGGCCCGACGGGCAAGGCCTCGCCGCAATCTTCGAGCACCAGTCCGCCGCGCTCTTTCAGATCGGCGGAGCTTGCCGCCCATACGGTCGTCGCGGCGGCCTGCGCGATGGTCTTGACGGCGGGATTGATCGTGCCGTCGGGCAGGATGAATCCGATGCGCCGCTTCATCTCCTCGCCGTGATAGCGCTGCAGGCCGGTCAGCGCCGATCCGGGCAGGATGGCGTTGGCATAAATGCCGTGCCCGCTCCAGCGGCGGGTTGCCTCCTGAGCAAACAGAATATTCGCGCTCTTGGACTCGCCGTAGGCGGCGAGGCTGTGCGGACGGTTGCGCCATTGAAGGTCCTCGAGATGAATCGGCAGGCCCTTGTGGGCGGCCGAACTCAGCACGAGGAGGCGGGCGCCCCGTTCCGCCATCTGCCGCCGCAGCCGCAACGCCAACAGGAAATGTCCCAGGTGATTGGTGGCGAAGCGCACCTCCAGGCCATTGGGCAGATGCGTCTCAAGTGTCTTGGAAACTCCTGCGTTCGCGATCAACAAATCGATAGGGCCCGTGACCTGATCTGCAAAGGCAGCTACCGCGTGAAGATCGGAGAGATCGAGCGGCAGCACGCGAACGTTGCCTTTGGCTGCAAGAGCGATTTCTCGAGCGACAGCCTCGCCCGCCGCAAGATTTCGTACGCCGAGGATCAGCTCAGCGCCCGCGAAGGCCAGTGCGCGCGCCGTCTCCGCGCCGATTCCGGAGGACGCGCCGGTGAGAACCACTTTCCGCCCACGCAAGTCGGCTGATCGCGCCACCTGTTCGGCAGTCGAGTCACGGTCGAAATGAGAGCTCACAACCCGGTACTCTATAGATAATTGCCTGAAGGAGGCACCATGGCGGCCATGAAAAATAAGATACCGTGCGGATTGGTCATGCAGGCGCTTCTTTGCGTGCTCGCGGGTTGTACCATGGGTGGGCTCGCGCCTGCGCAGAGGCCGATCGAGGTCAAGGTCGTCATCGTGACGATGTTCGAAATCGGCGCGGATAGCGGCGATACGGCCGGCGAATTTCAGCTCTGGCATGAGCGGCAGAAGCTCGATGTGCGCTTTGCCTTCGCACACCATCATGATCTGTTTTTCAATACCAAGTCGGGTGTGCTCGCCATGGTCACAGGCGAAGGGAGCATCAACTCGGCCAGTTCCGTCATGGAACTCGGCATGGATCCGCGCTTCGATCTATCTCACGCCTACTGGCTGGTTGCCGGCATCGCGGGGGTCGATCCGGAGAGGGCCTCCATCGGCTCGGCCGCGTGGGCTGAATATCTGGTGGACGGAGATCTGGCGCATGAGATCGATGCACGCGAAATGCCGGCGGATTGGCCCACCGGATACTTCGCGCGCCACACGCAAAGACCCTATGATCCGAACAAGCCGACACCCGATGGCGAGGTATTGCAGCTAAATCCGCGGCTGACCGAGTGGGCGTTCGAGCTGACGCGCGGCCTCAAGCTGGGCGACAGCAAGGATCTTCAAGAGACTCGTTCGCATTACGAGGGATATCCCAATGCGCAGAAGCCGCCCTTCGTGTTGAAGGGCGATACGCTGTCGGGTATGACCTTCTGGCACGGCAAGTTGCTCAACGAATGGGCCGAGCGGTGGGTGCAGTACTGGACCGAGGGCAAGGGCCAATTCGTGACTTCCGCGATGGAGGACACGGGCACATTTCAGTCGCTGACTTATTTGCATCCCACCGGCAAGGTCAACAAAGATCGAGTCATGGTCCTGCGTACCGCCAGCAACTACACGATGCCGCCCCCCGGCATGGGCGCTGCCGAGCATCTGATCAAAGAGAATCAAGGGTATGCGGGACTCAATGCTTCCGTGGAGGCCGCCTACCAGGTGGGGTCTCGAGTGGTCGACGAGATCGTGCGCAATTGGACGATATATCGCGAGCACATACCTCCGGAAACACGTTGAGGGGAAATCTACACAGGGGGAAATTGCCATGACCGACATCGCCAAAATCGAAGCCTATATCGCGATCAGCGAGGTGAAGGCGCGCTATTGCCGCTGCCTGGACACAAAGGATTGGACGGGTTACACCGACGTCTTCACGGAGGACTTCGTGCTCGATACCTCCGCGGCGGGCGGTCCACCCCCGATTCACGGGCGCGACGCGGCAATGCGCATGATCCGCGGCGCGGTCGAAAAAGCGTCCACCGCCCACCAAGTGCATTCGCCGCAGATCGAGCTGGACGGCGACACGGCCCACGTGGTCTGGGCAATGCAGGATCGCGTGGTTTGGTCGCCGGAGCGAAGGCCCGCCCCGGGATATATCGGGCATACCGGTTACGGCCACTATCACGAGCGTTATGTGCGGCGGGACGGGCGCTGGCGCATCGCGGCTCAGCGTTTGACCCGCCTGCACATGGATACCGACTACGAAGCGAAACCCTGACGCCGAACTTTCGCGGCCAATAGTCTGACGCGCTACACTTAATCATAAACAGGTGCAGTGCAACCCAGTAGAATACGGGTAACCTTGAGGAGGTCTTATGAGTGTCACATCTTTCGCAGCTTCCAAGAAGTCGGCATCCGGCGGAACGGATTGGCCGCCGAGTTGGAACACCATGCCGCACGGCATCAGCGTCGGCCGCTACACCGATCCGGGCTTTGCGCGCCTCGAGGACGAGAAGCTCTGGAGCCGGGTGTGGCAGATTGCGGCGCGTATCGACGAGATCCCGGAGCCGGGCGACTACACGACCTACGACATCGGTGCCCGGTCAGTCTTCATCGTGCGGGTCGATGCCAACACCATCAAGGCTTACCATAACGTCTGCCCGCATCGGGGCACCGCGTTGAGCGCCGGCGGCTGCGGTCATTTCAAGGACGATAAGATCATCTGCCCGTTCCACGGGTGGCGCTGGGATACCAGCGGGCGCAATGAATTCGTCCTCGAGCCGCAGGAGTTTCGAGGCGGCAAATTGAGTCCGAGCGACGTGGCTTTGCGTGAGGTCAAACACGTGGCGTTCGCCGGCTTCATCTTCATCAATTTTGCCGCCGACCCGGATCCCTCTTTCGATGACTTCATCGCGCCGATACGCCAGCTTCTCGAAAATCTCGCCATCGCCGAAATGCATAATTATTGGTGGAAGGCGATTCCCGTGCACTCAAACTGGAAAGTGGCTCAGGAGGCCTTCTTCGAGGGCTACCACGTGCCGGCCACGCATCCGCAGCTGGAGGTTGCCGCCGCACAGGTGATCTATAACGGCAAGCCCGAATCAGAAATTGAATTCTCCCATAAGCACATTGCGACCGATGCCTTTGCCCGTGGACATGGGCGGTTCTACGGCAAGAGGACCCCGATGAAGGGCCAGGTCAGCGACGTCAAAGGCGCCGTCGACGACGATACTTTGATCGAAGGCATGGCGGCGCGGCTGAATCTTCTTGCGGTCGGTATGGATGCGCAGGTGCTGCCGGAAGACATCGAGGTGATACGTTCACTCAAAGGCCGGCCGATCCCCGAAGGCTCGAACTTGGGGGCGGAATACGTCAAGGCGCTTTACAGCCGCGCGGCGGCGCAGGGCCGGCCGATGCCAAAGCCGACACCGGAGAACATTGGTTTTTGGGGCGGCGAGCTTTTCATCTTCCCGAACTTCATGATCCTGCCGCAGGGGGGCAACGCCATGATGTATCGTGCGCGTCCTGACGGGCAGGACCCGGACCGCTGCATTTTTGAGATCTTTTCGACCAAGACTTATCCGGCTGCGGCGAAGCCGCCGCGCGCCGTATGTCAGACGGTCACCGACCTCGAAGATCCAACACAAGTGCTGCAAATCCCACGCCAGGATCTGGGCAACATTCCCCGCATGCAGAAGGGCCTGCATTCGCCCGGAATTCGTCAGACCTGGCTTGCGGCCGAGCACGAAAAGATGATTCTGAACATGCACCAAGAGCTGGATCGCTACCTTCGATCCGAGTAATGAAAGGGATGGACTATCTCGCCGGGGCGGCACTGTTGACGGCGCTCGCTCCGGCCTTGGCCCAGGTTCCAACCGCGGAACTGCTCAAACCGCCCCCTGATGCACGGCATTTCATCATCGAATCCCCGGGCGGCAAGCACGGCGACTCCTGGAGCTGGGTGGGCGCCGATGGCACCCGCATGGGCCGCGAGAGCATGAATTTGCGCGGTCAGGTTTGGGAGAACGACTACGCCGGCAAGGCGGGGACCGACGGCGCACCAGCGTCCATGACGATTCGCGGTGTAACTCCACAAGGCGATGCTGCCGAAACCTTCGCCATCGCCGGCGGCAGCGCCCGCTGGAAGAGTCCGGTGGATGCCGGATCCACCCCCTACGGTGCGCCTGCTTTTTATACGCCGCTTGGCGGACCGATCGACACCAACGCCTGGTTTCTGGAACACCTGCTGGCCAGCCCGCATCAGAGCATGGCGCTTCTGCCCGGCGGCCAGGCACGCGCCGTCAAACTGGCCAATGTCGAGGTTAGCAGCGGGTCGGCTTCCCAGACGGTCGATTTATGGCTGATCAGCGGGATCAACAACACACCGACCCCAATTTGGGCCGATGCCAACGGCAAATTTTTTGGATTGACCATGGGGATCGCCTGGCTACCCGAGGCTTACGCGGGCGAGCAGCAAAAAATGGAAAAAGTGCAAGCGGCGGCCATGGCGGCTCAGGCGCCTGTGCTCTACAAAGAATTGGTCAACATTCCGTCAGCGCCGGTCGCCTTCGTCAACGTACGCATGTTCGACGCGGAGGGTATGCGCTTCACAGCCGGCCAGACAGTCATGGTCGACAAGGGCTTGATCACGGCGGTTGGCCCCGCGGGGCAGACGAAGGTGCCAGCCGGTGCGCAGGTGATCGACGGCCGCGGCAAGACGCTGCTGCCGGGTCTGTGGGATTGCCATATGCATGTGGGCGACGACTACACCGGCGTGCAAGAACTCTCGTTGGGCGTCACCTCGGTGCGCGATCCCGGCAACGACGATTTGCATACCATCGACCGCCGGACTCGGGCCGCGGCCGGCCAGCTGCTGTTTCCCCACGTCTACCCCTCATCGCTCATCGACGGCAGGGGACCTTATACGGCGCAGGTCGCCAATGTGGCGACGAGCCAGGCCGAGGCGATCGCGCTGATCGACAAGGCCAAGGACAACGGCTTTACGGGTATCAAGTTCTACGGCACATTCGATCCGACGTGGCTTCCGGCGTCGATTGTCGAAGCGCACAAGCTTGGCCTGCACGTACATGGTCACATCCCCGCCGGGATCAGGCCCATGGAGGCCATCAACGATGGATACGATGAGGTCACGCACATCAACTGGATAATGATGCCGGCCATGCCGGCCAGCGTGCTTCCCGTTTCGAACGGCATCATGAGATTCGAAGGACCGGGGCGCTATGCGAAGGATGTCGATTTGGACGGAGAAGCCCTCTCCCTGATCGTCAATACCATGGCGGCGAAACATATTTACAGCGATCCGACCATGGTTGCCTTCGAGAGCCTGTACGTGCCGGAGAACGGCGATTTGTCGCCCTCGTACGCACCCTTTGTCGGCACGCTGCCGCCGACCGTCGAGCGCGGTTTCCGGAGCGGCGGTTTCGCCGTGCCAAAGGATCTCACCCGAGCCGACTATCGCGCGAGCTGGGCGAAAATGGTGGGGTTGCTGACCAAGATGCATAAAGCCCAAGTCCCGATCGTCGCCGGCACGGACGGCTCAGGCATCGAGATCGTGCACGAGCTGGAGATCTACGAAGAGGCCGGTTTCAGCGCGGGAGAAGCCATTGCGGCGGCCACCATCGTGCCGGCGCGGCTGGTGGGCCAGGACAAGCACACCGGTTCGATCAAGGTCGGCAAGACGGCTGATCTAGTACTGGTCGAGGGCGATCCGTCGAGCCAAATCGGCGTGCTGCGCCAGACGCGCGTCGTCATGCTCGATGGCAAGCTGCTCGATCCGGATGCACTTAGGGCGGCCGCCGGATTTTCCGGGCGGCCCCATTAGCAGGCGAGCGGCAATCGGTCGCTGGCGAGGGGAACCGTGATGGTCGAATTTTGGCGAGCAGGCGGCACGGAGAGCATCGCCACGGTGAAAGAGGCGAGCAGGGTCGAGGCGGAGGGCTGGGACGGCCAGATGTTCATGGACTCGCAATCCTTGTGCGCCGACCCGTATGTGAGAATGGGCGTGTGGGCTGCGGGGACCGAGCGTCTCAAGTTGTCGACGGGCGTCACCAATCCCCTGACCCGTCATCCCGCCGTGACCGCCGCGGCGGCGGCGACAGTGCAGTCGATCTCAAGGGGCCGCGCAGTCCTCGGCATCGGCCGCGGCGATTCCGCTCTGGCTTATCTGGGATATGCGCCGGCAAGTCTTGCCGCTTTTCGCCAAGCCCTGAACGACTTGCAAACGTTGCTGCGCGGCGGGGAGGTGAGCTTCAGCGCGCACGGATCCTTGGCGAATGCGGCCGCGGCCGACACGCTGTCGCTGGGCGACAGACCCAGCGTTAGCCGCCTTCAATGGCTGCCTGAAGGTTTGCCGAAGGTGCCTCTCGATGTGGCGGCCACGGGTCCCAGAGTGATCGAAATGTCCGCACCCGTCGCCGAACGCGTAACGTTCAGCGTAGGAGCGATCACCGAGCGAGTTGCCTGGGCGCTCGACCTCGCGCGCAGCGCACGTGAGAAGCAGACCTCGGCGATTGCGGACGTCAGCTACGGCGTGCAGGTCATCGTCGTGTGCCACCCGGATCTCGACGCCGTGCGCGGCGTGGCGACCAGCATGGTGGCGCCGCTCGCGCGGTTCCAGGTCATCCAGGGCGAGGCCGCCGGACCTACAAGCGGCAGCGACGCAGAGAATTTCGCCGCGATTCGCCGGGGCTATGACATGAACAAGCACGCCATGGTCCATTCCGACGACAAAATCAAGGGAGCCGCCCTGGCTTGGGATTTCGTCCGGCGCTTTGCCATCGTGGGGCCGCCCGATCATTGCGTGGCGCGTCTGCTCGAACTCGCGGCGCTTGGCATCGAGCGCTTCGTCATCGTCGGTCCGGGGTATCACGCCGAGGCGGGAGGTCGTGGGCGCACTCTATTCGCGAGCGAAGTAATGCCCGCGGTGCGGCAGCAGGTGATTGCCAAGGGGGGTGGCCGATGACGGAATTCGCGCGCAAGGCAGCTTTGGTAACGGGCGGCGGAAGCGGCATCGGCATGGGATTGGCGAAGGAGTTGGCGAAGCAGGGAGCGTCGGTCGCCGTTGCCGACATCATCATCGACAATGCGCGCAAGGTAGCGGAGGAGATCAACGCGTCGGGCGGCAAGGCCGTCGCCATTCATTGCGACGTGTGCGAGCGCGGATCGATCAAGCAGATGAAGAGCGAAGCGAATGCGGCGTTGGGTCCCATCACCATTCTCTTTGCCAACGCCGGGGCGACTTCATTCGATCCGTTGATGGACATGTCGGACGATGACGTCGATTGGATCATCCAGGTCAATTTGATGGGCGTCATGAACACCACGCGCGCGTTCCTCCCCGACATGATGGCCGCAAAAGAAGGGCACATCGTCGCCACGGCTTCCATGGCAGGTTTGCTGCCGGGATGGATTCCGGTCCACGTGCCCTATTCGGCCGCGAAAATGGGCGTCATCGGCATGATGCTGAATCTCGCGTTGGAAATGAAAGCCTACGGTGTGCATACCACCACCTACTGTCCGGGTGGCGTGCATACGGCCATGAAGGCGAATAACGCCACTTATCGCCCCGCGCGCTTCGGGGGACCCCAGAAGGGAGAGGTGTACATTTCGGAAGCTTCGTTCAAGAATATTCCGGTTGCTTTCTATTCACCGGAGAGCATTGCGCCGATAGTGCTGCGCGCGGTTCAGAAGAACCGTCCCTTCGTATTCGATCACGCCGAGCAGCGGCGTTTCTTTCGGGAGACCTATTCCGGCGTCGTTGAAGCCTGCTACGACGACATCGACGCCTACGAAAAAGAGCAAGGCACTCCCCCGGCACTCCGGCACCTGAGCTGACCGGAGGGCGGCCACCGCTGACGGCATTTGCGGAAGCCGCCTACATAAAGATCTGCCGGGCCGCCGTGGCCCGAGTGCGACAACCGACTATGCTGGGGCTCCCCAAGGAGATTGTATGGCCGCCTCAGCGACTCGACCTATCGCCAGTCTGACGATCTCTTTTGGGTTGGTCGCCATTCCGGTCAAGTTGTACTCCGCCATCGTCGCCTCCGAGCGCCTCGCTTTCCACCTATTGAGAAAATCCGACGGCTCGCGGGTCAAGGAGCAGTATGTCGCGGTCAACGATGGCAAGTTGGTTGCGCGAGCCGACATGGTCAAGGGCTACGAATTCGCCAAGGGCAAGCATGTGATGTTTACCGCCGATGAATTGAAGGTGCTGGAGGATGCCACCTCGCCCATGCTCGAGATTGCACAGTTCGTGCCGCTCGAATCGGTAGACCCGGTTTACTTCGTGGCAACCTATTATTTGCTTCCCGACAAGGGAGGCGCGAAGCCATACGCTCTGCTCAGTACGGCATTGAGCGAGGAACGCCGCTGCGCGGTTGGCAAATGGACCTCTCGCGGGAAGGAGCACGTCATCATCATCCGCCCGCTCGGCAAGGGACTTGCGCTGCATCAGCTGCATTTCCAGGCGGAAATCAGGGGCTTGAAGGAGCTGGGATACGACCCTGCGGCGGTGACGCAACCGGAGGTAAAACTCGCACGGCAATTGATCGATCATATGTCCGCTCAGCGCTTCGACCCCAACGAGTTCACCGACGAACATAAGGTGCGGGTGCAGCGGGAAATCAAGAGGAAAATCCAGGGCAAGGAGATCTCGCAGATGGAGCCGCCGCCGGTGCCGCCGCGCGGCAACGTCGTCAGCCTCATGGAGGCGCTGAAAGCGAGTTTGAACAAAAAATCCGTTCCATCCGCAAACAAACCGCTCAAGAAAGCAAACCATCGCATGGGGGCAACGTGAAAATTCGGTTTGGTTACGAACTCGCTTATAACCTGCAGCAGCAGACGCCGATGGTGTTCATGCTGCACGCAGCACCCAATTCCACGCAAAGACTGTTGGTTGCCGACACGATGCATACCGATCCCATGGTGCCGTTCAGCACCTACCTGGATACCTTTGGAAATTGGTGTACCCGCCTGGAAGCGCCTGCCGGAAACATACGCATCAGCGCCGATGGATTACTCGAGGACTCAGGCATTGCGGAGCCCGCCGCGCCGTACGCGCGGGAGACGCCGGTCGGTGCTTTGCCCCACGATACGCTTATGTATCTGCTGCCCAGCAGATACTGCGAGAGCGATCTTTTGGCGCCGGAAGCATTGCGGTTGTTTGGGCACCTGGCGCCGGGCTGGGCGCGGGTCCAGGCGATCTGCGACTTCGTGAACCAGCATGTGGCGTTTGGCTACCAATTCGCCCGCTGGACCAAGACCGCGCTGGAGACATATCGCGAGGGGCAAGGGGTGTGCCGAGACCTGGCGCATCTTGCGATCGCCTTCTGCCGGGCGATGAACATCCCGGCGAGATATGCAACCGGATATTTGGGGGACATCGGCGTGCCGCCGGTCGACGCGCCCATGGACTTCGCGGGATGCATGGAGGTGTTTTTGGACGGATCCTGGCACATATTCGACCCCCGCAATAACGCCCGCCGCATCGGGCGATTGCTGATCGCGCGGGGCCGCGATGCCGCGGATGTCGCCATCAGCACATCCTTCGGACAGTGCTGCCTGCAGCTCTTTCGCGTCTGGACCGACGAGGTCGACGAAGCTCAAGCCGTGGCGATGCCTGGCGGGTCGGGCATCCAGCAATTTGCCACCAGGGCAGCGTAAAGCAGCCCTTCTGCCGGCTCAGACCCCTCGCGCCGTAACGGCGGTCCCCCAAATCAACCGGCTCTTGCGGCGCGATAGCCCTTGTATTTTTCCGCCTAATCCCCACCTGCCGATTAGCGGTTTTACTGGGTTAATTTCCAATACTTAGGAGGGCATCATGGCAATTACGCGAAACGAACCGTGGACCGTTGTTTCTCAATTGCAGAACGAGATCAACCGGGTATTTGGCAACATCAACGACGGCGAGAGCAGCAGCGCAACGGCAGAATGGATACCGGCAGTGGATGTACAGGAATTCTCCGACCGCTTCGAGCTGCTGGTTGATCTGCCGGGCGTGGATTCCAAGGCGGTCGAGATCACGTTGGATAACGGTGTGTTGACCCTGTCGGGTGAACGGCGCAAGGAGGGTCGTGCTGATGGCGAAGAGCCCGAGCAGTCACGGCGAGAACGCCGGCTCGGACGCTTTCATCGCCGGTTCATATTGCCGGACACCGCCAATACCGAACAGGTCAATGCGAAAGGGCGCAACGGCGTCCTGGAGATCACGATCGCGAAACATGCGAAGGCCCAGCCTCGGCGCATCACCGTAAGCGCTTCTTGAAATCTCGCCAAAGAGGCTCCTGTGCTCGCGATCAATTGGGCACAGGAGCTTCTTGATACTTATTCGGGGGTTGTAAGTTCTACAACGCCCCCGGCGCGATAACGGCCGCCAGTGAATTGGCTCGCAATGCGTTGATCTATGGCGGCGGCGGTTCCCTCAAATGGGAAGTGCTCCGCGACGGTGTGAAAAGCGGTGTGCGCCTCACATTTACAGATACAGGACCGGGAATCCCGAACCTCGACCTGGCGCTTACCGACGGGTGGAGTTCCGGAACCGGCATGGGCTTGGGTTTGACGGGAGCGCGCCGCTTGGTCAACGAGTTCGATATTCAGTCGACCGTCGGGTCGGGAACCCGGGTGACCGTGACGCGTTGGAAATGACCCTGCGCTTTTTCGGCGGGTGCCAGGTACGGGTACGCGGGAACGCCGGGCAACGGCTTGGGCGCAGTCGCCAGG
>Ga0302325_10025218_pt1 | contig 12357 bp, 13 predicted proteins | sample Palsa_T0_2_FD_201948 | JGI IMG/M metagenome (GOLD analysis project Ga0302325, IMG submission 201948) | Peat permafrost microbial communities from Stordalen Mire near Abisko, Sweden - Palsa_T0_2 | ecosystem: Environmental > Terrestrial > Soil > Palsa > Peat permafrost | place: Sweden: Abisko...
TATTCGCTGGTTTGGGAGGCGGTATCATTCTCACAACTACCATTCCGGCGATCCAGGCTGCACTCGAAGAGAAAGATGTAGCACTTGCGACAGCAACCTGGTCGTTTCTTCGGTCTTTGGGTACCATTTGGGGAGGAGCCATTCCTGCAGCCGTGTTCAATTCTCGCTTTGATCAACTATCGTACCAAATCACCAATCCTGAAATGAGAGCTCTTTTGTCCTCTGGAGGCGCTTATGAGCATGCTACAGCCAAATTCATTCAAAGTTTCAACGAAAATCCACAGTTGAAGGCTCAGATTGTCACTGTTTACACCGAAGCTCTCAAACGGGTGTGGCAGGTTTTGATTGCTTTCACTTTGGCTGGTATTCCACTTGCACTAGCTATCAAGGAGATTGAACTACGCAAAACGCTGGAGACTGAGTTCGGACTGAAGGATGAGCCTAAGAAAGGTGATATCGAAGGACTTGAGCAGGCGGCTGCAGTTACAGGTTTCCAGGAGAAAGAGCCTGCAGCGGGGGCAGGAGGCGATGCCAGTTCGTAAGTTGGATTTGATCTCGAGGTGGGATATATATATGACTTTACCAGTAAATCCTTCTCAGGGTCTTTGTTCACACGATAGGCAATGGTAATAATAGCAAGGGGCGTTTCTTCAATGTGAGATTACAAAAACTCTGGTCAACATTAATCTAGAATGGTTTTTTAAGCACAAAATGAAAACTAACCGTATCATCACGCACTATTACTTGCGGACCCTATTTTATTCATATACTGGACATGTATTGTTCAAAATCACACCTCGAAAGCACGCAGGAGGCTTGTAGAAGCACGACTAGGGTCCATGTCAAACTGCATCTCTTGAGTTTTGCTTCTGAAACCACTATGTTTTAATATTTGTCCTCCCGGTCAACACACTAAGTTTCGTAAGACCTGGTCGACAAGATATCTTCCTAATGATAGTTTGTATAAAATAAAGAGGTGTTGCTGAAAGGTACTGCAGCAGGAAGACGTAGATGATGTGATCTTGGCGCGTTTGTCAGCTTTCAGCTCTCAAACCCCAGCCCGCTGCGTTCGGCACGGCAGCACTCCTAGAAACGAAAATACAAAATACGAATGGTACCTCGGCGAAAACGAAGATCTCTCCGTTGCCGTTTGGCCGCTCAAAGTGCGGGCCGCCGACCGTCTCACAGATTTCATAGGTGTCCCACCAAAAAGGGTATCCGCTAAAACGGGTGCGCACCGAGGACCGGCATATTGTGGATCTCCAATTTTCGCCAACTTAAATTGAAAAGCACTTGAAACAGTTGAGAGGTTGGTATGAGCAGCTTACCCTATTTCCTCAGGCTTCGGCAACAATTAGCTAGATCCCTTGCTTAACCCCCTTTCTCTTCTCAGTTCTCACCCACCATGGCTTCACACGAAAAGTCAACAGCAACCCAATTGCCACAAGAAACCGAAACCCCAAAGCCAAACATCCCACCAGGAATGCGTGACCCAGCTCAGCGAATAATTCACAACCCTATAACCAAAGTCACGGCCGAATTCATCAAATACGGCGCCGAAACCAATAACGAATATACCCACATACGATTCACCCTCCACCCCAACGGAACGGCTCTTCCCCCTCGGCATTACTGCCGCACCTTCAACGAGACCATCACCGCTCACGATTTTGTATGTGCGCACGTCGGGCCTAAAAAACAACCTCCTCGTATCCTAGAACCAGGTGAAGAGTTAGTCGTAAATGCATACGAGCCACACGCATGGTCAAACCCTTTGAGTAATAAGGATGTTTCATACGAAGTTGTAGTGAGACCGGCCAGGGTAGAGTTTGAACAGATGCTGTACTTTGTTTCTGGATTGGCGAGGGATGGGGGTCTGAATGCTGAAGCGACCCCGAAGAGCTTGCTTACCGGGTGTACCTTGGTAGTCGGGGCGGGGGTAAGGCCGTGTGGCAAGCGTTGGGTGATGTTGGAGCCAGTTATTAGGGTGATGGGGTGGTTGGGAAAGGTGAGGGGAAAGAAAGAGGAGTTGGAGAAACTGTACTGGAATCTAGAGAGTGAGGATTCTGTTGGTTCATGATGAAAGCTTTGTTTTATAATATCCAAGGGTAGGGAAGGATTTCTGGGTTGGAGTGATTGAGAGGTCTTTAGTGATGAAGAACATCAATCATAAATAAAAGATAATCGTGGAGTATAATAATTCCATTCTTGATTCCAGCCCACTATCATGCGAGAACTGTGCGTGTAAATGAGTGAAGAGTAATTGAGATTTAGTCTGAGTTTGAGAAGTCTAGAATAACATCAAGATTAAAACGGACCCTTCAGCATAAGCAACTTCAAAGTTCATGCTCTCCCTTCAACTCAGCCGGCAAGAGCGTAGAGTGCAATGCAATCTTCAATGAGAGCGACACCAAAGGAGCGTTACTCAAGATATCAAAGACGGAAACATCCGACTTCACCTCCTTAAACACCCAAGCTCGGATTTCAACCGCGACCAAGCTATCAACACCATACGCATTCGCCGGGCGTCCCGGATCCAAGTTCTCAATGTCCATCATCATTGCCTTGGCTAACTTTCGCACAAGCGCGCCACACACAGCATCTGCAGCTTCCTGGAGAGATTTGGCGTTTGTGAGAGACGTTTGCAACTCTTCTGCATTTTCAGCTGACTGCGTTGAGAATTCCTGGGTATCGTACAGGCGAAGGTGAGCAAAGCGTGCGTCTGTAAACCAGTAAGGTTGCTCATGTCCATTTTGTTTCAAGAGACCTCCAGTGGAAAGACCAGCGAGAATCTGGGTAGGTAGTTTTCCACCCATGGCTGCTTGGACTATAGTGAGCAACTCAGCTTCTTTGACACCAAGCATCCATCCTGTCTTGAGGAGTCCCAAAGTCTCGTTTTTCTCGGCGGTTATACCAACACCGAGGACGAGACCCAGATTGATACTCGTGGCTTTGAGGCCTTCGGAGTGACGATGATATGCGAGAGCATCTTGGTAGGTGTTGCCTTATAGAGTTTAGAATAGTGAAAAATCACCCGATCCGGTCTTTACTCACCAGCGTTGTAGTTTCCTTGACCTCGCGAGCCGACGATTCCACCTACCGAGGACAAGCAGATGAAGAACTCAAGGTCCTTGGGAAGCATGTCATGAAGATTCTTGGTCGCCTGAACTTTAGGACGGACTGCAGCTTTGAAGTCATCTACTGTCATGTTCTCGAAGAACACATCCTATCAAGCTGTTAGCAATCTCCAAAGACTTCAATCACGACGACTTACTTGAAGATGCATGGCGCAGGTCAGAACACCACGAATCGGGGGGAAACGAGCCTTGATTTGCACCAGGACATTCGCAAACTCATTAACATTACTGGTGTCGCATGTGAATGCTTCGACCTTGGCGCCGCGTTTGGTGAGATCTTCGAGAAGCTTTTTAGCTTCTGGTCGCTTGGAACCAGAGCGAGATATAAAGACTAAATTTTGAGCACCTTGTTCAACCATCCATGCAGCAATGGAGCGACCAAGACCACCCAATCCACCAGGGAGAATGTATGTGCCGTTTTGAGTAAAATTGAACGGCTGGATTCTCTTGGGTACAATCTGAAAATATGAGCATGTATCCTAGATACGAGGGAGAGGGCTCTTACAGGAACCAGATTAGAATCTTCAGCTTTCAGAATGATCTTTCCAATATGTTTACCCTGCTGCATGGTGCGGAATGCTTCTTCGATCTGGGAATAGTCCAAAACTTTCACTGGATATACTGGCTTAATGACACCTTCTCTGAGCAGGTTCATCACATCACCAATTATTCTGGAGAAGAGCTTGACGTTTGTTCGATACACATTAAGCATGTTAACGCCTGCGAAAACGATGTTGTGCATGAATGGAGCCATATCGATACCAGTGTTGCCGACAATGTCACGTTTGCCCACCTCAACAAATCGACCAAATTGGGCAACGCAAAACCAAGATTGGCGGAGTGCTTCACCAGCCAATGAGTTGAGCACGACGTCGACACCTTTCTGGTTTGTCATGCGCTTGACACCTTGGGCAAAAGTGAGGTCTCGGGAGTTGAAGATATGGTCTTCCGGAATGCCATACTTCTCCATCAGGAAATGCTTTTTCACCTCGGTAGAAACAGTAACTAATATTTCGGCTCCAAGGTATTGAGCGAGGATGATTGCTGCTTGGCCGAGACCACCTGCTGCGGCATGGATCAGGATAGTTTCCCCTGGCTGTAAACGAGCCATGTCGACCAAGGAGTAGTAGGCAGTGGTGTAGATGCAAGGAATCGACGCAGCATCCTCAAACGACATGTTATCTGGAATCTTCTCGCACATGTGTTCGGAGTTGCGATAATATGAGCGATAACATCCGATACCGAATGTAATGATGCGATCACCAGGCTTGAATTTGGTAACTCCCTGTCCCATGCGAGTTACTACACCAGAACATTCAACGCCCAGGTCAACATCAGAGATCTGTCCAAGAGCAACCATGAGATCGTAAAAGTTCAAACCAGTCGCTTTGACCTCAATCTCTACCTCGTCGTCTCCAAGGGGCCTGTTGTACTGGTCATCTTCAGAAAACTGGAAGGTATTGAGCATACTAGGACTCCTGATTGAGAGACTGAGAGCACGGCCTGGTTGCTTGAAGGGCTGTATGATGGGAAGGGGGTCCGAATTGCTAGCAGCAAGCATGTCATCAAGCTCAACATCAGGGTCAAGACGTTGGATGTAGATCTTGTCCTCGCGGACTGCATACTCCCAATCTGTAATTTCAACGTTTTTGCTTTCGGTGCTAGATTTGAGAATCTTCAGTATCGCGCTTGAGCTACTCTCCGAGTTGATATTCACGTTAGGGTCCAAGTCAAGTGTGAAAAGTTGGACCGTTGGGCGTTCTCCTCTGATAGTGCGGCCTAACCCGGCAATCATATTGGTTTCTGGACACTTTACATCCATTTTTGCGCCTCGAGTAAGCCAGAGAATGCTGTTGGAATTGAGGATTAAGTGCTTCACGGCCTCAAACTCTCCGGCGTTGATATCCGATAAGAGAGGCGATTCTGTTTCAACCAGAGAGACACAGACTTTGCCCTCGAGGTCCATCAAAGTGAGAGCGTCCAGATAAGTAGTCGATACACTAACCCCGCTTTTTTGAAGAGATGCTGACACATCAGCAGAAAGTTGATGAAGCTCGTCCGTAGAGTTGACAGGTTTAACGATCACCACACTCTCTGGAAGAGAAGGATTGACGATTGGGAGGTTGGTAGAAACCATTAGTGAGACGGAGAAGAGCTCTGGATCATCATGGTCACGGAATATCAGGTCAAGGCCGGTGAATCCCGTCGCTTTGAGACGTCGATCCCATTCTGACTCAGACATTCTTGGTCCAAATTTGCGGCCATCATCCTCACCTATTCAATTGTCAGTACTAAGACTCTTGCAATATGTGATTGGAATTTGGATTAGAGTTGAAACAGTGTACTTACCCATCCACCACCCACTCAAAGTTCCAAAAATCATTGGAATACGAGCTAGCGTACATGTGAGTTCTCCCAGGACTAGAACCCCACCACTTAGAGACAGTCAGCCTTTGCATCGCCTCTTAACATATGGAGAATCTTACGGTTTGAGTAGACTCTTGCAATTCTGCAGACATGCCTCAATGGAGCTTGTTGCATGAAGCACATTATTAGCAACAACCATATCGTAGACGCCGAGCTGTGCGCCTTGCTTTGCCACATCTTGCTCGATGTTGATGATCTTGTACTCGAGGAAAGATTCCCAAGTATTGAAATCTTCTGAAGCAGCCTCGAAGAACCCACTACTGATGTCTGTGAAGGTGTAGGTATGAAGGCGAGAGGAGGTTTCATCACGGTTTCCAAGTGCGTTGAGAATCACCTTAGTTGTACCTCCAGTACCCGCACCTACCTCGAAAATCTTAAGTTCAGTACGTTTGTGTGCAAGCGATTGAACATATCTTGCCAGAACAGGAGCCCACTTGTCGGTCCCAATAGCAGCTCGGTAATACTCGGTGAGGAGGTCATCTTCACGCATGATTTGGAGAGGCTCAATGTTGCCAAGGAAGATCTGCTCATAAGCAGCGCCTAATTTGACCATAAGCTTGCCATCGATCGTTCTGTCGGAAACACGAGCCAATATTTCGTTATCGAAAGCCTCTGTAGTGTTCAGCCAATCAAAATCAGTTGATTGACAATCAAGTTTACCCTGGAGAGCAAGTTCGTATTGGTGTTTTATGTAGTTGTAGAAGATGCGATGATGGGGAGTGAACTTGGCAGCGTCCTCGTCTGTGAAGCGCTTTAAAACACGTTTGCACAAGATGAAGGAAGCCAACTCTAGCTCATAGACGACGTTCGCATCCTCATTTGGAATAGGATCCCCAAACTTTTTAAAGTATGCTTGGCTCTTTGCTGTCTCCAGGTGATCAATATCGAAGTCCCAAATCGGGCGTGCTCCAAGCTTGCGAAGAGATTTTTGAAGTGTGCCAGATATGTCTTCGCCATCCGCAGATCCCATAGTCTCTAATGAGATAATTCGGCAGCCCTCGATTACAACGAGAGGTTCTTCCCAGCCTTCCGTAGAAGCTACCATTGTAGCTATTGATTCGTTGAAGCCATATGGCTTAGCCTTTGAATATCCATAGTATTTTGTTCCAGGTGTTGGGTCAAATTTGGCAGACTATAAAAATCAGATCAAGTTTCAATGTTCTCTAGACAGGGAAACTTACAATATAGAAGCTTTCGATGAACCTGGGAATTTTAGCCTTTTCGAGCGGGGTGTTCATTGGAGTGGATGCAGGAATCGTCATTTGAATGACAGAGTCTAAACAAGCCGGATGAATGGTATGCGGGTATTCGAACCCTTCGGGCATCCACTTTTTCGTTTCAGGAACTTCAAGGACACAGTGCGCCTCATAATCACCCGAGTTGATCGCAATGAGGGTTGTGAAAGTTGGTCCCCATTGCAGACCTACTTCTCCCATCGTCGCATAAATTTGCTTCGGATCCTCTACAGGGAGGCCTGCATCGACCAAACGCCTATATTCGGCTCTGTGTCGTTTAATCTCTGCTTGTTTCTCGTCAGAGAAGTTGTCATTGGCCTCCACCTTGTATCTGACAGCAACAAGACCCGAGCAATGCTGGGTCCAGACTCCCTGGACTGTTCTACAGGAGATTGTGAATTCTGTCCAATGTGAGGTTGACAAGCGCGTGCCCATGCGATAAGGTCTAAGAATTACGTTAGTCCACAAGTAGTAGAAGAAGGTTGTAGACTTTCCTAAATTGCAGTTTTGTTTCCACAGGATCGTCGACAGGAACAATCATAGCCTGGAGTACGGCTATATCTCGGAGTTCGAAGCCGTCGATCTCTTTGGTCTTGTCTGCGACCTGCTTGGAAGCTTCGATAACCATAACAATCATACCAGAAAGGGGATAAAGGATGGATCCTTGAACCTTGTGGTGCTCCATCCAAGGCATTTCCTCGACGCGAAGGTAATTTCTCCATGCTGGTTCCTGGCTAGTGGAATACTCCGATAGAGCACCTACCAAGTCCAGACGTGGAAGCGCCCTGTGCCGATATGCTTTACCAGCTGCAGACTCATACCAGTAGGTGAGCTGTTTATTCCACTGGAAGGGGGGGAGGTCAGTCAATGCGGACACCCGACTCTTGTGTTGTTGATTGGCAGTTGCAATGTTTGGTGACATTCCTTGAAGAGCCAGCGTTCCAAGCACATCTAGCGAGCTTCGAATGGCATTGGTGTTACGATAGAGCATGGAAACATAGGGCACCTGGATTTTCTTTCCTTCCTGGGAGTCGAGGATCTGTTTCAAGGGTCCTTGAAGTGCTGCATGAGGGCCAATTTCCAGGAACATGTTGAAAGGCCTGCTGTTTCTAGTAGTACGACGCTTACCAGGAGAATATGACATTGCAGACTGAACTGCTTGAGAGAACTTGACAGGGTTGAGCATATTGGAAACCCAATACTGGCTATCCAATGTGGAGCCATCAATGAGGGCTCCCGTGACGGACGAGAACATCAGAACATCTTTCCCAATAGTTGGCTTCGAAATATCTTTCAAGGAAACGAGATAGTCCTCTGCGACCTCTGCCATGTATGGGGAATGGTACGCGTTCTTGACCAAAAGCTTCCTGACAAAGACTTTATCTGCTTCAAGCATGGCGACAAGCTCTTCGATGGTAGCAGCGTCGCCTGATAATGTGACACCAGAAGGAGAGTTGATGCAAGCAATAATGACAAGACCTTCGGTGACTCGGTCTAGATATGCTTGAACTGCAGATGCACCAAGTCCCACAGCCGCCATGGCACCATTGGAGGAGACAGATGCGGATACACGACCCCGTTGATAGGATATCTTCCATCCATCTTCTTTGGTTATTGCACCTTTGGCGTAGGCTGCTGCTATTTCGCCACTACTATGCCCAATTACAACAGCTGGCTTGACTCCCCAGCTAGCCAAAAGGTCCACCAATGCAATCTGTATCGCGGTACAAATAGGCTGGCTGCGTGTGGGGTGATTAATTATCGAAGTATCTTTATTCTGCGCCAATTCTGACATCAGATTCCATGTGCAACCCAAAGTTACAAGGTAGTCGTTCGCTTCTTGGAGTGATTGCTGGTATACTGGGTATGTGAGAAGTTCTCTGCCCATGGCGTGCCACTGGGCTCCCTGTCCGGTGAAGACAAAGGCCAAAGCAGGAGCCTGCGACGACCTGAGCGGTTTGTTCAGGGGCTTGTCCAGCAAACTGGTCAGCTCATCAACACTTGAAGCGATAGCAAAGTTCTTCCACGGAAGACGACTGCGCTTTTCGCTCAAGGTGGAGGCTATTTGATCCAGGAATTGAGACTCCTTGGCTGCAGAGCGAGGTTTATGCTCAGAAAGATACTCCACCAAAGCTTTGAAGGAGCGGTCGAGTCCGCTTTGCTCATTTGAGGACCACAAAAAGAGCTTGGGTAGAGCATTGGTGTTGGCAAGGCCGTCGTCATTTGTTGTTTTTTGGCCGTTCGAGAGGCCATTTCCATTTTGGTGGGCATGTGCATCCAAAGATCCCAGGATGGTATTGTGGTGTCCGGTAAGATTTCGAGATGAGAGATAGTGATAAGCATCATCGACTATAGTGTGGGCGTTCGTACCACCATAACCAAAACTTCTTCCGTTAGTACTCAAGAACAACTAAGATGTAGACGTAGACTTCGTGTTGTATCAGGAAAAGGGACTTACCTATTGACACTGATCCGACGGAGACCAGGCGTGGGCCAAGGTGTCAAGCTGGTTGGAATCTCAATGCCCCATTCGTCGAGGCGGATTCGCGGATTGGCTTGCTCGTACCACAGATTCGGCGGAATTAAGCCATTTTCGAGGATCTTGACGGCCTTGACTAAGCCAGCGAGTCCACTGGCTCCTTCCAAATGGCCGATATTTGTTTTGATTGAGCCGACCAGCAAGGGCTGGCCACTCTGGCGGACAGTGCCAAAAGTGGCTCCGATGGCCGCAGTTTCAAGAGGATCTCCGGCAGCTGTTCCCGTCTAGCGCGCAATTTTCGGATTAGTAACCTGCCGAGGCAGCGAAATGGAACAAGGGGTAATGAGAAGAGGGGTAATGAGAAGAGGGGTAATGAGAAGAGGGGTAATGAGAAGAGGGGTAATGAGAAGAGGAGTAATGAGAACAGGGGTAATGAGAACAGGGGGAATGAGAACAGGGGGAATGAGAACAGGGGGAATGAGAACAGGGGTAATGAGAAAAGGGGTAATGGTAATAGACTTACCCCGTGAGCCTCAAAATAATTCGTCTCTTCGAAGCCCAGTCCAGCATTTTTGTACGTCGTGCGAATCAGTTCTTCCTGTGCCGCAGCCGAAGGAAGGGTGATGCCGGGTGTTTTGCCATCCTGGTTGACGCCTGTGCCGCGGATGACAGCCCGGATGACATCACCGTCCTTCAGGGCCTCCGCCAACGTCTTGATGATGACCACAACGGTGCCCTCTCCTCGCGCATAGCCGTTGGCGCGATGGTCAAAGGAGTGACACTTGCTGTCCGGACTGAGGAAGTTGAGAGAAGTCATGCCTCTGTGCGTACGGTTCGGTTAGTCCCGACGCCCCCTGTGTTGACCAAGGATGCAACTGCAACTCACATTTGCATCTCGGGCATGGTGATCACATTAGTTCCACCAACAAGAGCTTGCTTCGATTCTCCGCTCCTCAGGCTTTGGCAGGCAAGGTGTAATGCCACCAGGCTGGAGGAACACGCAGTATCCAAACTCAGACTGGGCCCTTTCAAGTTGAAGAACCAAGAGAGTCTGTTGCTAAACATAGCAGCACCGTTACCTGTGCCCTCATATCGGGGAATCCATTCCGGATCCCGAGACCGCATATTGGCATAGTCACGAGTGAAAGATGCCATATATACTCCCGTGTCAGACCCTGCAACATCTTCCATTTTCAAGCCGGCTAGTTCTCGTCAGTACATTGTTTCTTCTGTTCAGTGCTGTGTCGTATCTTACCATTTTCCAACGCCTCATAGGCAACCTCGAGTGCCATTCTCTGTTGCGGGTCCATTGCCTTGGCTTCATTTGGGGTGATACTAAAGAATGGCGCATCAAATGCGGCAATGTCTTGCTTCAAGTAATGTCCTCCACGGATATTCATAGTCCCTGAGCGCTCTGCATGTGGGTGGTAGAATGCATCGATGTTGAATCGATCTTTGGGAATTTCAGTTCGGGCACTAGATATCCGGTTACCCCGTGTGTATCATTCATTGGCATAGAACTCGATATCAAAACCAGCAGGATGTCTCAGACCATGACCATCAAGCCATGAAGCTCTCTTTTCTGAGTCTCCATTCAAAGTAGTCATATAAGAAATTTAAAGGGATCCCTTACCTTATACCCTTCACAATAAGATCCCATAACTTCTCTGGGCTGGTTGCGTCTCCAGGAAACCGTCCTGCCATACCAATAATTGCGATTGGCATTATTGCATCCTCTTCGAGCAATGTCTTCTGAATTCCGTTGCCGTGAGAAACATTCTCACGGCCAATTGTATGGCCATTGGTGCCCTTGGAGGATTCAGAGGTAGTCATAGTCGTGGATAAGCACAACAAGAGCGATAAGTTGAGATTTATTGGAGAATTCGTATGGTTGCAAAGTTTTAGCTTGGCTACTTGAGTACCTGTTGAGCTACAACCGTCCATTATTTAGAGATCTCTCCCTCTTACTGTGCCTTTCGGGGCGGCGCCGATTCCCCGCCATATGGTACACATTTCGAGTTGTGCGCTGACCCCGTTCTGACAGAAGGCGCCTTGGGGGCTGGATCAACCCTTTATCTCCTCAAAGCTTATCAATATATTTATTGAGGCCGTCTTGCAAGTTTCTCGCTATCGCAGCCATAATTTCGGTGTAAGAAAGAGAAAACTCATTGGATGTTTGTTTAGCTGAATAAATCGCGGCCCGTCTTTAAGGTTTTTGGACTGAGAGGCGTAGCTCAAATTCATATCTCGGCCCGCCCTGCAGTATTTTTGGCTAGAGAGGCGCAACTCAAAATCGAATCGCGGCCCGCAAGAAGGATTTGGGTTTTTCAAGAAATAGATCTTTCGGGAAAAGAGGAGTTTAGGCCGCTCTATCCACTAGAGAAAACTTCTTCGAGTCTCCTAGTCTAGTCTTGTATTTTGAAAACTCAGAAGTTTTGCTTCAGATCCTTATTCTTCTGCATTTCGAATTGCATTTAAACCTGTTTCATCGCTATCGCGAGACTCTGCTATACTTTTTCAATTCATCAATATGAGATTTCTCTGCCTCCACGGCCATGGCACTAATTCCGCCATCCTGGAAGCGCAACTCGAGCCGATTCGAGCCCACCTGCCCGCACATTGGGAATTTGAATTTCTCGACGGCGAAATGGAAGTCCCTCCTGCTACAGGTAAGAAATAAAAGAAACCACTTTCCAGGAAACATCTAATGTGAAAAGGTATCGATGCCATCTTCCCTGGTCGTAAGTGCAAAATTCTGCCTTCTAAAGAGACTAAATCTTAAATCTTCAAGCTTTTGTGTGCTACCATGGGGAGCCGATTCCCGCCGATGTTCAAAATTGTTATGATTTGATCATGGATGTTGTTGAAGAGGATGGACCATTTGATGCGGTTCTTGGGTTTTCACAAGGTTCCGCAATTGGGGCAACCGTGATGCTCACTGAAGCCGCGAAAAATAATGGGAAACAGCCATTTAAGATGGGCGTATTCCTTAGTACTACTATGCCCTTCGACTTTGGATCTGGAGTTTTGCAGCTGAAATACGATCGGCGGGACGGCTTGAGCGCTATGCACTACGATG
>Ga0302325_10025222_pt1 | contig 12356 bp, 13 predicted proteins | sample Palsa_T0_2_FD_201948 | JGI IMG/M metagenome (GOLD analysis project Ga0302325, IMG submission 201948) | Peat permafrost microbial communities from Stordalen Mire near Abisko, Sweden - Palsa_T0_2 | ecosystem: Environmental > Terrestrial > Soil > Palsa > Peat permafrost | place: Sweden: Abisko...
CGCTGTCTACGCTACGTATTCGCCATGACCCAGCTGACGCTCGCGCCGTTATCGAACTTCGATATCGGCGTGGTCGCCGCCGCCGCCGTAGCCGTCGCCGCGTATCGCGTGCGGGCGCTCGATGCCGGCGGCGCGCTCGCCGCGTGCGCCGTCGGTACGGCGACCTATGGGGCGCTCGGGCCGCGCGGCGCCGCGGTCTTGCTCGCGTTCTTCATCACCTCGATCGCGCTCTCGCGCACCGGCAAGGCGCGTAAAGCGAAGTCGCTCGCGGAGGCCGGCAAGACGGGACCGCGCGACGGCGCGCAGGTCATCGCGAACGGCGGAGTCGCGGCCGCGTGCGCGCTGCTCGCACTCTGGGTCGACCCGCGCTATGCGATCGCGTTCGCGGGCGCGTTTGCTGCGGCGACGGCCGACACGTGGGCGACCGAAGTCGGAACCCTCGCGCGCGCCGTGCCGCGCTCGATCCTCACGTTTCGCCCGGTCGCTACCGGACTCTCCGGCGGCATCACCCTCGCGGGTACGCTCGCCGAAATCGCGGGCGCTCTGTGGCTCGCGCTCGTCGCGCAGCTGCTCGTGCCGCACACGTTCGTGGCGGTCGCCTGCGCCGGCATCGGCGGCGCCGTCTTCGACTCGCTCCTGGGCGCATCGGTGCAATCCCAGCGCTGGTGCCCGAACTGCAAACGCGCAACCGAGCGCGAACCGCACACCTGCGGCGCAAACACGTCACCGCTGCGCGGCTTCGGGTGGATCGGCAACGACACGGTCAACTTCGCCTCCACCCTCGCCGGCGCCGCAATCGCCTTCACCCTAGGGCACTAGAAAAGCGGACCGCCCTTGTGGGTTGATCGCCACTTCGGCTTTGCGACTCTAGCCGACGGCGGTTGCTTTCGAACCGTATTTTTTCTCGAGGTAGGGGATCATGTCGTCGTCGTCGTCGAGGATCGTATCGCCGTCGACCATGACGGGGATGCCGGTTTGACCCGACACCGTCTTGACCTCGCCGCGCTCGGCGTGGGAACGCGGCACGTTCACGGTCTTGTAGTCGAGCAGCAGGTCGGTGAGCTTCGAGCGGACGCGCGCGCAGTACGGACACCACTCGGCTTGGTACAGGACGATATCGGTTGGTTGGCCCATGTGTGAGCGGCTTCTCGCCCGTCGGTCACAGGTCCGCCATCGCGTCGCGCCGTAGTCGTGAACCTGCAGCGGAGCGCGTTCGATGCCACGAAACCAGTTGGATCGCACCTACCTTAAGCGCTCGCTCGCCATTTCTGGTGGGCTCCACTTAGCGCTGCTGCCGCTCCTGATCTCAACCGTCCCCGCAATGCTTGGCTGGGCGCTGTTGACGACGAGCGCTTCCAAGAGCGCGCGCGAGGCGACCACGGTCTCGTATCTGACCATCGAGCGGCGCCCCGCGCAACCGCGGTCGCCCACAAGCCGTCCGAAGCCGGCCCGCTTGCCGAGTCCGGTGGTCGCCGCGGCCGCGCAGCCCGCACCTGACGTACGCCCTGCGGTGCACGCCCCCAAACCCGCGACGCGCCGGGTTGCGTCGGCTGCCGCCCGCATCTCGCAATCTGCCCTGACGCGTGAGACGGTACGAACGGTCGCCTTCAGCGGAGCGACCTCCGCGCATCGGCAAGCCGTAACGGCCGCCGCCGTTTCCGAGCAGCCGAAAGAACAAGTGGTCGCGCAACCGCCGGTTTCGGTCGTCGCGGCCTCTCCGTCTCCATCGCCGTCGCCCGCGGCGCCCGATGCAAACAGCGCGCGCGTCGTCGACGTTCCCGCCGGCGGGTGGGGTCAGAACTTCGCGGAGCCGATCGTCGCCGACGATGCGGATCTCACGGACCTGCACACGCGTTATCACGACGTTGCCAAAGCGAGCATCGAAGTCGACGACTCCGGACACGCGACGCGCGTCGTGCTCCCGGCCGGTCTGAGCGACGACCAGCGCGCCGATCTCGAACGCCGCCTGATGGCGCTGCGCTACATCCCCGCCGAATGCAACGGCCTGCACTGCGCGGGGACGATCGTCCTCACGCTGTAAGGGGCTGCGCCCCCCACAAGCCGATCGAAGAGCCCACCCACGTGAGGTTCTTGTTGTAGTCGACCCCGTGCATTTCGCCGCGCGAGAGCCGGCAGAGGTTGGTCGCGGGGACCAGCGCCGCGGTATCGTCCGGACGCAAGAACATGACCCGCAGCTCGATCTTGACGCCGGTACCGTCGGGCATTTCGAGCGCCGGCGCGTAGACGATTTTCTCTTGCAGACACCAGTTCGCCCGGTCCTCCGTTGGGATCGCAGCGCAGGCGGCCGGGGTCGGATGCACGTCGACGCCGCCGCCGGCGAACGAGAACAGCGGTTTGAGGACGTAGTCGTCGAGGTTGGCCGGCAGCGCATCGAGTTCGGACAAGAGATGCGTGCGCGGCACGGCCGCGTGCGCGAGGTGCGGCAGCGATGCTTTCGACCACGTCCAAAACCACGCCGGGTGCGGCGCCCAGTCGACCTCGAGCTCGTCGCGCAGGTCGAACGGCAATGCATCCTCCAGGCGCAGCAGATCGTCGCCCACGATTCGGTTGTAGATACGCTCGACCGGAATCTCCCGGCCTGCGGCATTGCGCCGGTACAGCTTCTTGCCGCGCCGAACGAGCGCTCGCGGGTCGAGCGCGTCGATACCGAACAGCACCCGGGTCGCGACGAAATCGCACGCGGTCTTTTGTGCGTCGGGCTCGACGTCGACCAGCACCACCGACTCGGGCGCCCGGTTGCCCGCGATCGTGCGTCGCAGCAGGCCGAGATACGCCTCGCGGTCGAGGCCGCTATAGAACGACGACCAACTCCGCTCGCACAGCGGATCCGCTAATTCGTCGAGCCACGCATCGCGCTGAAATACTTCGAAAGCGTACAGCGACGGGAAGCCCTGCAGTTCGACGACGCGCGGTTCGAGCGCGCCGTCCGGCCCACGCGCGATCGCGAAATCGACGACCGCAAACTGCGGCAGCGCGCCGGCATTTGCGCCTTGCAGATGCGCCGGCACCGCATCGCGCATCCGTGCGAGCCGTGCGGGTTCGGCGAGTTGCGCGACGATCTCGCGCGCGGCGCGTTCGCAGCGCGCGACGAGGTCCGGCTCGAAGAACACGGGCGTTTCGGCGAGCCGGAAATCCACCCGTGCGCCGATCAGCGCCTGCAAACGCCGAACGTAGGCGAGATAGCGAGCTTCTTGGTAGGTTGCGTTGTAGATGCGCCGGAATCGCGCGTCCATCGTCTAAGCGCGAACGAGCCGCGCGAGCCGCTCGTGCACGAGGTCGGTGAACACGGCGCGGCCGACGTGCAGCCGTTCGTGATGCCGGTCGTCGCGCAGCATCGGCAAAATCGCCGAGCGCTGGACGTGGACGTCCTCATCGATGACGCCGCGCGCGAGCAAGCGTTGCAAGAGTTCCGAGACCCGTTCGTGGTGTCCGATCTCGGGATGGCTGTTGACCGCGAAGACCCGCGGCAAGCCATCGGGGTCGCGCGCGATTTCGAGCATCGTCAGCGCTGCGCCGGGACCCTCGCTTTGCAGCGCCGACTCGAAGGCGATGGCGGTCGCGCCCGGGCGCATCGTTCCGCTCGGTAAGAGATCGTAGTGGCGAGAGTCGAGTACCGGAACGCCGCCGCTGCTGGCGGCGAGCGGCGCGAGCCGTCCGAACCACGGATGCACCAAGGCTTCGGGCGTGAGCACGTTCGTACCGACGCCGCTCATCGGACCACCCTTCTCCGGGCCGCGCAGCGCGGGCTCGGCGATTCCCGACCAGCGGCAGATCAGGCCGAACGTGTGGCAGACGCCGTAGAGCGCGGCCCCCTCGTCGGCCGCGATCGCATCGAAGAGCTGCCAAAGCGGCGCTTCCCACGCCGGGTCTTCCAGGATTTCAACCGTGCCGCGCACTGCGCGATTGTGCCGCGGATCGAGGTGACCCGGGCCGCCCGTTCCGAGGTACAGGCGATGACGCCCGCTCGCGTGATCGGGCAAGACGTGTTTGTCACGGATCGCGTACGAGAGCACGCGCAACTGCCGGCCACTTCGAGCGAGCTCCGGCTCCAGCTCCGTCGCGCAATCGCGCACGATCTCGACGATCGCTTCGTGGCCGACGTTGGCGTAGCCCGCGTTCATGTCGAGCACCGCAACGTCGATCGTGCGTTCGTCGCGCGCCGGGACGTCGGTGCTCGACTCGATGCGCACGGCTTCGACGTGCGCCGTGGCCCGCGGGTCAAGCAATGGGGATGCCCGTTTCGGTCTCTTCGATGATGTACTCGACGACGCGCGGGAGGCTGCCGGTCTCTTCGAAAACCGCGAGCTGGCGGTCGGCGCCCGTGCGCCGCCGCAAGATCTCGTGCACGTAGAGCACTTCTTCGGTCGACCCGAGTTCTTTAACGACATCGTCGATGAACTCGAGCAGTTCGCCGATCAGCGATGCGGTCGGTACCTCGATCCGTTTGCCCAAGTCGATCAGCTTGCCGTCGAGCCCGAAACGCGCCGCGCGCCATTTGTTTTCCAGAATCAGGGAGCGGCGATACTGGCGCCAGCCGAGGTTGGCGTCGTAGAGCTTCCAGAGCTTGTAGGTGACGGCTTGAAAGATCGCGGCGATGCAAATCGTTTCGTCGACGCGCATCGGAATGTCGCAGATGCGGTACTCGATCGTCGGGAAGAACGGGTGGATGCGGGCGTCCCACCAGATCTTCTTGCCGTCCTTGATACAGCCGGTCGCGATCAGGGTGTTGAGATAGTCTTGATACTCCACCCACGACGCGAACGAATCGGGGATGCCCGTGCGTGGAAAGCGCTCGAAGACCTTCGCCCGATAGCTTTTCCAACCGGTATTGCGGCCGCCCCAGAACGGGGAGTTCACCGAGAGTGCGAAAATGTGCGGGAGAAAGTAGCGCGCGCCGCCCAAGATCGCGACGCGTGCGTCGTCGTTCTCGACCGCGACGTGCACGTGCAGCCCGAAGATGAGGTTCGCGCGCGCGACCATCTGCAGGTCTTGCACGAGCTGGTCGTAGTGCGCACCCGGCGTAATCGGTACGTCCGACCAATGCGTGAACGGGTGCGTTCCGGCGGCCGCGATGCGCAGGCCGTTCGCGCGCGCGAGCCGGATCACTTCGGAGCGCAGTCGCGTGATCTCGTGCCGCGCCTCGCGAATGTCGGCGCAGATCGGCGTGCCGACCTCGATGACCGGGTCGTGCAGCTCGCGCTTCATCTCATCCTTGAGACGCAGTTGCCCTTCGGCGAACATCTCTTGGATGTGCGAGCGCAGCTCCATCGTCTCCGGATCGATGACTTGGAACTCTTCCTCGATCCCAAGCGTAAAGGTCGGCCGCGCCAAGAAAGCTACCCCCGCTCTGCGTGATCCGCGAGAGCTTGCGGCCACGCACCCGTCAACTCGAAAGGCCGTGGATTGCGCACGCGCGCGAGCAAGACGTCCGCCATGTTCTCGACGATCCAGCCGAAGTTGTCGACCCCGATCGAGTTCACGTCGGCGTCGGGTGCCGGATTCGTGAAGTCGATCGCGTACGGAATGCCGCCGCGCACCGCAAGTTCGACCGTGTTCATGTCGTAACCGAGTGCCGTGCTCAGCGCGAGCGCGTCGCGCTGCAGCTTCTCGTGGAGCGCCGGCTCGATCGCCGCTCCGTCGCGGACGTAACGCTCGTGAAATGGCCGCTTGGGATCGTAGCGCATGATGTGGACGCGTTCGCGCCCGATCACGTAGATGCGAAAATACGATTCGAAATCGATGGCCTCTTGCGCCATCATCACGAGGTCGCGCGACGAATCGTAGGCGGTGAAGAATTCGCCCGGATCGTCGACCTTGTACACGTCTTTCCAACCGCCGCCGTATGCCGGCTTCAAGAAGATCGGGAAACGCAAGTATTCGAAGACTCCGTTCCAGTCGACGAAGCGCAAGTTGCGGTACGAGGCGGCCTCGGTGTTCGGCGGCCGGTGTTTGTGCGGAAGCAGCATCGTCCGTGGCGTTGCGACCCCGACCGACTCGGCAACGATGTTCCCGAAGTACTTATCGTCGGCCGACCACCAGAACGGGTTGTTGACAATCTGCACGCCGCGCGCTGCCGCAACCTTGAGGAACGTGCGATAAAACAGCACCTCGTGGCTGATGCGATCCAGGATCAATGTGTAGTCGAAGCGCTCGGTGTCGCGCAGCGCCGAGATCGAAACCGGCTCGGCAACGATCTCGCCGTTTCCGCGCGCCGCGATGGCGTCGACGAGCGCCCACGGGAAGCTGTCTTCCATCCCGAAGAGCAATCCGATTTTTTTCACTGCGCTGACGTTCGTCAAGAAAGAAGGCGACCCCCCGAAACGGGCCTGCGATTTCGCCTAAAGTCGCACTCGTTTCACCGTCGAGGGAGCGGCCGATGCAAGAGACAAGACCCGCTCTCGATGCAACGCACCTACGAAAAGTGGTTCAGTCCCGCCCTCGATCGCGACATGGAGCTCCTGCACTTTGGGTGGAGCGGGTTTCCCGTCGTCTTGTTCCCGACGTCGATGGGGCGCTTCTTCCAATACGAGGATCAGGGGACGATCGCGCAGCTCGCCCCCAAGCTCGAACGCGGCGAGATGCAGTTGATCTGTGTCGATTCCGTCGACAGCGAGAGCTGGTATAACGAAAACGTACCGCCCGCGCTGCGGGGCCGGCGGCACGAACGCTACGACGCGTATCTGCGCGACGAAGTGCTGCCGTACGTTCGCAATCGCGCGCAGCGCGGCGACCTCGGAATGTTCGGGTGCAGTTTCGGCGGATACCACGCGGCGAACTTCTCGGCGCGCCATCCGGAACTCGTCACCAAAGCCGTGTGCTTTTCCGGCGTCTACGACGTTCACCGCTTCATCGACGGCTACTGGGACGACACGGATTACTACAACTCGCCGGCCGACTTTATTCCAAATGCCGACGGCGCACTGACCGCGGCGCTCTCACGCGTCCAGTGGGTGCTCGCGACGGGTGAGTACGATTCGCTCGCAAACGACCAACACCGCTTCGACGGCGTGCTGTCTGCGAAAGGCATCCCGCACCACACGGAAATGTGGCCGGGCGTTTTCGGCCACGACTGGCCGTTCTGGAACGAAGCGATAACGCGACTACTCTAGCCGGCCGCCCTCGACAGGCTCGGGGTGACAGGAAAAAAGCCGCCGGGCTCTGCGAGCTCCGGCGGCTTCTTCTTAACATCGGGGCGGCGAAGCCCCCGATCCCCCCCAGTCCGGCGAGTGCTACATCAACTGTGTTGGATGAACACGACCTCCGTGTACGTGCCGGGCGGGACCATCCCGAACTCGTTGGCAAGGTCGATGTTGAACGAAACGGTGGGCGGAGTCACCCCGGACTCGAAGTTGGCGGGCGTCGCCTTCTCGAGCTCCGAGTGGCTGAAGCCGGCAGAGGTGTTATTGAGGTACACGTCTGCGACGTAGGTGTGCCCGGCCAGGATCTCGCACGGTCCCGACGCCGCGACCGTGATCGTCTCGCTCCCCTGGAGCGTCGCGGTGCTCGTGTTGTTGAGCTCTGAGGCGCTGTATACGATGGCCGTACCCTCGCCGGATGCCGGCGACGGGATCGGTCCGTTGCCTCCGCCGTCGGTGAACGGCATCTGCGCTTCCTGAATCGTCAACAGCGAGCCGGACGGGGCGTTGTTCACCGGCACGGTGATCGATCCGGCTTCGTCGGCGAAGGACGGAAGCGGGATCGTGCCGCCACCCGACGGCCACGCAGCGGTAGAGCTGACGGGCTGCGGCGACGGGTACACCGGCGGGCAGCCGGCAGTTGCCGGAGTCGTAGGCGTCGGTGTCGCTACGGGCGCAGTGGTCGGTATCGGCGTTGGTGTCGGCGTCGTGCCGGCGACGGTCGGGATCGGTGTAGGAGTCGGTGTCGCCCCGGCGACGGTCGGTGCGGCTGTCGGCGTCGGCGTCGAGCCGGCGACCGTCGGCGTCGCGGTCGCCCCAGGCGCCGGCGTCGGTGTCGGCACGCTTCCGGCCGCGGGCACGTGGACCCCGGCGCTGCAGCTGGCTAATACGATGGCGCTTAACGCAAAAATTGCGGATAGGACGCCGCGCGCGGGAGAAGTCATTAGCGAAAGCTTTCTTTTGGGAAAAAGAACGGGATTCGTGGCCGACGATGGGGGCAATCGTACAAATGGTTTTTTCAGTTCTGCAACAAACTTCCTCCACATCACCGCTCCGACGGCGGACACGCTACCATACCCCAAAGCAAGGGTGCGATTGATTGAGATGCAATTCATCCGGGAGTACGAACGTTTTCGACTAAGAGCTTTTCCTAATCGGCGATTTGCGCCCATCGTCGAACCACCGGGATCTTTACCCGGCGCACTTTTAGAGCGCTATTCTCGTTGACCACTGCGTCACACCGGCACCGCCGGGCGTTCGCGTGACCGATCATCACTTTTTGCCCAACTGGTAAAACCGCAAAAGGAAATTACCTCATGAAATTGACTCGAGAGGCCATTCTCGCAGGCCTTGCACTCGTCGGCCTCGGGCTGGTCGCGCCGGCGATCGCGGCTCCGAGCGTTCAGTCCGGCGCCCCCGCAGTAGTCGCCCAAGCTTCGGCCGCGCCGCTGCTTTCGGGTACCCCGGAACCCACCGAAGAGCCCACCACCCCGCCGTCCGACGCGCTCGTTGCGGCCGCAGCGGTCGGCCCGGAATGGAGCGCGTATGCGAAGCTCGTCGAAGGCGCCGATAGCTTCATCGAAGTGATCCATTCGAAGCAAAATAAGGGCGAACTGAAGTTCGACAAGACCTTTAAGATCACGTCGCGCAAGCCCAACTACGCTCGCTGCGACATCGTCAGCGGCGACGGCGCCGGAAGCGTTGCGGTATGGCGCGGCGGCACGAAGGTTCAAGCCCACGAGGGCGGCGAGCACTCGGCCATCATCGTCGTACTTCCCCGCCACAACAAGCGCGTGATCGACCTGATGGGCTATGGCTGCGGTGACACGACGCCCGACAACACCGTCGGCTACACGACCCACAACGGTAAGCTCACCGAAGCGGCGGGCCCGACGATCGGAGGCGAAGCCACCGACGACGTCACGTGGATCGTCAACCCGGGCGACCAGGTCTACGTTACGAAGGAAGACTTCTTCATCTCGAAGACCTCGCACCTGATCGTCGCCTCGAAGGGCTATCACGGCGACGACCTCGTCGAGGACTCGACCTGGCAGATCACCGTAAACCCGACGGTACCCTACAGCACCTTCGACATCGGCGGTTAACAGAACCAAATACGGCGCGCGACGGGTCCCCGTCGCGCGCCGCCAGAATCCCCCTTGCCAATGCCAGGTTCGCTAGCGAACCTTTCTCAATTCCCCCCAGAGCAATAGGGAAGGTTGGGCCGAATATGAAGCGGCGTCTTGGAAGCCTCGTTTTAACGCTGGTCGGATTTCTTTTCGCCGCAAGCGGAACTGCACGGGCGCAAACCGCGCCGTACATGAGCCTCGGCCTCGCGCAAACCACGTCGACGGCCCTCGCCGGAGCGCTTCGCTCGCGGCGCGACGCGCAGCAGTCGGCCAAGGACTATCTCGCAGCGAATGCCCCGAACGCTTCGGACACGCCACCCCCACCGGTTACCGAAAGCGAAGGCGAAGTCATCGGCTTTCCCAAGGGGATCACCTATGCGTTCGACGAGAGCATCTCGTACGAGTATGGAGACACGGGCGAGCCTCGCAACGGGCTACCGGGAGGCTTCGACGCCAATTTCGTCGCGCGGCTAGAACCGCGAACGAACATCTTCGCTCAGTACTACCAACTGCAACCGCAGATTTTAGGAGTCGATAACGGCGTCGCACCGGTCTTCGCGCCGGGGGCGACCAAGTCCAGCGGAAACCTTCCGTTAGACCTGCTCGGGTTTGGCGTTTCGTCGAAAATCGACGTGTTCGTCGCCGGTCTGCAGCGGCTGTTTTTTGTCGGAGGCCCGGCGATCGACGGCGGTCACCCGATCGTCTTTGCGCCGGCGTACGCCGCGGTCAAGGGCGACATCGGCGGCGGCCACCTCAACGACCAAGAGCAGTTCAACGATGGCGTAGCCATGCGGGTGACGCAGCGGACATTCGAATCGTACTTGGCTAACCTCGCGATCCCGTTTTCGCTGACGGAAAAGCTCTACGTCGTCTACATCGCCACCGGCGAAGTGCTGGTCGGACCTCGCGGCTTCAATCTGACCAATCACGTGCAGTTCGAGCAACAAGGACTGATCCAGTACAATCCCAACGACCAAACGACGATCTTCTTCAATCCGTCGAGAGCGATCACGTATTTCCCGACGGACGCGTATCCTGTCTCGACGGCGAACTTCGTCTACGGCATCACGCACCGGTTGCGCCACGTGAACAAACACAACTGGTTCCCGCTCTACATCCAGGGCGAGGTCATCACGAGCAACCCCGACAATCCGATCTACAACTCGCTCGGCGTTGCGCGTCTCACGGTCGTTCCGAATAGAGGCATTCTACCGACGATCGGGGGCAACAAGTTCACGACCGTCCAGCTCTCGCTCGGCGTCGGCACTCCCCCGATGATCATCCCCTATCCCTAGCACCGCTTAGCCCTTGTCACGCTGAGCTTGTCGAAGGCCTGCCCTGAGCTTGTCGAAGGGCGCAGCCGTGACATGGCGTCTAGGTCGCGTTATCGACGTCCCGTCGGCGCCCTTCGACAAGCTCAGCGTGACAAAACCGGGACTAGAAGAGGTCCCAGTATTCCTTGCGGGCCTTCATTTGGGCGTTGGTTTCTTCGAGGATGATGCGGCCGGAGCGCATGACGTAGAAACGGTCGGCGATGCGCAGGGCCTGGCCGATATTTTGCTCGAGGATCAGGACCGAGAGGCCCTCGCTGTCGGCGAGTTTGCGAATCGCCGAGAAGATTTCGATGACGACGGCCGGTGCGAGGCCGAGCGAAGGCTCGTCGAGCATCAGCAATTTCGGCCCCGACATCAGCGCGAGCCCGAGGCTGACCATGCGCTGCTGTCCGCCCGACATCGTACCGGCCTTTTGCGCGGTACGCTCGGAGAGGATCGGGAAAAGCTCGTGGACGCGTTTCCAGCGCTCGTCCTTGACGGCTTGCGATTTCTCGTGCAGCGCACCGAGCAGCAAGTTGTCCTTCACGGTCAGGTCGCCGAACACGAAGCGCTCGGCGGGAATCAGCGACATGCCGCGCGAGGCATTTTGCGTCGCGAACGCCTTGGTCGTGTTCTCGCCGCGGTAGGTGATCGTTCCGCCGAGCGCCGGCAACATGCCGTAGATCGTCCGTAAGGTCGTCGTCTTGCCGGCGCCATTGGCGCCGACGATCGAAACGATCTCGCCCTTGCCCACGTGAAGGTCGACGTCGAAGACGACCTGCTTGCGTCCGTAACCGGCGCGGAGCTTCTCGACTTGGACGAGCGTTGCTTTGGCAGCGGGCGTCGCGCCCGTCGCCGCAGGCACGGGATCATGCAGTTCCAAAATAGGCCTCCGCAAGGCGTTTGTCCGTCGTCAGTTCGGCGAAGCTGCCTTGTGCGGTGATACGTCCGAGTTCCATGAAGTACGTGTGATCGGCGAGCCGCTCGACGACGTGCAGGTTGTGCTCCACGATGCAGACCGTACGGCCCTGCTCGCGGATCTGCTCGATGAGGCCGAGCATGACGTTGACCCATTGATGGTCGATGCCCGACGCCGGCTCGTCCAGCAGCAACACTTCGGCTTCGGTTGCGAGCACCCGTGCGAGCGCCACGAGCTTCTGCTGGCCGAACGCGAGCCCGCCCGCGGGCTGGTCGACGAAATCGGCCATTCCGACGAAACTCAGCCACTCACGCGAACGCTCGCGCACTTCTTTTTCGACCTTCATCGTGCGTGGGATGTTCCCAAAAAGCTGCACGATTTTCTCACCCGGCTGATGCTGCACGCCGAGCGCCACGTTCTCGAGTACCGAGAGGCGCGGGAAGATGCGGACGGCCTGGAAGGAGCGCGCCATGCCGCGCTTGGCGACCTTATCGGGGGTCAGGCCGACGATGTTCTCGCCCCCCAGGAACACTTCGCCGGCGTCGGGGCGAATCGCGCCCGTGATCAGGTTGAAGACGGTCGTTTTGCCGGCGCCGTTCGGGCCGACGAGCGCCGTAATGGTCCCGCGCCGCAGCTCGATGTCGAGATTCTCCGCCGCGACGATCCCGCCGAAGCGTTTCGAAAGCCCCTTGACGGTGAGGACCACGTCGGCCGTACCGGTAACGGCGGTTCCGGCCGACTGCCCGTTGCTGTTCTTGTCGGCGATCGCGACGGCACGCGGCATGACCTGCACCTTGTCTGCCGGTGTGAGGTGCTCTTCGATCACGTGCATCTCTTA
>Ga0302325_10025224_pt1 | contig 12355 bp, 7 predicted proteins | sample Palsa_T0_2_FD_201948 | JGI IMG/M metagenome (GOLD analysis project Ga0302325, IMG submission 201948) | Peat permafrost microbial communities from Stordalen Mire near Abisko, Sweden - Palsa_T0_2 | ecosystem: Environmental > Terrestrial > Soil > Palsa > Peat permafrost | place: Sweden: Abisko...
CAGGCGCCGGCAGCACCCAAGAGAGTCAGTGCCTGGCGGCGATTCGGAGTCACCTGCGGTCGTTTGGTCATTGTGTTCGTGGGCCCTCGACAGTCAGAATAGGGTTTCGTCGATTAAGGTAGGATTAAGCAAAAAGGATTTGTTGCCTTCTTTGCTCCCCTCTTAACGCGACCTTAATCGTGAGTTGACTATGCTGGGACCGATATGGGTTCAAAGACCTTTCGCCGGGAGTCCCTTTCCGGCGAGAGCGAGACTTTTCCGGCGATGAGACTCCTGGTGGTGGAGGATGAACCCCGCTTGCTGCGCAGCCTAGCCAAAGCGCTGCGCGAAGAGGGTTACGCCGTCGATACGGCCAACACAGGCGAAGACGGACTCTTCAAAGCTGAAAATACCGAATACGACTGCATTGTGCTCGATATCATGCTGCCCGTCCTCGACGGCTGGCAGGTGCTGGAGCGCGTGCGGCTGGCGAAACAGACGCCGGTTCTCATGCTGACCGCGCGCGACGCCGGACCGGATCGGGTGCGAGGGCTCGATCTCGGGGCCGACGATTATCTGGTGAAACCCTTTGATCACCCCGAACTCCTTGCCCGTCTCCGCGCCCTCATCCGCCGCTCGGCACGGCAGGCACGGCCTTCCATCGAAGTGGGCGAGGTTTTGGTAGACACACGGTCCCGCACCGCACTTCGCGGGGGGCAGGTGGTAACACTGACCGCGCGCGAATACGCAATTCTCGAATACCTCGTGCTGAATCGCGGCCGGGTCGTCTCGCGAACCGAACTGTACGAACACGTGCTCGATGAAAACGACGATACTCTTTCGAACGTCATGGATGTTCATGTGTTCTCCATCCGCCGAAAGCTGGGAACGCAACTGATTACGACGCGGCGCGGGCAGGGCTACTGTATTGAATAAGCAAACTGAAAGTCCCAACCTACGGCGGGGTCGGCTGACCGGCGTCTTCGCCCAATGGCTGCCGGAATCGATGCGCTGGCATCTGCAGTTATGGCTCGCCGGACTGCTCGTTTGCGTGCTCGGCGGTTTTGGGACCACCATCTACCAGATGGAGCGCGGTGCGCAACTCACCCGTGTGGACAACGATCTGACGGTGCCGATCGAGGCTCTGAACACGGCCCTCAGAAACGCGCCGTTTTCGCGCGGGCCGGTCTCGCTACCATCTCGGCAAGACCGTAGCAACTTCAACGCCAGCTCGGCATCTCCAAAAAGAATCCTGTCGATCCAATCACCTGCGGGTCAGGCGCGTTCGGACGAGTTCAAACCGGGTGAGGGAGTAAGGCGGTCTCACCCAGGCCCGCCGCCACCCGGTCCTCTTCCCGATGGGCCACCGCCCGATGGGCCACCACCGGATCGCCCCCCACCGGACGGCAGACGTCGGGATGGTCCTCCGCACGATCGACCAGGCCCCGAGGGTCCGCCGCCGAGCCGCCCAACCGGCGGCGGTCCGGCTTCGGGCGCAATCCGACCATCCGCCCCACCTTCCAAAGGAAGTTTCGGTGGCCAGGCCGTTCCGGTGTTTCCTTCGTCACCTGTAAAACCGGTCGATCTGCCGCTTCCTGCTGCGACGGCGTCATTGTTCGGGGAGGGGCCAGAGGCCTTCTACTATATGACCTGGTACAGGGACAACGACGTGCTGAGCCGCTCTCCCGGTGCTCCCCGCGATGTGCCTTTACCTCCTGCCCTCCAGCACGATACGTTGACGCACTGGCGAACACGCGATGGTTGCCGCGAGGCGTTTCATTGTTCCGGCCTGGGTGATTGCGTCCTTGCCGGGCGCTCTACCACGGTCGACGTTGCCGCCATGCGCAGTTTTGCCCTTAAGCTATTCGGTACCGGTGCAGCAGTCCTTGCACTCGCGCTGGGAGCCGGCTGGTGGCTGACGGGGCGCGCCATTCGACCGATCGAAAACATCAGCATGGCAGCGAGCCGAATCGCCAGCGGCAATCTCTCGGAACGCATTCGAGTTCCCAATAACAGGAATGAACTGGGACGTCTCGCATCTATATTGAATTCAACCTTTGCGCGTCTGGAGTCGGCATTTGAGCGCCAACGCCAGTTTACCGCCGATGCGGCGCATGAACTGCGCACGCCTCTTGCCATCATGATCTCGGAGACGCAGACTGCGCTGACACGGAGGCGGACTGAAGAGGAGTATCGCGAGACGGTCGAAGGATGCCTCGATACCGCGCAGCAAATGAGGCGTCTTACGGAGTCGCTCCTCGGGCTCGCCCGGTTCGACAGCGGCGACACGGAAACTCAGCGAACTGAAGTGGACCTCGTGAAAGCCGCGCAAGCAGTCATTGAGCGGCTCAAACCCCTTGCCGAGAAGCAGCATGTCCAACTTCGCGGCGAATTCGCTCCCGCATTCTCATTCAGCAGCGCGGATCGCGTGTCCCAGGTCATCACCAATCTGCTGACGAACGCGATCGATTACAATCGACCCGATGGCGAAGTCTGTGTCTCAACGACGTGCGAATCTGCATTTGTACTTCTAGCGGTCACCGATACGGGTCCCGGCATCCCGGCGGAGGACCTTCCTTACATCTTTGACCGCTTTTACCGCGTCGACAGGTCGCGCTCCAGAGTTGAAGGTCATACAGGCCTGGGCCTCGCTATATGCAAGGCGATCGTCGAAGCCGAGGGCGGCACGATAGCGGCGAGCAGCACTTTGAATGTCGGGACGACGTTTACGATCCGTTTCCCGCTACAAACTGGATGAGAACGATTACACGTGCTCCAGCGATCTGCGGTCCTGGTTGCGAGGCATCGGAGCTTCGTCCGCCGTCACAGAGTGTGACTAAGACCAGCTTGAACGATCGTCACATCATAGGCAACATTGGCGGCGCCGTTTGCCGACACGGTGGCCATGTTCGTCACGCTAGACGGTGCGTTCGGGGCCACGTTGACAGTCACCGTAATCACCGGGTAGCTGGCTTTAATCGCAAGCGGATCGCTCCGGTGGCAAGACGTCCCGCTACATGTCCATCCGTTGCCGGACATGGCTGTCATAGTCAAACCAGCCGGTATCGTATCGTTCACGGCTACCGTGCCGTTGCTCACAGAGGCTCCGACATTGGCAACCGTGATGGTATAGGTTGCTCCGGTTTGCCCCTGGCTGAAAGTGCCCGTATGCGACTTGGTAATTAGCAACGTCGAGACTGCCAACGGAGCTGTGATGGTAAAGCTGTCGGACTGCGTAGCCTCCACATTACCCGCAAAATCGATGCTATGGAGAGAAACCGTGTGCGTTCCAGGCGCAATTACAACGAAAGGTCCGCCATAAGTCTTCACCGGCCCGTCGTCGAGTTGGTAGACCGTGGTCGCAACGCCGCTCAGGTTGTCGGTCGCGGTCAGAGTGACTTGGACCGCCTGTCCGCCATTCAAGCTGGCTAAGGCGGCGGTGGTGTGCGGAGCCGTCTCATCGATATTCACCACAACGTCCTGCCGGACTTCGTTGTTGCCGGCCAGGTCTTGGCTAAAGACATACAAGTGATGGACTCCCTCGGTAGAAATATTCACCTTGGGACATCCGAACGTTGGACACACCATCGGAAAGCCCGCGCAGCCGCCCACCGATCCGGGAGCACATGCCGCGTTATCAATCGAATAGTAGGTGATGTTCACGCCGGAACCCGTACCGGAATGCCCGCCGGCGTCATTACCAATCAGCACAACCTGGACCGTCGACGTGTGCCAGGCATTCGTCGAACTTGGCAGCAACGATACCGTAGTCACCGGCGCAATCGAGTCATAACAGATTGGGCCGTACGTTTGGTCGGTCCCATTCGTCTCTCCCGTATTCAGCCACGCGGCGACATGCAAAGTGTGGCAGCCCTGTGCGGCCAGTTGCAAAGAGCCGCCCGTCGAATTGGGAATCTGGGGGCCCAAATTAAACCAATTCTCAGGGCCAGGTGTGGACGGAATCACGCCGGTCAGTATTGTCGCGTCCCAATCCGCGGTGGAGCCCGCGATTGAAGTCTTCGGAGGCGCTCCCACGCGCGATCCGCCGCCGGCATCGCTAACCGTCCAGCTTACGGTCTGGGTAGAGTTATACCAGTGATTCACCGCCGGTCCCGTAACACTTACAGTCGGCGGAACTCCGAAACCGTAGAGCGCCGAGTTGATTGACCAGGCCAAATGCAAGGCGTTGATCGAGCCCCAACCTGTGACCCGGTCGTAACCTGGGCCCGCGCAAAAATATAGCAAGTGGTAACTCTCGGTTACATCGTTGCTATTGCAACCCTCCGTAATGTCATAGAACGGATGCTGATCTTGATAAGGATTATCGTAATAGTAGTAATTCGGGTTGCCCACCGGGGCGCATGCACTCGCCCCGTTGTTGCCGCAGATGTTGCCGAGGTAAAGAAGATATGCATTCTCCTGCGCAAAGAAGCCGGCCAACTCCGGAGCCACGATGCTAGTACCGCCGCCATCCCCGCTCAAAGACCCTTGGTAATAAACTGCCTGTCCAGAGAACGCGTTGAGGGCCATATCCGGAATGCTTCGAGCACCAACGTTATTGGGAATCTTGGATTGGTAAGCCGGTGATGCGAAATAGACACTGTTACCCCCTCCGCTTCCCCCAGCATTTCGCGCGCAACTACCGGGTGCCAAACTTCCCGTCCACCCAATTTCCGATAAGTAACTGGAATCGGTATTTAGCGTTAATTGAGTCCCGCCCGCTGCTACAACGTCCGGGTCCGAAGCCGGATATTGAACGGTGTTAGTGGCGCTGCAGCTATGTTTACCATTAGCGTCCGATTCCAGAGCCGCGGTCGCGCCGCCGTCGCCGGACGACGCCACCAATGTCCAACCCTGGCCTACCATTTGGTTGAAGATGCCATGTGCGGTATCCATCGAAGCCGGGTCCCAGCACAATTTCTCAGCGCATCCCCAACTGATCGTCATAACTCGCGCATACCCCTGGTTGACCATGGATTGGAACATGTCGATAAAGGTGGCGGTATTTCCGTTGACGCCCTCGTAGACCCATATCCTTGAAGTCGCGCCTAGGCCAAAACTATTCGACGTCGCGGTAGCCCACTCCAGATCCATCGTCACCTCAAGACCACTGTTGGGGGGTGACGTCCCAGCTACTTTGAGGACGCGATAGTCGGATGTCAAATAGGGGTATTCAGCCAGGAATCCAGCCATGTCCTTGGGATCAAACCCGCCGCTGGCCGCGATCGCAATAGACGCCTCCGGCGGAGGGCCGCTCGCGTTCAAGCCAGGATTGCAACAGTGCCCTAAACGCCCTAGTCCGAGAAAGTTATAGGCCTCGGAACTGTATATGTCCATCGGATCCAAATGTGCGATGCCACCGATGTCCGTTAGATTTGCCCGCGGTTTTCGCTTCGCCGCCTCGAACGCCGCGGGGTCCCCCTGCTTAGTCGCCGCCGGACCCTCTGAAATCATCGGACCAGGCGAATAGATAGGCCCACCGATCTCTACCGCCCCTTTCCCTGCCGAGTGAAGCACCTGCAAGTTATTCAGACCCTGCACCGAATGGATAACCCCCGCCAAGTGCGACGGGATCGTCGCCACGCGGTCGTTCGAGAAGTAAGTGCGCGCGCCCTGCTGGTGCATGTTGATCTTCACGTTGAGTGCACGTTCGATCGTCGCAACAGGAGCCTCCACATCCACGACCAGCCGGTTCGCATACCGTTGCGTCACCGTCAGCCCCTGTGCCTGAGCCCATTCGGCAACCGCCTGCTCATCCGCCGCTGCCGGCGCGAACCTCGCGTTCCATTCCTCCGCAGTCAGAAAATGATGGAATTGCGGAGAGCCTTTGGTATGCAGATCAACCAAGAACTGCTCCTCCTCGGCCAAGTGCGGGGGTTGAAGTCCGAACACCAGCCGCAACATTTGTTTGGGGTCATAAGGCCCCACCAACTTGGCAGATCCATCCACTACCGCGTTGGGTACCTGATTCACTTGCGGCGTTGTACCCAAACGTCCCTGACCAAACGCAAGCGAAGGATAACAGGCTACCAGGACCGTATACAGCCTCAAAAAACGCTTCATACCGTCTCCTCATGTCAGGGCCGGATGCCCTTCACACCCCAGAGCGAGACATCGAAGAAAAACGCGCACAAGAAATTTCTATTTTTTGAGGACGGCGAAATGACTACTTCAAGCCCATACGGGCCAATGCGGCTTGTGCATCATGATCGCCCAGGTTTGCCGCCTTGCGATACCAGAATGCTGCTTGAATCTCATCCTTGGACAACCCGCCGCGGCCGCTCTCGTACATTGCGCCCAGATAAACCATGGCCTTCATGCGGCCCGATTCTGCTGCCTTCCGGTACCACGAAACGGCCTGCACGTCGTCCTTCGGCAATCCGCCCCAACCGTTTTCGTACATGTAGCCCAGATTGGTCGCGCCGGCGGCACTCCCGCCTGCCGCGGCTTTTCGCCACCAATTCACGGCCTCGGAATCGTCCTTGGGCAAACCACCCCAGCCGTTCTTGTACATCATTCCCACCCCGTTCATACCGTCGGCATCGCCCAAGTCCGCGGCCTTTCGATACCAGCTAGCCGCCTCTGTCAGATCTTTCGGCAAACCGCCCGAGCCGGTCTCATACCTGGTCCCCAGATATGTCATGGCCCGTGGCTCCCCCGCATCGGCCGCCTTTTGATACCAACCGGTGGCCTGTACATCGTCCTTCGGCAAGCCGCCCACGCCCCTGCGGTACAGGTCGCCAAGATTAGTCATTCCGACCGGTTGGCCTGCATCCGCGGCCTTTCGATACCAACTAACGGCTTCGCCATAATCCTGCGGGAGTCCGCCCAGCCCATGCTGGTACATATGGCCAAGATTCGTCATGCCTCTCGGATTGCCCGCAAGCGCTCCTTTGCGGTACCAGGAGGCTGCCTGAACTTCGTCTTTCGGCAACCCGCCCCATCCGTTTTCATACATGATGCCCAGCGCATTCATGCCGCTTGGATCGCCGGCCTCCGCTCCTTTGCGATACCAGTTCACTGCCTGGTTGTAATCCCTCGGCAAACCACCCAAGCCCTTTTCGTACATGTAGCCGCGCTTCGTCATGCCGAGCGGATCAAGGCCCTTTGGCTCCGGTTTGACATCCGCCTTCGCCATGGATGATCTATTTCCGGACGGGTTCTCTGACGGGATGCTGTCCGCTTCCTCCTTGCGCGTGACGCCCGGATTGGCCGCGGCCCGCGGATTGCTGCCTTGCGCCACTACGGGGTGAGCATTTTGTCGTTGCAGCCCAGTTGTAGCTTTTGCGGCAGCAACGCCACGCTCAGGCGCGGTCGCCGTGCCATCCGGATCTGCGGCACGAAGGGAAATCGGCGATGGGGCCGGCAGCCTATGCCGGCCCTGCTCATAGACGAGGCCGATCACTGTCGCGCCGATAGCGAACGCACCGGCGGACCACCAGACCCAAGACGCCACCGGCCGCGCTGCGGCTACGGGGGAAGGTGCGGCAGTCCGAATCGTTCCACCGAGTGCCGCCGCCACGTCCGCCGCAAACTCCGAACACGTCGCGTATCTTCCGGCCGGGTCCTTCGAAAGCGCCTTCCTCAACACCTCCGTCACGCGAGGCGCAAGGGTCGAATCGAAGTTCTGAAGAGGCGGCATCGGCTGATGGACGATCTGGGATGCCAGACTCGTGAGATCTCCGGCCTCAAAGGGCAGCCTGCCGGCAAGCATTTGGTATGCAACGATGCCGAGTGCCCACTGATCCGTCCGCCTGTCCACCGGCTTGAAAGTCAACTGTTCCGGCGCCATGTAGTAAGGCGTACCCATCAGAAGTCCCGACGTCTTATGGGAGAGCGCTGCAGATTTGGCGACTCCGAAATCGCAGATCTTCACCGAGTGGCTCCGCGTAAGCATGATGTTAGGCGGTTTGATGTCGCGATGGATTACCCCGCTGTCGTGCGCATGGTCAAGGGCCCCGGCCGCCTCCTTCAGAATCCGGCTGATCTCTCCGTGGGCTAACTTCGTTCCTTGCGCGAGTAGCGATTCAAGGGTCGGCCCGTCGATAAACTGCATTACGATGTAGGGCTGTTTCTCGAAAAGCCCTACCTGATGAATCGTGACGATTCCCGAATGATCGAGCGCGGCGGAGATCTTAGCTTCCCGAATGAGCCGTTCGGTGAACGCTTCCCGCTCCTTCCGCTCCTTCTCCGTCGCCGCAACCTCAAGACTCACGACTTTAATCGCTACCAGGCGATCGAGCGACAAATCGCGCGCCAGATAAACTTTTCCCATACCGCCGTGGCCCAGCTCACGAAGAATCTCGTAGTGGTCGATACGCGATCCCGCCTTGGGTTTCCCGAATGCTGCTTCTATAGCCTCGCGCGCGCCCTCCACCGCGGGAGAGCTCAAAGGATCGTTCGCATCGTCCGTGTTCGCCAGCAGCTCTTCTACTTCCGCTCGAATTCCTGGATCCACACACTCCTTTTGGAGGAAGCTCGCCCTCTCCAGGGGCGGCCGGTCGAGAGCTTCGTGAAACAGCTTGCGAACAGAATCCCAATCTTCGGGTGTCATGAATTGCTCTTCCAATATTAAGCGTACTTTCCAGTGTGAGTTACACTGGCGGTCATAGTTCGATCCTCGGATTCGCCATCACCCGGATACCGGTTGGCCTATATGCAAAACGATCCAGTTCTTGAAAATGAGAAAGTGACCCTCCTGCTTCGCCGGGCTTCGACGGGCGACCAAGATGCCTCCAACGATTTGATTGAGGCGATCGGTCGCGAACTGCGGAAGATTGCGTCCATTCACATGAGCCGCGAGCGGGCCAACCACACCCTCCAGACCACCGCATTGATGAATGAGGCGATGATTCGTCTCCTGGGGAAAAACGGCCCGGAATGGCAGGACCGCCAACACTTTTTGGCTGTTGCTTCCAGAGTCATGCGGCACGTCCTGGTCGACTATGCCCGACGTCCAAATGCGCCGGGAATTTCAGTAGACATCGCCACTCCAGCCGTAGGGCCCATTTCGGCCCAAGTGCTGGATGTTCACCAGGCGTTAGAGCAGTTTGCGCAAATCGCCCCCCGCCAGGCCCAGTTAGTGGAACTCCGCTTCTTCGGCGGCTTGACCCTGGATGAAGCTGCGGAGGTCTTGGAGATCTCGCCCCGCCTTGCCGACAAGGATTGGGCGTTGGCGCGGGCGTGGTTGCGGCGCCGGTTGGGCGAGTAGCAAATCGCACTCCCGCCATTCATCCGGGCTCAGTTTGCCTTCTGAGTCGTGACGTTCCATCCCGCGGTTGTACCCGAGACCGCATCGGTTACCTGGATAGTAGAGAAAGAAACAGATACCGATTCAGCTGGCAGCCCGGAGCTTGAGCCATTCAATTGATAAGCGCGCACTACGACCATGGTGAGTCTTACGGTCATTATGGGTCTGTTGCTGCTGTCGAATTGGGTCAAGATCAGGTCTTGTGCTGAGCTTCCACTCATTGCGGATTGGAACAGGGATGCGCTGCAAGCATCGAACCCTTTGACTATATTCAGAGTTGTGAGTTGACTCTTGCCAGCTACAAGAGTGGACCCAGAGATCGGTGCCGGTGTGGATGCGCCGAAGTTCCAGGCCAAAGCTTGAAAGGTATTGGAACCCGCGCTGGTGGAACAAGAGATGCCGTCCATTTGAACATTGATCGTGAATTGGGACTGTTGAGCGGCGGCAGGCGATATCGCTGCCGCCATCGCAAGAAGCATCGAACAGAAAGGCCGGATGAGAGTGACTGTCTCTCGCGTTGTGTTCACTGTGCCCTTCGTCAAGCTTAAGAATCGTTTCATATTGCCTCCTCATATCAGGGCCGAGGCCCGTCACATCCCAAAGCGAGGCCAGCGGGGAAAAAGCGCACAGGATTATTTGCCCGGTTGTACATACCGGTAACTTCTGTTTCTCCGGAGCGGGCATCAAATTGGCGGTTCACAAGCTTGAAACGCGAACCCGACGCAATAAATGCAATAACTTACGGGCCATTTCCTCAATCACGCCGCAATCCATGAAGTATGTTGGTATCGCATGGACGCCACGATACAATCTCAAACACCCTGGTCGACGCCGATCTGCGCTCACCTACCACCCCGCACAATAAAATTTCGAAACAAAGCCAAATATCGACTTTTCTTAATCAAAACAATACCTTGGATCGTGGAAAAACCTGTGGATAACTGCGCCGCTCCCCGCGCTCTCACCCTCTCACCACACGCCCCCGCGCAACCGTTCCATAATTGGATGACGAACTCACCCTGTAGTGAGCCTAATCGCGGCTTCTAAACTGCTGACTACAGACCCATGGCCCTTCATATCGCGTTGAATCATAAGACGATTTATCGTTACGACCGCCGCATCAATCTTGGTCCCCAAACTGTCCGCCTGCGGCCTGCCCCCCACTGCCGCACGCCTATTCTGTCTTATTCGCTGAAGGTCCTTCCCGCGAAGCATTTCATCAATTGGCAGCAGGACCCCCAATCGAACTATCTCGCCCGCCTCGTCTTCCCCGAACCCACCACCGAATTCTCCGTTGAGGTGGATCTTGTCGCGGAAATGGCGGTTTTCAATCCGTTCGATTTCTTCCTCGAACCCTACGCCGAGAACTGCCCGTTCACATACGAAGCCGCTGCCGCGAAGGAGCTTCGGCCCTATCTCGAAACCGAGTTGCCCAGCCCGAAGCTGGTGGAATTCCTGGCTACTGTCTCGCGGGAGAAGATCCGCACCATCGACTTCCTCATCGACATCAATCAGCGCCTACAGCAACAGATCGGCTACGTCATCCGCCTCGAACATGGCGTTCAAACCTGCGAACAGACCCTCAATCTCGGCACCGGTTCCTGCCGCGATTCGGCATGGCTCCTCGTCCAGATTTTCCGCAATCTCGGTATAGCCGCGCGCTTTGTCTCCGGCTACCTGATCCAAACGGTGCCGGATATAAAGCCGATCGATGGTCCTGCGGGAGCCACGACGGACTTCACCGACCTGCACGCATGGGCGGAAGTCTATCTGCCCGGCGCAGGTTGGGTCGGGCTCGATCCCACTTCCGGATTGCTTGCGGGCGAAGGGCATATTCCGCTTGCGTGCACGCCCGATGTGGGCAGTGCCGCCCCGATCTCGGGAACGCTCGATCCCTGCAACACCGAGTTCTTCCATGAGATGACGATTCAGCGCATCGTGGAATCGCCGCGCGTCACCAAGCCCTATACGGAGCAACAATGGACGGCGATCGAAGCGCTGGGTCATCAGGTTGATGCCGATCTTGTAGCGAATGACGTCCGCCTGACAATGGGCGGCGAGCCCACGTTCGTTTCTATCGACGATCCGGACGGCGCCGAGTGGAATACTGCCGCCGTGGGCCCGCACAAGCGCAAGCTCTCGGTGGAACTGCTGCAACGCATGCGTGACCGCTTCGCCCCGGGTGGCCTGCTGCATTTCGGCCAGGGCAAGTGGTATCCGGGCGAGCCGCTGCCACGCTGGGCGCTCGGCTGCTATTGGCGCAAGGATGGCGTGCCGGTGTGGGACAATCCCGCGCTGTTCGCAGAAGACGCCAGGAATTACAACTATTCCGCACGCGAGGCGCGGCTCTTTCTCGAAGCGCTCGCACGTCGGCTCCGCGTGGATTCTGCCCACACCATTTCCGCTTTCGAAGATGTCTTCTACTACATGTGGAAAGAGCGCAAGCTACCCGTCAATGTGGATCCGCTCGATTCGAAATTGGAAAATCCGCTGGAGCGCGCGCGGCTTTCGGGCGTGTTCGAACAGGGCCTCGACAAAGTAATCGGCTACGTATTGCCCCTGCGCCGCGTTCCTACGCGCTCCGGCACGGCTCGATGGACCAGCCAACCCTGGTTCTTCGCTTCGAAGCAAATGTTTCTCGTGCCGGGAGATTCGCCGATGGGTTACCGGTTGCCTCTGGAGTCGCTGCCTTGGACCAGGCCGGAGGATACTCTTTACAGCTACGAGACCGATCCTTTCGCTACTCGCGAGAAGCTGCCGGAGAAGCCGGAGCACAAGCCGCAACTCTTTGACGCGCATCCTGTCGTCGATTCGCCCGAACCCGATTCCGACAAAGCGAAGCCGCCGGAGAAGGGTGAATCCGCCTCGTGGATTACGCGCCCGGCCATTTGCACGCAGGCCCGCGAAGGCAAGCTCCACGTCTTCATGCCGCCGGAACAGTTCTTGTCGGACTATCTGGATCTCATCACCGCGATTGTAGACACGCCGGCCCATCTGGGTTTTCCCATCGTGATCGAAGGCTATACGCCGCCCAGCGACCCTCGCATCGGCGTCATGCAAGTCACTCCGGATCCCGGCGTCGTCGAAGTGAACATTCATCCTTCAGGTTCCTGGGATGAGCTGGTT
>Ga0302325_10025225_pt1 | contig 12355 bp, 10 predicted proteins | sample Palsa_T0_2_FD_201948 | JGI IMG/M metagenome (GOLD analysis project Ga0302325, IMG submission 201948) | Peat permafrost microbial communities from Stordalen Mire near Abisko, Sweden - Palsa_T0_2 | ecosystem: Environmental > Terrestrial > Soil > Palsa > Peat permafrost | place: Sweden: Abisko...
CCAACAACAAGGTGATTGTGGCGCGGAGTTACGCAAGCTTGTTTTTAGCTACCGACCCCGATCCTTCCGCGCGTGACCACGTCGGCCATGGAACCGCTACCGCCATGGCCGCTGCCGGAGTGACCAACACCGCGCCCCTGGCAACCATTACGGGCGTGGCGCCGCAGGCTTACATTGGCGTCTACAAAGTATTCGGCACGCCCGGGGTGAACGATTCCGCTCCCGAAGACGCCATCCTCAGCGCCATCGAGGACGCTGTGAACGACGGCATGAACGTGATCAATCTCAGCCTCGGAGAGGCGGTGGCGGGCGATTTGAGCTCCGACCCGCTCGTGCAAGCCGTGGAAACGGCGAGCGCGCTGGGCATCCTGGTGGTGGCGTCGGCGGGCAATATTGGCCCCAATCCCGGTACCGTGGAGACGCCCGCGAGCGCCCCGCACGCAATTGCCGCAGCCGCCTCGAACAACGACCGCATGTTCGCCGGCTCGGTGCAAACGCCAGGGACCGCAATCGCGGCATTATCCGGCGATGGGATCAATTCGTTCTTGCCGATCGGCGGCGCGCTGATCGATGTTTCGACGCTCGATGGCAGCGGCTTGGCTTGCGGCGTGCTGCCATCGAATTCGCTAAGCCAGTCGATCGCTTTGATCTTCCGCGGAACGTGTACATTTGAAACCAAGCTGGACAACGCCCTGGCGGCGGGCGCCGGTGCCGCCGTGGTTTATGACAACATTGCCAACGAAAGCCTGGTCTTAATGGCGGAGGGCGACGCCGCGCTTCCAGCCGTGATGGTGGCGAATCAGGACGGCCTCAACTTAAAGCAACAAACCGTCGCCGGGTTGACGGTGACGGTCCAGTTTTATGCCCCAATTTACGTCAATCCGCAAAGTCTGGCGGCGTTCTCTTCGGCCGGTCCGAACCTCGATTACTCCATCAAACCGGATCTCGTTGCCGTGGGCGAGAACTTCTATACCGCCGCCGAGACTTTCGATGCCGCTGGCGAGTTGTACAATCCGTCCGGCTACGTCATTACGCAAGGAACCAGCTTCTCGGCGCCTCTCATTTCCGGGGCGGCGGCTGTCTTGATGGCGGCGCGGCCGGGACTCACCACGGATGAATACCGCTCGCTGCTGGTCGATTCGGCCGATACGGCGTACGCCACTCCCGGAAACGTGGCGTGGGTTCAGCAATCGGGCGGCGGATTTCTCAATTTGCTGTCGGCGCTCAATGCCACGGCTGCCGCGTCACCGGTCTCAATCAGCTTCGGCGTGGCCGGCGGGATCGCTAATTTGCAGCAGATTCTCACCCTCACCAACACCGGCGCGGTTACCGATACGTTCCAGGTTTCGGCTTCCGCCAGTAACAGCGGCGCGCCCGTTCCGCAGTTTTTAACAACCAGCGTACAACTTGACCCCGGCGCTTCGGCGGCCCTGCCGGTGGCGTTCGGCGCGGACGGCCTCTTCCCGGGGCAGTATGAAGGCTTGATTACGATTCAGGGCGCCAATGCCACTGTCGCAACCAACGTTCCTTATTGGTTCGGCGTACCGTCGGCGCAAGCCGTGTACATTACGGTGCTCGAGCAGACGTCTGAGGCAGCCGCCGGAAGCTCGCTCGGCGAAGCGGTGGTGTTTCGCGTCACGGATGCCGTGGGGCTGCCGGTGACCTCCATCGCTCCCACGATATCGGCGATTGCGGGCGGCGGCGCCGCACTGGGGGTCGGATCGCTGGGCAGCGCATATCCAAACGATTACTTCGCCAACGTGCGCCTGGGCAAACAGGCGGGCGCGAACCAGTTCCGGATTCAGGCGGGCGGGACTTCGCTCACCGTGACGATTACCGGGCAGTAGGCGCCGATGCAGAACTGCTCTTGTATAATGACAACCGTAGGTAGCGTCTTCGTTCAATGATCGATATTAAGAAAAAGCTGCAGGATGAAATCGCTATTCTGGAACATGAGTTCCACGTCGAGTTGCCGAAGGCGATTCTGATAGCGCGCGCCCACGGCGACCTGAGTGAGAACGCCGAATACCACGCCGCCAAGGACCGCCAGGGCTTTGTGAACGCCCGCCTGGGCCAGTTGAGAAAGCGGCTGTCGGACCTTGCCATGGTCGATTTTACGAAGATCCCCATCGGCAAAGTCGGGCTTGGCTCCACGGTGGTCGTGCTCGATACCAAGCGCGAGGAAGAGATCACCTATTACCTGGTAACCAGCGAAGAGGCCGACGCCGCCAACGGACGCATCTCCACCACTTCGCCGATAGGACGCGCGCTGTTGGGCAAAGAAGAGGGCGATGTGGTCAAGGTGACGAGCCCCGGCGGCCTGAAGGAGCTCGAGATCCGCAAACTGACGACCATTCACGACGCGGATAAGTAGGCTATGACGTACACCCGCGCCATCGGCGTAGTCTTCGGCGCAATTATCGATCGCATTGTCCGCTGGCTGGCGCTTTCACGCATCCATCCCAACGCGCTGACGTTTATCGGGCTGTTGATTAATGTGTGGGCGGCGTTTCTGTTCGCGCAGGGAAGTTTCCGTTGGGCAGGAGTTGTGGTGATTGGGGCCGGCCTGTTCGATATGGTGGATGGCCGTGTGGCCCGCGCCACCAAGCAGGTGACGCGCTTCGGCGGCTTCTTCGATTCCGTGCTGGACCGCTATTCCGATTTGGCCTTGTTTATGGGCTTGCTGGTCTACTACGCCTCCATCAACCGGTTTTTCTACATCGTATTGACTGCCATCGTGATGACCGGCTCTGTGATGGTGAGTTATGCGCGGGCGCGCGCGGAAGTTACGATTCCAAAATGCAAGGTGGGTTTTCTCGAGCGGCCGGAGCGGGTGGTGCTGATCATTATCGGCGCGCTATTCAATCGCATGGCGCCTGTCTTGTGGGTGATTGCGGTGCTCTCGAATCTGACGGTGATCCACCGCATGATTTACACTTTTCAGGAATGCAACCGGCTGAGGGATGAGCCGCAATTGGAACCGGCGCGCGTGGGGACAGCTAAAACGTAATAATTGCAGGGGCCAGGCGAACCCAGCCCCCGTCCTCCGAAAGGCACTTACTTTTTTACGGCAGCGGCGCCGGTGCTGTCGCTGGTCTTCGAAATCGATTTCTTGGTCGACTTCTTGCTGTGCTTGGTCGCAACAGCCGGCTTCGACGCAACGGTCGAAGAGGTTGAAGCGGGCGCGGCCGGCTTGGCGGGCGCGGTTTGCGCGGCGAAAGCAAAAGGCAGGCTGGCTGCCGTCAGGGCGATTGTCAGTAACGTCGTTTTCATTTTGTGTCTCCCAGCGGGCTCTTTTGTTTCCCGCTCACAATCCCATGTTGCGCTTCTACGCGCGGAATTCCGATAGCCTGCGCAGGCTATCGGCAGAGCCGAATTCGGGTCGATGGCGGTTAAGATTTATTAGCCTGGAGAGGGCTAAGGTAAGGCGGCGAACGGGTTAACTACGCGGACAGTGCCATAGAGCCGATCGTGCTGAAGGTCCTCGGAGAGAAGCTCGGCAAGGCCGTAGTGTTCCGCGTAAGCCCACATGTGCGCATCGAACCAGTTCAACGGTGAACTGTTGCAGGAATTCTTCCGCTTCCAGCAGCGCGTCAGCCTGTTTGAGGATAGAGTGCCCGCGTATCGGGCGCGTCACCGCCGCGACGAACTCGATAATCGCCTGGTGCGGCAAGCGTACGGAATCCTCGATGATGCCGCGCCGAAGGATCTCGGTTGCGATCCTCTGCTTATCGGGAAATCGGTTGTCAAACCGGTAGACTAGTGCGTTGGTGTCAATGAGCCCGGGCACGCGCGTAGAGATCCTCTCTACGCCATCCGCGGTCGCCAGGTTGCCGGGCAGCGCCTGCCGATTGACGTTTTCGCTGGCGTTCAGTCGCTTGATCGAACCAGCGGAGGCGCGACTCCTGACTCTTGGAGTGGGGTCTTTTTGCCTGGAGGAATTACGCGAATCGTCTCGCCGGCAGGCGCCCAGTCGATGACATCCCCCGTACGGATATGGTATTCGTCCGCTATCTTTTTAGGCACGGTGACTTGGTATTTGGACGTAACCTTGGCCATGCGTGTTCCTGTATGGGCGCGCATCCTTGACTTTAGCAAGGATCAAGCCCTTCTTGAGCGCGATTCTGCCGGTCCGCCGCAACTGCTTCTAAGATCATGAAGCTGTTGAGGGCTTTTTGCTCGGGCGGCATGCTTGGGCCGCCTTGGGGGCTTCTCTCTATCGGATGGCGAGTTATGGGGGCGAGGAATGCACAATTCCGAAGTGCGCCGCGGGCCTTTTGGAGCGGCCGGGAACGCGTGGCCGCCTGATCTATAATTTTCAGGAATGCAAACGGGTAAAAGAGGAGAGGCAAATGCGGCCGATACGGGTGGGGAACGCTAAGACGTAAAAATCCAGGGGCCAGGCGAACCCGGCCCCCGTCCTCCGAAAGGCACTTACTTCTTTACGGCAGCGGCGCCGGTGCTGTTGCTGGTCTTCGAAATCGATTTCTTGGTCGACTTCTTGCTGTGCTTGGTTGCAACAGCTGGCTTCGACGCGACGGTCGAAGAGGTTGAAGCAGGCGCTGCCGGCGCGGCCGGCTTGGCGGGCGCAGTTTGCGCGGCGAAAGCAAAAGGCAGGCTGGCTGCCGTCAGGGCGATTGTCAGTAACGTCGTTCTCATGTTTTTTCTCCCAGCGGGCTCTTTTTGTTTCCCGCTCACAATCCCATGTTGCGCTTCTGCGCACGGAATTCCGATAGCCTGCGCAGGCTATGGGGAGAGCCGAATTCGGGTCGATACCGATTAAGGTTTATTAGTTGGGAGATGGCTGCAAAGCTTGCGAACTGGTTCACCAGGCGCCCGAAAAGCAAACACCGGGCGCCTGAATCAAGAAATGGCGGCTGGGTGTACACTGGGGAAAATCCGGGTCCTTAGAATGAACATTCAGAGAGACTTGGATCAAGGAGGCGGAAGGTGACTCGACAATTGTGGGCGTCCATTGCTCTGATGGTTTCATGGGCCGCTTACGCTCAACAGACGTCCGCTCCTGTGTCCGCCTGGGGCTGGGACGGCGAAGGACAATTGGGCGACGGAGGCACGACGTATTACAGCAGCACTCCCGTCCAGGTTAGCGGCCTTACCGGCGTGGTGGCTGTGAGCGGAGGGTCGTACCACAGCCTGGCGGTGAAGAGCAACGGTACGGTGTGGGCTTGGGGGGGCAATGGCGAAGGAGAATTGGGCAATGGGACCATCTCCACCTACAACAGCACACCCGTCCAGGTTAGCGGCCTCACCGGCGTTATCGCAGCCTCGACAGCATATTCCCACAGCATGGCGCTCGAGAGCAACGGCACTGTATGGGCTTGGGGAGACAATATCTACGGAGAATTGGGCAACGGAACCACTTCAAACTACAGCGCCACGCCGGTCCAGGTTAGCGGGCTCACCAATGTGGTGGCGATCGCGGCGGGCAACGACTACAGCCTGGCGCTGAAGAGCGACGGCACCGTGTGGGCCTGGGGAGAGAACAACGACGGACAACTGGGCAATGGAAACACGACGAACAGCAGCGTCCCGGTGCAGGTTGGTAGCTTCACGGGCGGGACAGCGATTGCGGCGGGCGGGGGCCAGAGCCTGGCGGTGAAGAGCGGCGGCACGGTGTGGGCGTGGGGAAACAACGCCGTCGGACAATTGGGCAACGGAACCGCTACGAACAGCAACACGGCGATCCAAACCAGCGGGCTCACCGGCGGCGTGTCTGTTGCGGCCGGGCTCAACTTCAGCCTGGCGCTGAAAAACGATGGCACGGTGTGGGCTTGGGGAAGCAACGCCTTTGAAGGATCGGGCTTCGGTATCGCCAGCGGAACGCCTGCCCAGGTCACTGGCCTCACCGGCCAGACCGCTATTGCGGCAGGGTCTTATCACGTGCTGACCCTCAAGAACGACGGCACGGTCTGGACGATGGGCTACAACAACTATGGACAACTGGGCAACGGAACCACCTCGGCCACCACCACGCCAGCCCAAGTTAGCGGCATCACTGGCGCAATGGCGGTCGCTTCGGGCGCCAGCCACAGCCTTGTGGTCAAGAACGACGGCACAGTGTGGGCTTGGGGCTGGAACGGCTTCGGACAACTGGGCAACGGAACCGCTCCGTTCAGCACCACGCCGGTTCCGGTCCTTAGCCTCACCGATGTGGTGGCTGTGGCGGGGGGAACCAGCTCCGGCCTGGCGGTGAAAGGTGACGGCACGGTTTGGGACTGGGGACTCAACACGATCGGACAATTGGGCAATGGACTCACTATGAACAGCAGCACCCCGGTCCAGGTCAGCGGCCTCACCAGCGTGAAGAGTGTTGCGGCGGGGACTTCCCACAACCTGGCGCTGCAAGCCAACGGCACGGTGTGGGCTTGGGGAAACAACGCCTACGGAGAATTGGGCAACGGAACCATCACGAACTACAACAGCACGCCAGTCCAGGTCACTGGTCTCACCAATGTGGTGGCTGTCGGAGCCGGGCAATTCTACAGCATGGCGCTGGAGAGCAACGGCACGGTGTGGGCCTGGGGGATCAACAACTACGGACAATTGGGCAACGGGAGCACCAGCAACAGCAGCACGCCGGTCCAGGTCAGCGGCCTTTCCGGCGTGACGGCTATTGCTGTCGGGTACTACCACAGCCTGGCGGTGAGCGGCGGCGCGGTGTGGGCTTGGGGATACAATGCCTTCGGACAATTGGGCAACGGAAACACCACCAACAGCAGCACCCCGGTTCAGGTCAGCGGCCTTACGGGCGTGGTGGCTGTCGCCGGAGGGAATTACCACAGCGTGGCGCTCGAAAGCAACGGCACGGTGTGGGACTGGGGAGACGACAATGATGGACAATTGGGCAACGGTATCGAGGGAACTCCCGGATCCTTCACCATCAGCAGCACGCCCGTCCAGGCCAACGGCCTCAGCGGGGTGACGGCTATTGCGGCGGGCGGGTACCATAACCTGGCGCTGACGAGTGGCGGCGCGGTATGGATCTGGGGCTGGAACGGCTACGGGCAATTGGGCAACGGGACGTACGCGGACAGCACCACGCCGATCCGGGTCAGCGGCCTGACCGGTGTGGCGTCGATCGGGGCGGGCGAGTACCATAGCCTCGCTAGCCTGACTCCGCCACCGCCGGCGCTCAGCATCAGCAAAACGCACACGGGGAGCTTTGCGCCAGGACAAAGCGGCGTGTATACCGTGGTCGTAAGCAACGCGGCCGGCGCCGCTCCAACCAGCGGGCTGATAACAGTAACCGAGACGTGGTTGGGCATGCGGGAACAACACTTGCACGCGCAGCGACTCCTTGGGACCCGGCCTCGGTTTCGCGGCGATCACTGTGACGGTATACGTGGGCGTTAACGCCACTTCGCCGCAGATAAATGCCGTGAGTGTATCCGGCGGCGGGTCGGCCAGCGCGAACGCGACGGATTCGACCACGATCACCCCATTACCGGCAAACCTGGGCATCACCAAGACGCACACCGGCAACTTCACCCAGGGGCAGAGCGGCGCGTATACCGTGACGGTAACCAACGCGGTCGGGGCCGGCGGGACCAGCGGGCTGGTGACGGTGACCGAGATGCCGCCCTCTGGCTTGACGCTGGCGTCGATGTCCGGGATTGGTTGGGCATGCGGGACCAACACTTGTACCCGCAGCGACCCACTGGGCCCCGGCATCAGTTACGCGGCGATCACGGTGATGGTAAACGTGGCGGCCAACGCCGCTTCACCGCAGGTGAATACCGTAAGTGTATCTGGAGGGAACTCGGCCAGCGCGAACACGACGGATTCGACCACGATTACCCAAGTTAGCCTCCCGGCGTTTTTTACCGGCGAAGACAACTTGGGCGGCGGCGTTTTCTACCTGGCTTTCCCGAATGGCACTCTCTTCGGCTACTACGCGTTCACCGGAGGCGGATGGATGGACCACTTCGATATGGGATACGAGTATGTCGACGCCGGAACTGGTACGAATGTTTATTTTTGGGACTTGAGCACCGGACACTGGTGGTACACCAGCGCCACCGAATTTCCGTACCTGTACGACTTCACGCTCAACGCCTGGCTCTATTACTATCCTGCTCCGAACAATCCGGGCCACTACTCGACCAATCCGCGTTACTTCGTGAACCTCACCACGAACGTGATTTTCACCATGTGACCGGCGGGGCCTTTTGTATCCGATGCGGGACGTGCGCGAGCCTACCGTCACAGGCTTCCGCACTCCCGCCGCTGACGCTTCGCCGCCCGATACCAACATAGTGGACGACGGCAAATTACGATTTCGAGGCGGAGCCTTTGCTCTTCTTTGCCGCCGCACGAGGCGCGGACGGGCGCGCCGGGGCCTTCTTCGCCGGCGTCGCCATCTTTAGCTTCTTGTCAAATGTGAGCTTTCCGGGCTTCACCTCGGCCCCGCTGTCCAGCCTCGCCTTGATATCCTCCGCACCCATCTGTGCCGCGCGGTCGGCGGCCCATTCAGCCACCTGAAGCTCCGATTGCCGCTTAAGATCCGCTTGGGTGACCGGTTTCGCCCATCTGGCGGCGGCGGCCGTCTTGGCAACCGCCACGCGCTGCTCTGGCGTGAGCTTCTCCATACGGGCCTTGCCGCTGGCTTTCCCGCCCTTGCGGCCGATCTTGGCCAAATATTTCGATACCGACGTCTTGCGAGCCACGGTATTGATACTAAAGCCGTTTCAGGAAAATTTCAAGCGCCTATTGACAATGCTGAAGCGGAATCAGCATAATAGTCGTATCGACATCGAAGCCATTTCCCAGATCCCTTTCCTTCCCTTGGCTACCGGCTTACCGTCTGGGCCCAATCCTTCCTCAACCGCGATTTGCGCCTCCGGACGTCCGGCCGTGGCGGCTGGAGTTGGGCATTGAGTTCGCGCATTCTTCTGCTGGAACCCAAGCCCGGTCTCGTCCCCAGGCTCCCCGATCTTCTTACTGCGGAAGGGTATGCCGTGGAGAGCGCGACGGATGGCCCAGCCGGGCTCTCAAAAGCGCTTCACGAGGGCTTCGACCTGGTCATGCTTGATGCCATGCTGCCGGGCAAAAACGGCTTCGAAGTCTGCCGTGAGCTTCGCGCGCAAGGAAGAGATATGGCGATCCTGATGTTCGCCGCCAAATCACACGTGAGGGATCGGGTGGTGGGCCTCAAACTGGGCGCCGACGACTATATGCTGGAGGCATTTGAGCCCCCGGAACTGATGGCGAGAATCGAAGCCCTCTTGCGTCGTGTGAAGCGGGAAAAGCTGACGCCAATTGTGCGCTTTGAGTTCGGCAGCGTGGAAATCGATTTCGAAAAAGGCACGGCGCGGAAAGCCGGCGCCCCCGTCAGCCTGGCTAGCAAGGAACTGGATCTGCTTCGCTACCTGATCGATCACCGCGGCGCCCCGGTGTCGCGCGAAGAGTTATTGAAAGCAGTTTGGAAATATCAACCCGAGGTCTTGCCGAGATCCATCGACGTGCATATCGCCTGGCTGCGCAAGAAGCTCGAAGATAACCCGCAATACCCGCAGCATATCCACTCAGTTCGCGGCGTGGGTTACCGCTTTTCCGCCTAAACGCCGGCGATCCTGTCGCCCGTTCCTTTCCCCACAAAACCGCGAACAGCCCCGCTTCGCTGCGTTACTCAATCCATGGAAGCGCCCGCCCCACAATAGAGCTACAATTGAAACCATATTTAGTTGTGGACATGAACTATTGAGGTGACCTATGACATTACGCCGCGTCTGCATGATTGTCTGTCTCCTAACCCCGGCGGCTGCTCAGAACGCCCCCTGGACGGCTCCCATTCGCGGGTCGTGGGTACAGACGGGGCCAGCCGGCCAAGACGATGTGACCCTGGCGTCCAAAGATAGCGTGGGCCAGATCGTCGTGGCCGACGACGAAAACGCGGCGGTACACCAGGCCGCGGAGTTTCTCGCGGGCGACATCGAAAAAATCAGCGGGCAGCGCCCGGCGATCGTAAAGACGGCCGGCGGCGGCAAGGTCAACATCCGGCTCATGACTATCGGCCACGGGCAGGCGCCGGCCGCCATCGATGCAAGCGCCATGCAGGGCCAATGGGAGAGCTACCGCATTGCGACCGAAGGCCGCAACGTATGGCTGGTGGGTTCAAACCCGCGCGGCACGGCGTTTGCCGCATACACATTGTCGGAGCGCCTGGGCATAGATCCCATCTATATCTGGTCCGGTTACCGGCCCGAGCATCACGACCCGCTGGTGCTCAAGCGCACCAGCTTCATACAGAGTCCGCCGGTCTTCCGTTATCGCGGCTTCTTCCACGACGACGAGGACTTGCTGCCGCGGCCCTTCGACGCCAACGGCAGTCCCTTGCAAACCGGCGACGTCCCTCTCGATTGGTATAAGAGGTTTTTTGAAACCGCGCTGCGCCTGCGAATGAACATGGTGGCGCCCTATACACGCGTACACCGGCGCTACGAAGTGCAAAAGCTGGCCAGCGACTGGGGGCTTTACTACACCTCGCACCACTACGACATTCTAGTCTCCAACCCGTTTGGCCTGACGCGGTTCAACCTGGCCGCCGAGCGCGGCGTGAAGCCGGACTATAACTGGTTCACCAATCGCGAAGGCATGATCACGTTCTGGCGCGGCGGCGTAACCGAGAACAAGGACCTCGACGTGATCTGGCCCGTAGGCATGCGCGGCACCGAAGACCGAGCCTTCACTTTCCCTGAGGGGACCACGGACGAGCAGAAGGCAGCCACCTTCCGCGAGGTGATCAACGAGCAGGTCAAAATGGTTCGGGAAGCGCTGCCCAAAGACAAGACGCCGCTCTTCCACTTCACCATGTACGCGGAGATGCTGCCCGCGTACCAAAAAAATCCGGCGGCCTTCGACCTGCCTGCCGATGTGATGATCATCTGGCCGGACGACAATGACGGCCACATGCGCGGCTTGCCGGCCTCGGTGGGGAAATGGAAGCACGGCGTCTACTACCACTTGGCTTATCTGGGCGGAAACCTGAGCAAACAGACCACGCATACCGAAACCCCGGCAGTGGTCGCCCAGGAGTTCGACAAGATCGTGAAAGCCGGCGCCACCGAGTACATGCTGGTGAATGTCTCGGAGGTGCGCGACTACGTGATGGGCGCCCGCATGATCGCGGACATCACCTGGGACGCTCCTACGATCTATGCCACGCCCAACGCGGCCGAGCGCTATACCGCATGGTGGTCGCGCGAGTATTTCGGCGGAGCCGGCACGGCGCAGGCTGCCGACGCCGTCTACAACAAGTACTTCGCCCTGCTCGACAAGCCCGAGACGCTTTGGACTGCCATGATTACCATTCAGGATTTGATCGGCAGCCTATATCGCAAGGTAGCGGGCGAAACGCCGGCGCCATTCAACGCCGCCGCGCTGGCCCAGTTGCAGGCTCGCGCCGGCCAGTTGGACGATGCGCTGGCAGCCGAGGAGAAAGCGCAAACCGGCATGACGCTTTCCCAGCAGCGGTTCTTCAATATCGATGCCGGTCTCGGCTTGCAGATAGCGCAACGCCAGACGCACGCCGCGCTCAAGCTGGAGGAGGCGCTGCGCGCGCCGGACGCCGCCCGCATGTGGCAGCTCGCTCGTGAAGCGCTCAAGCCCCTGGAACAACTGGAGACGGAATTCGCGCGCGGCGAATACCCGCCGTTCGACCGCTGGTATCAACAGAGCTGGATCCGTTCCGCGCAGAGCAATAACAACCCGCACCGCGCTTACAACCAGCTCCGCGCCTTCATCGGCAGCGAGGGGATTGGGAGCATTGGAAACGTCGCCAAATAGGCGCCGTCAATTCAAACCGGAGACGCGGAGAAGCATTTTTCTCATCGCCGTCCTTGCCTCCTCCACGTTGCCTCCGCATCTCCGCGCCTCCGCGTTGAAGAGCCCCCGGCCACGCCGCCCTACTTCTTAACCATTAGCCAAAACGGCGGCAGCACGGCGAGCAGGATCGTAACCGCGACTACGAACGCGGGGAAGTAAGATCCCGTCCTGGCGATGATGAGTCCGGTGATGAGTGGCGCGGCGACGCCGGAGATATTGCCGGCGAGATTGAAGAGACCGATCGAGAAGCCGACGTTGCCGCCGCGGCTGATGCGCTGCACGAGCGCGTAGAGGTTGCCTGTGGAGAGCCCTACCAGCGAAGCGCCGCCCAGTAGAAGAATGGTGGACCGCATGCCGGCGGCCAGGCCGGCGGGAATGAGCAGGATGCCGGTGAGGAAGGCGGCGGTGATGACAGCTTTGCGGGTGAAGGTTTCGTCCCAGCCGATGGCCACCAGCCGGTCGGCGATCCAGCCGCCGATGGGTTCGCAAAGCGCGAAGGTCAGGTATGGGA
>Ga0302325_10025226_pt1 | contig 12354 bp, 9 predicted proteins | sample Palsa_T0_2_FD_201948 | JGI IMG/M metagenome (GOLD analysis project Ga0302325, IMG submission 201948) | Peat permafrost microbial communities from Stordalen Mire near Abisko, Sweden - Palsa_T0_2 | ecosystem: Environmental > Terrestrial > Soil > Palsa > Peat permafrost | place: Sweden: Abisko...
CGCGTCAAGGTGGGCCTTGGAGTTGGTGCGTCCCTGGCCGAGGCGTTCATTGCCATAGGAGAAGAACGCACCGGACTTGGAGACGATGTTGTGCTCTATGCCGAGGTCGATCAGGCAGCCCGAGGTGGAGATGCCTTTGCCGAACTCGATGTCAAACTCGGCCTGGCGGAAGGGCGCGGCGACCTTGTTCTTGACGACCTTCACACGCACCCGGTTGCCGACCGCCTCGGTGCCATCCTTGATCGTTTCGATGCGCCGGATGTCCAAGCGCTGGGAGGCGTAGAACTTCAGCGCACGCCCGCCCGGCTGAGTCTCGGGCGAGCCGAACATGACGCCGACCTTTTCGCGGATCTGGTTGGTGAGGATGCAGAGCGTCTGCGTGCGGTTGAGATTGCCCGCCAGCTTGCGCATCGCCTTGGACATCATGCGTGCCTGCTCGCCGACCGTCTGGTCGCCCATCTGCCCCTCGAGCTCCACGCGCGGAGTCAGCGCCGCCACCGAATCGATCGCCACCACATCGACCGCATCGGAGCGCACGAGCATGTCGGCTATCTCCAGCGCCTGCTCGCCGTAGTCCGGCTGGGAGACCAGCAGCTCGTCGATGTCCACGCCGATCTCCTTCGCGTACAGCGGGTCCATCGCGTGCTCGGCGTCGATGAAGGCACAGACCCCGCCCAGCTTCTGCGCCTCGGCGAGCACGTGGTAGATGAGCGTGGTCTTGCCCGAGGACTCCGGGCCGAACACCTCGACCACGCGACCGCGCGGCACGCCGCCGATCCCGAGGGCCAGGTCCAGCGACAGTGCGCCCGTGGGGATCGCGTCGCAGCGCACCTGAGCGCCCTCATCGCCCATGCGCATGACCGAGCCCTTGCCGAACTCGCGCTCGATCTGCGTGAGCGCACCCTGTAGGGCGGCGTCGCGGGCCTTTGCGATCTTCTCCTGGTCGGTCACGGGCATGGCCTGGCTCCTTCGATTCGAAGTTGAGGTAAGCAAGCTAGAGGGCGCTTCGGACGGAACGTTTGTTCGTATCCCGCGCAGGCCGCCGCCGCTTCTTCGTCCACGACCGCAGCCGCCCGCTCAGGCGCCCGGCAGGCGCAGACGATGCGGGCACGAACGGTACTTACCGACCAACTCGGGCCCCAGCGATCTCATGCGCCTTCTTCGACGACACTTTCCCAACCCACTTTCCCTGACCCTCCTCGTGAGCGCGGCCATGCTCCTGTCGGGCCTGGGCGCCCAGGCCTTCGCCCAGTCGCCCGCGGCCGCCTGCTCCCACGCCAAGCGCGACTCCCGGCGCTGTCGCACTGCGGGCGCGAGCGCCACCGGGAACGCCGCCTCCAGCGCGACCTCCGGCAAGTCAGACGCTTCCCACAAGAGCAGCGTGACCTCTGAGAAGTCTGGTGCTCCTCACAGGAGCAGCGCGACCCTCGGCAAGGCCGGCAGGGCTCATGCCGGCCACAGGTCAAAGGGGCGACACGTCAAGCGCAAGAAGCGCCTGAAGCGCAAGAGCGCCAAGCGGGCTACGCCGGTGATCGCGGTCGCGACCGCGGCGACATGCGAAGACGGGAACGCACCTGTGCGTGCGAAGGATGGCTCGTTCTCCTGCGACGACGGGTCGCAGCCTGAATGCGAAGACGGCTCGCGCCCGGTCAGCACCAAGAGCGGCTCAGCACTGATGTGCACCGCGACCTCGGGTGAGGAAGCGAACCCGGGTGAAGAAGGCGGCGCAGGCGAAGGCGACCCGGGCAACGATGAAACAAGCTTCAACGAAGAAGGCAACAACAGCGAAGAAGACGGCTTCGCCGAAGAAGGCCTTTTCACCGAAGAAGGCCTGCCCGGCGAAGACTGACCCCAGGCGGTAGGGCAGTTGTTCCTCACTGCGCGCCGGCAGTCAGGCTGCACCTCGCGACGGCCTCATAGCGCGCGCCCTCGGGCGAGAGCCAGGAGCGGTAGAGGGCGATCGACGCGGGCATGAAGCGCAGCTGTGGGGTGGCGGGCAGCATCGCCTCCGGGCCGGTTCGCTCCCTGGCGCTCCTGGCCCTGAAACCCATGCGCGCCAGCGTGATGTGCGCCCTGAAGCGCCCCCGCCGAGGCTCCCAGCCGCTCACCTCAGAGATGGCGTCGGTCAAACTGTCATGCAGGCTCCTCAGCTGCTCTTCATGGTCGTGGACTTCGACCGCGAGGGCGCGCGGGCGCCGCGGCGGGAGCCACAGGGGGGCGCCGACCGAGAGCTCCTCGATCGCAGTCTCCTGAGCGTTCAGCGCGGAGCTGATCGCGTCGATCTCCGCCACCGGTCGATTCCCCAGGAAGCAGAGCGTCAGGTGCAGCGCATCGCAGTCCAGCAGCCGCAGTGGCCAGCCGCCGCCACGGAGCGCCGCCGCCGCGGAACGCGCCCACTCTGCGAGCTCCTGGAGCGCGTGCGCGGGCGGGTCGATCGCCACGAACAGCCGGGCTGTGGCCTGCCGGGACATCCCCAGATGTGATCACAGATCGCTGAGCACACGGCGGATGAGGTGCATCGCCACCGTGGTGGCGCGCTCGCGCACGTCGACCCGCGCGCCCGGGAGGTTGACCGAGCGCGTGAGGCGATGCCCCTCACCTGCATCGACGCTCAGCCACACGAGCCCCACGGGCTTCTCCTCGCTGCCACCGCCCGGCCCGGCCACCCCTGTGACCCCCACGCCCACCGTTGCCGCCAAGCGCTCCCTGGCCCCGGCGGCGAGCGCATCGGCGACCTCCTGGGAGACCGCTCCATGGTCCGCGATCAGCTCCGGGGCCACGCCCGCCTGAGCGACCTTGACCTCGTCTGAATAGGCGACGATCGCGCCCTTCATGTAGTGGGAGGCGCCCGCCAGATCAGTCAGCCTCGCCGCCAGCAGACCGCCGGTGCACGACTCGGCGGTGGCGATCGTGTGCGAGGCGCCCCGCAGCTGCCCCGCGACCTGCTGATCAACGGTGCTGCCGTCATCGGAGAACAGCGCTTCAGGGTGGCGTCTGCGCACCACATCCACGAACGAGCGGTAGGTATCGGCGGCGTCGGGCTCAAATCGCGTGACCACCTCGACCTCACCCCGTTTGAGGCAGGTGGTGACCTCCAGGCGATCCAGCTCCACGCCCTCGCTCACGGCGACCCTCAGCGTCTCGGCGATCTCCGACTCGGGGATGCCGAACAGCCGCAGCGTCTGCTGGCTGTAGGAGGTGGCGTTTCTGAGCGCCGCGCGCAGCGCATCGGTACTCATGGCCTGCGACCACATCGGTTGCAGCTCGCGCGGCGGACCGGGCAGCACGACCACCGTCGGCCCCCCGCTGGGCTCGCCCGGTGGGACGACCAGCCCCGGCGCGGTGCCGACCGGCTCGAGCACGGTCGCGCCCGCGGGAATGGTCGCCTGCTTCTCGTTGGCGATCCTGATCGCATCGAGGTCCACGTTCGGCCAGCGTTTGGCCAACGGCGCCACGATCTCGGCGATGCGCTCCTTCAGCGCGGGGTCCAGCACCATCTCCCTGCCCAGAAACCGGCCGACGACGGCGGCTGTCATGTCATCCGCCGTGGGGCCCAGCCCGCCGCTGGTGAGGATCACGTCCATGTGCTGCTCGGACATGAACCGCAGTGCCGCCTCCATGTCCTCCTGGCGGTCGCCCACGATGGCCGTGTAGGCAAGGTCGACACCCAGCTCGCGCAGACGCTCAGCCAGCCAGGGACCGTTGCGGTCGCTCACCCTGCCCGTGAGCACCTCGGTGCCCGTGATCACGATTCCGGCGCGGGTGCTCATGGGCAACTCGGCAGGCGCCCTGCCTTGAGCACCCTGCGCCCTGCCTTGGTGATCGAGTACCCGATCGCCTGGCTGCTTGCCGGGATCTTGCGAGGAGTGCCGTCGATGAGCAGCGTCACCGCATTGTTACCGAGCGTGAGTTCGAAGCGCGCTGCCGTGAAGGTCGCAGTCTTCTCGCCCGCTTCCAGCGTCTTGCCGTCTATCAGGCGCCTGCCATGTTCGCCGAGGAGGCACACGAACACGGTTCCGGTGGACCTCAGCGACAGCGAGACGGGCGTTGTGGCGCTGCTCAGGCCTTTACTCGCCGTTGCTTCATCAACGTGCGTAGGCCGGGAACTTCCCCGCCCGGCGGCGGTGGCGCCGCCTGCCACACCGGCATGCGCGCCGCTTTTGCCGCCGGAGGAGCCGCCACCTGAGAGCAGCCCCACAATCAGCAGCACGATCACCAGCGAGACCGCGGCGACCACGGCCAAATACCAGCGCGACGGGCGGAGCTGGCCGCGTCCGGCCCTGGGCGGTCGTTGCGGGCTCGATACCACCGGCTCGAGGACGCCCTCCCCGGGTGGCTCGTGGTTGGCGCGGTACTCCTCCACCAAGGCCTTCGCGTCGAGGTCCAGCGCCTGGGCATATGTGCGCAGAAAGCTCTTGACGAATGTGGGGCCCGGCAGCAGGCCCCACTCCTCGTTCTCGAGCGCGCGCAGATACTTGGCCCGGATCTTGGTCCGAGCCTCGATCTCCGACACATCGATACGGGCGCGCATACGCGCGTCGCGCAGCGTTTCGCCGATCTCGGGCATCTCGGAGAAAGGCTAGTCGCTTGCGGTGGCGGCAGGCTCGGCCAGCGCGGCGAGCACTCGCGGCAGGTCGGCCTCGGTGATCAGCACCTGCCTGGGCTTGGAGCCCTCATAGCCGGAGATCACCCCGCGCCGCTCGAGCATGTCAATCACGCGGCCCGCGCGGGTGTAGCCGAGGCGCAGACGGCGCTGGAGCATGGAGGTGGAGGCGGTCTGCATCTCCGCCACCAGCGTGATCGCGTCTCTGAGGATCGGATCCTCGTCGGGGTCGAGCTCATCAGAGCCGTCCTCGCGCAGCTCCGGCTCGACCTCCTCCAAGAGCTCCTCGCGCAGCTCCGGCTCGCCCTGGCGACGCCACATCTCTGTCAGCTTGGCGATTTGAGACTCGTCGATGTAGGCGCCCTGGATGCGCTGCAGGCGTGAGGTGCCCACCGGGCTGAACAGCATGTCCCCCTGGCCCAGCAGCGTCTCGGCGCCGTTCTGATCGAGGATCACGCGCGAATCGGTCTGCGAGGAGACCGAGAAGGCGATCCGCGAGGGCACGTTTGCCTTGATCATTCCCGTGATCACGTCCACCCGCGGGCTTTGGGTCGCCAGCACCAGGTGGATCCCGACCGCGCGCGCCTTCTGGGCCAGGCGGATGATCGAGTCCTCGACGTCGGCCGGCGCCACCATCATCAGGTCGGCAAGCTCGTCGATCACGCACAGGATGTACGGCAGAGGCGTTTCGCGGCGCTTGGCCCGCGCCCTGTTGAGCTCGATCAGGCTGCGGGTGCGCGCGATCGACATGATCCCGTAGCGCTGCTCCATCTCCTTGACCAGGTTCTGCAGCGCATTGGCTGCCATGCGCGGGCTCGTGATCACCGGCGTCAGCAGATGCGGGATCGACTCGTAGTGGTTCAGCTCCACCTGCTTGGGATCGACCAGCACCAGGCGCACCTGATGAGGGGTGGCACGCAGCAGCACGCTGCAGAGCATCGCGTTGATGGCGCCCGACTTGCCCGCCCCGGTGGTGCCGGCCACGAGCAGGTGCGGCATCTTCGTCAGATCGGCGCCGATCGCCTTGCCTGCCACGTCCTTTCCCAGCCACACGGTCAGCGGCGACCAGTCCTTGGGCGGCTCCTGAAAGACGTCGCCGAGCCTCACGATCCGCCTGTGCTGGTTGGGCACCTCCACTCCCACTGCCTGCTTGCCAGGGATCGGGGCGAGGATGCGAATGTCGGTTGCCGCGAGGGCGTAGGCGAGGTCGTCTTTGAGCTGTGCGACCTTGGCCACCTTCGTGCCCGGCGCCAGCCGAAGCTCATAACGGGTGATGTGGGGCCCGGCAACCCTCCCGATCACCTTGGCCTGCACGCCGAAATGGCCCAGCGCCTCGACCAGGCTGGCGGCGATCCGCTCCTGCCCGGCGGTGTCCGGCCGCGACTGCTCCCCGGTCGAGCGCGTCAGCAACTTCTCGGCCTGGGGCATATTCCAGACGAAGCCCGGATCTTCGGTGATCCTCTCGCGAAGGCGGCCCTGGGGGGTGAGCCCCCCGGCGTCGGCGTGGGCCACTCCGGAGATCTCCTCCTCGGCCTCCTCGCCATCGTCTCCGTCGCCTCCGGGCGTCTGCGAGTCGGAGTCGATTTCGACCGGCACGGTGTCCTCGGAGAAGTCCTGGGAGTGCTCGAGCTCCTCATCCTGGGACGGCGCCTCGACGTGGGTCGCCCTCACGATCAGCTCCTCGGGAACGGGCTCTGGCGGGTAGACCCCGCCAGGTGTGCCGAGCGCCTCCTGGGCCATCGCGCGCGGGCGTCTGGAGCCCAGCGCGCGCACGCTGCGGGTGGTGTCGAGCAGGCCGCTGCCGCCTGCGCGGATCACACCTGCCAGCGAAGCGCCCGTCAGCAGGATCACCGCGACGAGCGCCAGGAACACCACGAGGATGTTCACTCCCACGTTCTGCACCAACCGCTGTGCCACGCGGTACAAAGCCTCGCCCGCGATGCCGCCGTGAGCCTGCAGGAAGCTTGAAGTCCACGGCGACCCTCTGCCGCTGGGGCCTGCGCTCACACCGAGGGTCCCCGCTGCGAGCGCAAGCGTGACCGAGGCGAACAAACAGATGGCGCCCTCCCTGAGCGGGCGCAGGGCGGGCAGCACGGGGCGCAGCAGCAACACTCCGCCGGCGAGCAGGAGGGCTGCCGGTACCAGCACGCGGGCCCTGCCAAGCGTCCAGCCGCACGCCACCGCCAGCCAGTGGCCGGCGCGACCGCCATCCCAGCCTCCGTAGAGGACGAACCCGAGGAACACCCCCACAGCCATGAGCGCCAGACCGAGGACATCGCGCTGACGCTGGTCCAGCACCGGCAGCCGCGGTAGCGCTCGAGGCATGAACCCGAAGCTCGCGATGCCAACGCCGGCACGCCGGCGCCGGCGACGCCCGCGCGCGCCTGCCGTCCGTCTAGGCGAAGATGATGCGGTGCGCCGCCAGCCTCCGCGGGGGTTGGCCCGCGGTGCACTCGCCCGTTTGCGGGTATTGCTCATCGCCCGCAACTTCGACGCCAATCCCCCGGAAACCTGCTCAGCGCCTTACCATCGCTTTAGCGCCCCCCGATACATAAAGACGATGAACGATTTCTCGCGCGCACCACGAATCCTGGTCGTTGAGGACGATGAGGACATCGCCCAGGCACTCCAGCGCTCGCTGCGGATGGAGGGCTATGAGGTGCGAACCGCCGGCGACGGCGAGCTCGCGCTCGAGCACGGGCGCTCCTTCGCGCCCGATCTCGTGATCCTCGACCTCGGTCTGCCCGGCCTCGACGGCCTGGACGTGGCCCGGGCTCTGCGCAGCGAGGACGACGTCCCGATCCTGATCCTCACGGCTCGAGACGCCGTGGAGTCGCGCGTGGAGGGCCTGGATTCAGGAGCGGACGACTATCTGGTCAAGCCGTTTGAGCGACAGGAGCTGCTCGCGCGCATGCGCGCCCTGTTGCGCCGGCGCCCACCACGGGGATCGGCCCCGCTTCGCGTGGGCGATCTCTCGCTGAACGCGGACACCCACGAGGTCGTGCGGGGTGAGCGCTCGATCGAGCTCACCCAGCGCGAGTTCGAGCTGCTCGAGTACCTGATGCGCAACGAGCGCATCGTCATCTCGCGCCAGCGCCTGCTCGACGAGGTCTGGGGCTATGACCCCTTCTCCACCACCAACACGATCGAGGTATTCGTGTCGAACCTGCGCCGCAAGCTGGAGGCCGAGTCCGAGCCGCGCCTGCTGCACACGATCAGAGGGGCCGGCTACGTCCTTCGCGCGTAGAGCTGCCGACTCCGTGCGGCGCACCGCTGTGCGCATTCCTTCCAGCTTCGACCGGCTGCCCATACGGGTGCGCCTGGCGGGTGTCTCGGCCCTGCTCACGTTCGTCATCCTCTGTGCGTTCGCCGTCGCAATCGGGTCGCTGACCGTCCACCGCCTTCGCCGCGACTTTGACGAGCAGGTCACCGAGTCCGCCAATCAGCTGCCCTCGCAGCTGAGCATCAAAGTTGCGAGCATCGGCGCGGCCGGCTCCTACCGCTTCCTCGACATCGAGCCGCCCCTCTCGGACTTCGCCGCGCCCGCCGATCATGCCGTCATCAGGATCCTCACGCTCGGAGAAGCTCCGGTGGCGGAGGAACCGGCCAACGCGCCCTCGCTCGGGCCTCCCAAGCTTGAACCGGAGACGGTCGACGGCTACCGCGTTCTCAGCCGCCTTGCCGCAGTCCACATCGCCGGCACGGGCGAGACCGTGGGACACGTGATCATCCAGTACGGCCGGCGCGTCTCCGACACCGAGGCCACGGTGGCGCGAGTCGAGCTGTTCCTCTTCCTGGGAGTGCTTGCCGGCAGCGGGTTCGCGTTGCTGGCGGGCATGGCCATCGCGCGCCGGGCGATGGCGCCGATCGCCGAGCTCACCTCTACCGCCGCAGCGATCGCCCGTACCCGCGACCCCTCGCTCAGCGTGCCCCAGTCGGGCGCCGATGACGAGGTGGCTGAGCTGGCGAGCACGCTCGAGGGAATGCTTCGCGAGCTTGACGCCGCCCGCTCGGAGACCGAGTCGATGCTGCTGCGCCAGCGCCAGTTCGTGGCCGACGCCTCGCACGAGCTGCGCACGCCACTGACCAGCGTGCTGGCCAACCTCGAACTGCTGGCCGAGTCATTGAGCGGGGATCAGGGCGATGCCGTGCGATCGGCCCTGCGCTCATCTCAGCGGATGCGCCGCCTGGTCGCCGACCTGCTCCTGCTCGCCCGCACCGATGTCGCGCGCGTGCCGCGACGAGAGCCCTGCGACCTCGCTCAGGTGGTGGTCGAGGCCGCCGCCGAGCTCAGCCCGGTGAGCGCCGACCATGACATCGAGCTCGATGTCCATCCGGCCCCGGTCGAGGCCGCGCGTGACGAGCTGCACCGTCTCGCCATCAATCTGCTGGAGAACGCCCTGCGCCATACCCCGGCGGGTACGAGGATCGCCATCTGGACCGGCCTTCAGGGCGGCCTGGCAACGCTGGTGGTGGAGGACGACGGCCCCGGCATACCGCCCCAGCTCGCTCCCACCCTGTTCGAACGCTTCGTCCGCGGCGCCGGTGACCGCGGCGGTTCCTTCGGGCTCGGCCTGGCGATCGTGCAGGCTGTGGCGGAGTCCCACGGCGGCACGGTGACGCTCGAGCCGGCGATCGGAGGCAAAGGTGCCCGCTTCGTCGTGCGTCTGCCGGTGGCGTCAGACCTCGACGACCACGGGAAGGACCATCGGGCGGCGGCGCAGGCGGTCATAGACTAGTTTCGCGAGGTCGTCATGGAGAATCTGCCCGAGCAGGTCAACCTCGCGGATTTCCTCCCTCGCCGCGCGCGCCAGCGTCGCGTCCACCGTGGTGCGGATCTCATCACGCAGCTGGTCGGCCTCATCGAGGAACGGCACCCCCCGGAAGATCACCTCGGGGTCGGTGACCGAGCCCCCGTCCTCCCCGGAGATGGTCACCACGACGACGAAGATCCCGTCGGCTGAGAGCATGCGGCGATCGCGCAGCGCGACGTCGGCGATGTCACCGATCTCGACGCCGTCGACGAAGATCATTCCCGCCTGCTCGCGCTTGCCGAAGCGGGCCCCGCGCTCGTCGATGTCGAGCGGCAGCCCGTTGTCGCCCTGGAAGATGTCCTCGGGGGCGATCCCCACCGCTTCCGCCACCTGGGCGTGCAGCCGCAGGCGCTTGAAGTCACCATGGAAGGGCATCACGTAGCGGGGCTTGACAAGGTTGAGCATCAGCTTGATCTCCTCCGCGTAGCCGTGGCCGGATGCGTGGACGGGGGCGTCGGCGGGAGTGATCACGTCGCAGCCGATGTGGTACAGCCTGTCGATCGTCTCGTTGACGGCGCGCTCGTTGCCGGGCACGGGCGTGGCCGAGAACACGACCGTGTCGCCCTGGCGCAGCTGGACCTGGGGATGATCGCGGTAGGCCATCCGCCGCAGCGCCGACAGGGGCTCTCCCTGTGATCCCGTCGAGATGATCACCATGCGCTCGTCTGGAAAATCCTCGATCTCCTTGGGTCCGACCATCAGCCCGTTGGGCACCTCGATGTGATCGAGCGTACGCCCGATCCCGACGTTCTTGCGCATCGAGCGCCCGACCAGCGCGACCTTGCGGTCAAGCGCGGCAGCGGCATCGACCACCTGCTGCACCCGGTGAATGTTCGAGGCAAAGCTCGTCACGACGATACGGCCCTCACAGCGCGCGAAGACTTCCTCCAGGTGTGGACCCACAACGGACTCCGACGGGGAGAAACCCGGCCGGTCGACGTTGGTTGAGTCACCGCACAACAGCAGCACCCCCTCGCGGCCCAGTTCCGCCAGGCGCGAGACATCCGCGGGCGCGCCGTCGACGGGCGTCTGGTCGAACTTGTAGTCGCCCGTGATCAGCACTGTGCCGAGATCGGTGCCGAGGGCCACCGCACAGGAATCTGGAATGGAGTGGGTCATGTGGACCATCTCGACCGAGAAGGGACCCGCCTCAAACACCTCGCCGGTGGCCACGGCGTTGAGCTCGACGTCGCGGAGCTTGTGCTCTTCAAGCTTCGACCTCGCCATCGCAATCGTCAGAGCGCCGCCGTAGATCGGGGGCAGACGCTCCGCGCCCAGCTCACGCAGTAGCCAGGGCAGCGCGCCGAGGTGATCCTCATGGCCGTGGGTGATCACGATCGCGTCGATCTCTCGCACGCGCTCTCGCACGTAGGCGAAGTCGGGCAGGACCAGGTCGATTCCGACCATCTCGGGAGTGGGGAAGCGCAGGCCCACATCGACGACGACGATCCGCCCGTCGTACTCGACGACGGTCATGTTCTTGCCGATCTCCCCCAGGCCACCCAGGGGAAGGACGCGAAGCGAGCTCACGCGCCTGGCGCCTGAACTGGAGGCGCGGTGGTCCTAACGGGCGCCGGCGGACGCGGGGAAGCGTCGTCCGTCGCCAATAGGCCGTGGCGCTGAAGCATCGCGCGCACTGCGCCCAGCTCCTCCTCGGTCGCCTCCACAAGCGGAAGGCGCAGGCCGCCTGCGTTATGCCCCAGCAGATTCAGCGCCGCCTTGGTGCAGGTGGGGCTGGAGGTGATGAACAACGTCTCATACACGTCGCGCAGGGAGGCGTCTATCTCGGCGCGATGCTCTGGCTCGCGGACCATCCGCTGCATCTCTGGGCCGACGATATGGCTGGCCACAAGGATCCCTCCGGCGCCGCCCATGTCGAGCGTGCGCGCAAACGTGCCGTCGTCGCCCGCGTAGAGCGCCAGGCCATCGATCGGCTCGAGCTCCTTGGCGTTGGCCTGCTTGACCGCTTCGATTCCGTCGATCTGCGCCAGCTCTGCGAGCAGGTCCGGGGCCATGTTGGTGGCTGTGCGCCCAGGGATGTTGTAGAGAATTGTCGGTTTGTCAGTGGCACCCGCCACCGCTTCGTAGTGGCGCTTCAGCCCGAGGCGGCTGGGCTTGTTGTAATAGGGCGTGACCGACAGCATCGCGTCGGCGCCGAGTTCTGTGGCGCGTTCGGTCAAATAGACGGCCTGGCGGGTGTCGTTGGTGCCGGTTCCCGCAACGATCGTCTTGCCCGCGGGGCGCTCGCTCACCGCCAGCTCGATCAGGGCCAGCTGCTCCTCGTCGGTCAGCGTCGATGCCTCGCCGGTGGTTCCCGCCACCACGAAGCCGTCGGAGCCGTTCTCGGCCAGGTGGGCCATCAGGCCGACGAACGCTTGCTCGCTGACCTGGCCACGCTCATCGAAGGGCGTGACCATCGCCGTCAGGATCACTCCGAGATCGATCATGGCTGCAGTATTCCACGCTGCCCGCCGGCGCTGATTGGCTGCGGGACACTCACGAGAAAAGCAGGTTCTCCAGGCCTATGACGGGCGATTGCTCCAGCTCGCCGACCTTTCGCACCGCCAGCAGCACGCCGGGCATGAACGACTCGCGCGCGATCGAGTCGTGGCGAATCGTGAGTGTCTGCCCGACGTCGCCGAGGATTACCTCCTGATGGGCGACCAGTCCGGGGAGGCGCACGGAATGGATCGGCGGCTGCTCGCCGCCGCTCGCCGCCGCCATCAGCTCGGCCGTGCGTCGCGCGGTGCCGCTGGGCGCATCGAGCTTTCCGTCGTGGTGTAACTCCACGATCTCCGCCCGGCCCATGTGCCTGGCAGCCTCAGCGGCGAAGCGCATCATCAACACCGCGCCGATCGCGAAGTTGGGCGCAATCAGCACGTTGGCCTTGGGGCGCCCCTGCGCCGGCCGCGCCTGTTTCAGCGGCGCGGGGTCAAA
>Ga0302325_10025228_pt1 | contig 12353 bp, 10 predicted proteins | sample Palsa_T0_2_FD_201948 | JGI IMG/M metagenome (GOLD analysis project Ga0302325, IMG submission 201948) | Peat permafrost microbial communities from Stordalen Mire near Abisko, Sweden - Palsa_T0_2 | ecosystem: Environmental > Terrestrial > Soil > Palsa > Peat permafrost | place: Sweden: Abisko...
TTCCTCGACATGGGTGGCGACACCGAGATGATCTGCCCGTATTGCTCGACCCTCTACCGCTTCGATCCGACGCTCTCCCCCCGGCAGGCACGTCCGCCGGAATGCGCCCTTGCCGACCTGGAGACGGCCTGAACCAGGGCGTTGAGTCGTGACCGCGCCGGGCGTGCTGATCGCCGGAGCCGGCATCGGCGGGCTGACGGCGGCGCTGGCGATCGCCCGGCAGGGCATCCCGGTCACCGTGTTCGACCAGGCGGAGCGGCTCGAAGAGGCCGGCGCCGGCATCCAGCTTTCCGCCAATGCCACCCGCATCCTGATCGCGCTCGGCCTCGCCGGCCGCATCGCGCCGGCGATCGTCGTCCCCGTGGCGGTGCGCCTGCGCGCCGGCGGCTCCGGCCGCGACATCGCGATCATGCCGCTGGGCGAAGCGGCGCGCCAAAATGCGCCTTGGGGTGCGCCCTATTGGGTGATGCACCGGGCCGACCTCCAGGGCGCGCTGCTCGCGGCGATCGAAAGCGAGGCCGGCATCACGTTGAAGCTCGGTGCGAGGGTCGATGGTTTCGTCCTCGGGCGGCAAGGGGTTACGGCGAAGATCTCGCGCCGTGACGGAGCCGGCGAAGTCGACGCAAGGGCGCTGATCGGCGCCGACGGGTTGTGGTCGCGCCTGCGGGAGACGCTCGGCCCGTCCACGCCCGCGAGGCTCGCCGGGCGGACCGCATGGCGGGCGGTGGTGCCGGCGGCCGACGTCCCTCCGGCGTTCCACGCGCCGGAGGTCAATCTATGGATCGGCCCGGGCGGCCACCTCGTGCATTATCCGATCCGGGCCGGCGCTTTCGTGAACATCGTCACGGTCACCAGCGACGGCTGGAAGAGCTCGCTATGGAGCACCGCGGCCGATCGCTCCGAAGTGCTGGCGCGGTTTCCGCCGCAGCTTTGGGCGAGCCCGGCGCGGGAACTGCTGGCGGCGCCGGAGCGCTGGCAGAAATGGGCGCTCTACGACCGCGCGCCGTCCACCGGCTGGGGCCATGGCCCGGTCACCCTCCTGGGCGATGCGGCCCATCCGATGCTGCCGTTCCTCGCCCAAGGCGCCGCCATGGCGATCGAGGACGCCGCGGTGCTCGCGGGCGCGCTGGCGCGCCGGCCGGACGATCCTGCCGAGGCGCTGCGCGATTACGAGAGGCAGCGCCAGCCGCGCACCGCGCGGGTGCAGCGCGCGGCGCGCCGCAACGACCTCGTCTATCATCTCGGTCAGCCCGCCGCCCTCCTCCGTGACGCCGCGCTGGCCGCCCTTGGCGGCCGGCGTCTCCTCGCGCAATATGATTGGATCTACCGGTGGAGCGCACCCGCGCAAAACCCGCGGTGAAAAGTAAAACGGGTGATGAGGAAGAAATGTTCGAGACCAGCATCGCCGGGAGCCTGCCGAAGCCGTCCTGGCTCGCCGAGCCCACCAAACTGTGGGCGCCGTGGCGGCTCGCCGGCGAAGACCTCGAAGCCGGCAAGCGCGATGCAACCCTCATCGCCCTTAAGCTGCAGGAGGATGCCGGCATCGACATCGTCACCGACGGCGAGCAGTCGCGCCAGCATTTCGTCCACGGCTTTCTCGAATTCGTCGACGGCATCGACTTCGCCAAGCGGGTGGAAATGGGCATCCGCAAGGAGCGCTACAAGGCGATGGTGCCGACCGTGACCGGGCCGCTGTCGCTGCGAGGCCGGGTCCATGCCAGCGAGGCGCGGTTCGCCCGCGCCCATACGCGGCGCAAGCTCAAGATCACCCTGCCGGGGCCGATGACCATCATCGACACCATCGCGGACGCCCATTACGGCGACCGCGTGAAGATGGCGTTCGCCTTCGCCGGCCTCCTCAACGAGGAGGCGCGCGCCTTGGCGGCCGACGGCGTCGACGTCATCCAGTTCGACGAGCCGGCGTTCAATGTCTACATGGACGAGGTGAAGGACTGGGGCATCGAGGCCCTGCACCGCGCGAGCGCCGGGCTCGCCTGCACCACCGCGGTCCACATCTGCTACGGCTACGGCATCCCCGCGAATGTCGACTGGAAGGCGACTTTGGGCGGCGCCTGGCGTCAATACGAGGCGATCTTCCCGGCACTGGCGGCCAGCCGGATCGACCAGGTGTCGCTCGAATGCCGCAACTCCAAGGTGCCGCTGGAGCTGCTGGCGCTCTTGTTCGGTAAGGACGTGATCCTCGGCGCCATCGATGTCGCCTCCGACGCGGTCGAGACCCCCGAGGATGTCGCCGCCGTGATCGGCGCCGCCCTGCGCTACGTCCCGCGGGAGCGGATCATCCCCTGCACCAATTGCGGTATGGCGCCGATGCGCCGCGACATCGCCGCGGCCAAACTGGCGGCGCTGGGCGCCGGAGCGCGGCTTGCGCGGGAGCGGTTCGGGTAGGTGGTCATCCGTGAGGAATTCACGACCGTGTGCCGGAAAAGATGAGAGAACGTGAAAGCGGGTGCGTGTGGCAGTCCGATAAGGGACATGGGCAGTGGATCACGTCCGGGACGGCTCGCTGCAGTTGCGGCAGTCGGGGCTCTCTCGCTGGCGGGCTCGTCGTCTCGGTGGCGCGGGACGTTGTTGTGGACGGCGATCTTTCCCTTCGGAATTGTCCAGATGTTCCGCGGGGACGGCGCGGCCTTGCCTGTGCATCCGTCCGCGACGTCATCGAAATCGGGCGACATGGTGATCCTATGAAGGCCGTGACGTCATACCGGGTCATACCTTGCTCGTGCAAAAATCAAACAGGTGATGAGATTTGGCCACAAAGCGGGTTTAGAGCTTCCGCTGCATGTCTCTCAACGGGGGGAAGGCGATGCACACAGTTCAACTTTTGCTTTTGCAGATCGGCGACGGTACTTGGCAGGATGTGACGCTTTCTGTCGGAAACATCTTTTTCTGCATCACGTTCATACCAATGCTCCGTCAGCCCGAGAGGCCGCCTCTGCTCACATGCATACCGACGGGACTAGCGCTCGTTGCCGGCGGATTTGTATTCGCATCGCTGCATTTGTGGCTCACCGCATTGACCCAGACGATTACGGGGCTTCAGTGGCTTGCTTTGGTTTTCAAAAGGTCTCCCAAAGCCGCCTCGTCTTTGACGGATAGCTCGAAGCGACCATTTGAAGCGGCACCTGTGGTCGCGCGCACTGCATGAGTCTGGATGTGGAAGCAAGTTCTTCCATGCCGGTCGCGAAGCCCGATGACACAGTTTGACCCCGAGCAGACGCCCGCTTGATCCAGGCTGCGCTTGAGTCTCACTCTGCCCTGATGTTGGCGGTCCTGATGACCTTGGCCCATTTAGCCGTTTCGTCGGCGATGAGCCGGCCGTACTCCGCGGGCGACAGCGGAAGGGTTGCGTCGCCGAGCGCGGCGATTCGTTGCGTCACGCCGGGATCGGCGAGCCCGAGTTTGATTTCACGGTTCAGTCTGTCGATTATGCCGGCGGGCGTGCCGAGCGGCGCCGCGATCCCGACGACGATGCTCGCCTCGTAGCCCGGCACGAATTCGGCTATCGCCGGAATATCCGGCAGCACCGCCATGCGCGTCGCGCCGGTGACGCCCAACGGCCGCAGCCTGCCGGCCCGAACGTATTCCAGGGTGGCTGCCGTGGTGCCGAAATACACCTCAACTTGGCCGCCGAGCAGGTCGATGACCGCCGGGCCGCCGCCGCGATAAGGCACGTGCAGCAATTCGACGCCGGTCAAGGTCCTGAACAGTTCCCAGTATACATGCGGCGCGCTGCCGATACCGGCCGATCCCACCGTCGCCTTGCCCGGATTGCTTTTGGCGTAGGCGATCAGCTCGACAACGGACCTCACCGGAAATGAGGGATTGACGACGAGCACGCCGGTTCCGCGGGCGATGGTTGCGACCGGCGCGGCGTCGCGGACGAAATTGTATTTGAGATTGTCATAGAGCGTCGCATTCCAGGCGTCGCTCGACGTGGCCAGCAGCAACGTGTAGCCGTCCGGCGCCGCCCGGATGACCGATTCCGTGGCAATGTTGCCGCCGGCCCCGGGACGGTTCTCGACGATGAACGACTGGCCAAGCCGCTCCGACAGCCATTGGCCGATCAGGCGCGCATATGTGTCGTTGATGCCGCCCGGCGGAAAGCCGGCAACGATGCGCACCGGCCGCGTCGGATAGGTCTGCGCCCTGGCAGTGCGCGAGAGGGTCGGGAGAGCCGCAGCTCCCGCCGCAAGTTCCAGAAACCTACGCCGGGGAATTTTCATGCTCGCCTCCCGTTTCGACGAAGCCGTGGCACCCGCGCAATTCAGCGCGGCTTCTCGAACTTGAGGATGAACTCGTCGACCGGCATCGGGGCGCGCGAGGACGGGGTGTCGCGCTTGTCCTCCGGGTGGCGCAAAAAATCGCCTTCGGCCACGAGCTTGAAACCCGCCGCCTCCACTTCGCGCTTGACGATGTTCTCATCAATTCGATGCAGGCTCTTGCCTGACGACACGTCATCCCCCGGACGCGCCGAGTAGTCCGCAATGGCAAGAATGCCGCCGGGCTTGAGGGCGTCGAACAGGCGCTTGTTCATGAGCGCCCGATCAACCGGCAAGTATGTCGTGTCGTGATAGAAGAACAGGAACGTGACCATGTCGAGATCGCGGACGCCGGGTGGCACCGGATCGTCGAATGGCCGCACGTCCTGTACGGCATTCTTCATGCCGGGACTCTTGGCCCGCTCATCGAAGGCCTGCCGCGCTTTCTCGAATTGGTCGGGGGGGTTCTGACCATAGACCATGCCGGTCGGCCCCGCGGCGCGGGCCATCAGTTCGGTGCTGTAGCCAGCGCCGGCGCCCATGTCGAGAATCTTCATGCCGGCGCGGGGCTGAATGAAATTCAGCATGTCGATCGGATCGCGCCGCTTGTCATTCTCGCGGTCGGCGGCGCTGCGATCCGGCGCGGCCACAAGCGCACGATAATCCTGCGCGTGCACCGGAACGGTGACGAAGGGGGCCGCAACAAATGCCATCAAGCCCATGAACCAAATGCTTGCAAATCGTCCCCGGCCGATTGTCCTCATGTCTCGCTTCCTCCTGATTGCAGCCCGCACTGAGCGTGCCGCGTTGTTTCCAGAGCGTTCTTAACGTCGCCTGGCTCAAAAATCCGGCTTCTTCGCCATCGGCGTGCCGAAGTCGATGCCGAACGGGTTGACATTGTTCTCGGAGCAGATGTCTTCCGACAAGGCCCGGTTCACACGATTATACTGCCGCAGCGCCTGCCAGGGCTGGTTGAACGTGTCGGGGTCATCGATGGTCATGAGGATTTCCAGCTTCTTGCCGTCCTCGATCATCCGCCAGCGTTCCGTGACGTGCAGCTTATCGGTATGCGGCGTGCGATAATTGTCGAGGAAGGTCTTGTCGTTGAGGCCGATGGTGTCGACGACGAGCGTATCACCCTCGTAATGGCCGACCGATTCTCCGTACCAGGAGAGTTTCGGATCGGCGGAATGAGCAGCATTCAGCCGGATATGCCGCGTTTCGGCGTTCCCGGAGAAGATCATCGTGACTTCCGTAGGCGATTGCAGGATGAACAGAGCACCCCCGAGCAGTACATCGAAACCCGGGACGCCGGCAGGCTTGCATGAGGAACGCGCCGTGAAGGCGAACTTGCCCGCCAGCACGTCGTCGTTGTCCTTCTTCATCACGTCTTTCGCCCATTGCTTCAGATTGGGGTTGCCGATGTCGCTGATGCGTTGGGTCGGCTGTTGTCCGGTGACGCCCGATTCGTCGTTCGAAATGTAGCGATGGGCCGGGTCCTGACCGATCGGCTTTGGCGAGCCCGGAACCGGGAGGAGTGCGCCGATGCCGATACCGACCCAGGCCGTCTGGGCGGTGGGAGAGAAAACGGGCGGCGCGCGCTCCGTCTTAGCCTGTTGTGCTGCCGCCGTCCCGGCGAGGCTTGCCAGCAGCCCCAGCGCGAGCGCCTGCCGCTTCCCGTAAGATTTGAACACCGTTTTTTCCTCATGACCAAAGGCGACAATCCGAAACGGGGCCGCCACTTTCAAGATAGGCCTTCGGTGGCCCTACGCCTGTCCGGCCGCCTCAAGGATCAAGTTCGCGATGATGTCGGGTTGCGAGATAAGGGAAACATGGCTCGCTCTCACCTCGATCGTCTTCGCGCCCATGCGCTTGGCCATGAAACGTTCGAGATCAGGATTGATGGTCCGGTCTTGGGTGGACGCGGCATACCAGCTCGGCTTCGATCGCCATGCAGCATGGGTCGTCTTGCCGGCAAGCAACGTCCGTTTGAAAGGCGCCTGAACCGCGTAGAGGACGCGCGCCTTGTCCGCTGGAAGGTCGCCGGCGAAGTCGCGCAGGAAGGCTTCCTCGCTCAGCTGTCCCCAATCGTCGGACCAGACAATGCCGGCAGAAGCCGGCGGCGTCGGAAACCCATTGGCCAGCGCCGTGTAATCCTCGCCGGCATCGGGCGCCCGCGCGGCAACGTAAACAACTGCCGAAACCTTGGGATCAATGCCGGCTTCGGTGACGATCATGCCGGAGAAGGAGTGACCGACCAATACGGTCGGACCCTCCTGTGCAGCGAGCGCGCGCTGCGCCGCCTCAATTGCTTCCGGCAGCGTCGTCAGCGGGTTCTGCACCGAGGTGACCCTGAGACCCTTCGGCTGGAGTCTGGCGATGACTTCGGACCAGCACGAGCCGTCGGCAAATAGTCCGTGCACAAGGACGATGTTGCGGGCTTTCGGCGCGGGCTGCGCGGCAGCGGCGCGTTGGAGAAGCGGACCGGCCACCGCGGCAGCCATCGTGCTTACAAGCGTTCGACGGTCCATCAGAAACCCCTGTCAAAGTTCACTTGCTCAAGCGGCTCGCAATATATCAGGTTCGCACAAGCGTGTCCCTTTGACCCTTTGCGGACGTACGGACAGTACGCGTTTGGGTGCAGTCCCAGCGTTTCAGATCATCGCGCAAGAAAGACGCATTGGGGACGACGCATTTGGCTCCGGTCGAGCGAGGCAACGGGACGCACTGTCCTCCTTCTTCGAAACAGCTGCTCCTCTCTCAAATTTGCGATCGAGTCATGATATCTACCGGACGAGATCGGACCCACGTGACCAGGAGACGCACATGGTACGTTTTTTCGCCGCAGCCGTCGTCGCATTCGCCGCCTGCGCCGCCGCGCAGGCTGACGACAAGGTGCCGACCGGCACGTTGCGGGTGACCTACATCGCCACCAATCCGGTCCAGGCCTCGATCGATCCCAAGACCGGCGAGACCCGCGGCCCCGGCGCGGAGGTCGCCCGTGCGATCGCCAAGCATCTCGGCGTGCCGGTCAAGATCACCGGCGTGGCCGGTCCCGCCGGCGTGCTCGGCAGCCTCAAGAAGGGCGAGGCCGACATCGGCCTCCTCGCCTTCGACCCCGTCCGCGCCAAGGAGGTGGATTTCTCCGCGCCCTATGCGCTGGCCCAGAACACTTATCTCGTGCCCGTCGACTCGCCGATCAAATCGGTGGCCGACATCGACAAGCCGGGCATCCGCGTCGGCGTCACCGAACGCGACGCCGGCGAACTCTATCTCAGCCGCGTCCTCAAGGCGGCCGAGATCAAGCGCAACACCACCGGCAGCCTCGACGTCGTCACCAAGTGGCTCGCCGGCCACGAGGTCGATGCCTACGGGACCAACCGCCAGCGCCTGACCGAAATCGCCGCGCGCAATCCCGGCTACCGCCTGCTGCCCGACAATTTCTACGGCGTCGCCCAGTCGGTGATCGTGCCCAAGGGCAACAAGGCCCTGCTCGACGAGGTCGACACGGTGCTCGACGAGGCGCGCCGCAGCGGCCTCATCGCCGAGGCGATCGCGCACTCCGGGCTGATCGGGCTCGACGTCGCGCCGGCGCGGCCCTGACGCGGCGCGCCGCCGGACGGCCGGCAGGCATTACAATCGCGTCACGAAACCGAAATAAAGTGTGTGGCTGCTTCCCCGAAGAGGACGCCACGTGCTGCAGAACCGCGAAACATCGCTGCGCCGGCGTCTGAGCCTGCTGTTCGACGACGACGCGCCGCCGAGCGCCGCGGCGCATGTCTTCAATACCGCTCTGGCTGCGCTCATCATTACCAATGTGATCGTCATCATCCTGGAATCCGTCGAACCTCTCCGCATCCGCTATGCAGCCGGATTTTTCTGGTCCGAGCATGTCGCCACCGCGATTTTCGCGGTCGAATACGTGCTGCGGGCCTGGACCTGCGTCGATTACCGCAACAAGGCGTTCAGCCACCCGATCTGGGGCCGGCTGCGCTATCTGCGAAGCTTCTATGCGCTGGTCGACCTCGTCTCCGTGCTGCCCGCATTGCTCGGCTTACTGGGCGCCGGCGACCTGCGCATCCTGCGCCTGCTTCGCTTGCTGCGCATGATCAAGCTGACGCGGCATTCGACGGTGTTTCGGCTGCTGGCGGCGGTGTTCCGCGAGGAAGCGACGGCCTTTGCGGGGCTGCTTTTCATCCTGTTCCTGACGCTGACCATGAGCGCCGCGCTGATGTACATGTTCGAGGCCGAAGAGCAGCCGGCCGCCTTCAGCTCGATTCCGGCGGCCATGTGGTGGTCGATCGAAACACTCACCACCGTCGGCTATGGCGACATGGTGCCGATGACCACTGCAGGCCGGATTCTCGGTGGCATCATATCGATCATCGGCATCGCGACGCTGGCGCTGTTCTCGGGCCTCGTCACGGTCGGCTACCTCGAACGTCTCAGAGCGCTGCATGAAGAACATCCCGCCAGCAGCATTGACGACGTTCCGGAGGTCGCATGGACCGCCCAAGTTGAGGCAGCCGGCGGCGAACGCCGTCCGCTCAAGCTGATCCGATCGGCGGCGGACGGCGGCCCCGATCAGCCGTCTGCGGTCTTGCCTCAACCGGTCTGCCCGCATTGCGGACATGCCATTGGCGCGCCGGCCATGCCCGCTGAAGCGTCCGCCGGCGCGGCCTCGTGAGCGGGATCAGAACTTCATGATCCCGGGGAAGAACAGGTAGCAAGCCACGCTGATCAGGATGAGATAGACCAAGACGACCAGGCACCAACCGAAATTGTGACGAATGACTTCGCCTTCGTTGCGCACGAAGCGCGTGGTCGAGACGCCGACGCTGGCGGTCTGCGGCGCCACCGGCTTGCCGATCTCGGCGCCGATCGAATTCACGGTCGGCAGCAGGAGCACGGGAAAGCCGAGGATTTGCCCGACCAGCGCCTGGAACTTGCCGAACATGGCATTGGTCGAGGTATTGCTGCCCGACAGCGCCACGCCGATGAAGCCGAGGATCGGCGCCACCACGATAAAGAGGGTACCGAGGGAGGCGAAGGCCTTCGCCAGCGACGCCGCCATGCCCGAGAAATTGTAGACATAGGCGAGGCCGAAGATGAACACGCCCACGAGCAAAGCGCCCCACATCTGCGACCAGGTCTTGGACCAGATCTCGCCGAGCTGCTTGCCGTTCACGCGCAGCAGCAATGCGACGATGATCCACGATGCGAGAATGGCCGAACCACCGACGAATGGCGTCCAGTTGAAGATCGCCGCAATCGTCGCTCCCTCGACGATCGAGGATGCCGCGGTCACCTGTGCGTGGAACAACACGATGCCCGGAAGCGTGGACCACGGCCCGGTCCATGCGACGACGACGGCTACCAGCACGCCGATCGGCAACCAGGCCTGGAAGATGTCGCCACCGGAGAGCCCGTGCTGCGCTGCCGTAGAAGTGGCGCCGGCTACCGGTGCGCCACCATAGGCCAGGACCTCCGCCGGCCGCCAGACTTTGAGCAAGATCAGTATGCAGATGAAGCACACGATCGAGCCCGCCACGTCCGGCAGATAGGGACCGAGATAGATGCCCACCGGTAGCTGGCCCGCGATGTACCCGAGCGAGCCGACGATCGCCAGGGGCCAAGCCCCCCACATGCCCTTCCTGCCCGACACCAGATAAAGAAGGATCCAGGGCGGCAGCAGCGCCAGGATGGCAACGAGCTTGCTGATCGAACCGGACAGCGCCAGCAGCGGATAGCCCGTGACCGCGGCGAGCGCGATGATCGGTGCGCCGAGCGCGCCGTAGGACACCGGCGCATTGTTGGCGATCGCTGCGACGCGGATGGCGTCGAGATCGGGAATGCCGAGCGCGATCAGGATGGGCGCCACGAAGGCCCAAGGATAGCCGAAGCCTACGAGGCCCTCCAACAGCGCGCCGAACGCCCAGGCGAAGAGGATGGTCTGGACGCGGACATCCTGCGTCCCTTGCGAGATCAACCAGCGCCGCAGCTTGTCGAAGGTACCGGTGACGACGAGCGTGTTGAACAGCATCACGCCCCAGAACGTGATCCAGTCGACATTCCATACGCCGGTGGCCGACCCGTAGACATAGGCCTGGAGGCCCTGCTCCAGCGGCATATGCCACACCCAAAGCGCCAGCGCGAGGGTGAAGATCGAGCCGACGAGTGTAGCCACCCAGGCCGACCAGCGCAGCACGGCGAGCATGAACAGCAACGCAACGACCGGAATAAGCGCTACCAGCCAAGTGACGAACAGATTCCCGGTGGGATCGAGAATTTGCGTGAACATCCGGACGGTCCTTCCCCGATTGGTATAGATTTTTCTTTTGTCGGCAACGTCAGGATCGCCAATTACTTTATTGCAGGCGACCTTTGTTGCCGGGAATCGTTATGCTGCGGGCGGGCCGGAGACTATTGCCGCCATCGCGTAAATGGCAAGCCTCGGTTGTTGTGCACTGCCGCATCAACGAAGACGCCGTAGCGCGGTGCGCACGCATACATCCCGCGTGAGCACGACACCACGCGACTTTTTGCCCACGGGGATTCCGCCCCGCCCGTGGCAATCGCGTGGCCGTCAGGCCGACGTGCCGGCCGCGGTCAGCATGGCGACCTTCTTGATGTGGGCGAGCGCCGCCGTCGCACCGGTGGTCTTGGTCAGGAGATCGAGGGTCACGTCGCCGTCGTCGTGGACCGGAGTGAGCGCCTGGTCCATGTAGAACCTGGCGCGGGGATCACGGTCGATGGCGAGCTTCATCCAGACCAGCCGGGCGATCGTGCCGGCCAGGACGGCGTGCTTGTACAGCATGTCGAAGGCATAACGCGGCCAGAACGTAAAGGCGCTCTCGCGCGGCAGGCCGGGCCGGCGCTCGGACGGACGCTTGAGGCGGAAGATGCCGGCCTGGAGCGGGTGCACCTTCTCCAGACGGACCGTCATCGCGAACGTCACCAGCACCTTCACCAGGCTCGCCATGGGCACCCCGGTCGCCGCGGCGCGGCGCAGCAGCGTCTTCATGTGCTCCGGCGTGTAATAGAGCGACCAGGCTTCCTGGTAGATCGCCTCCCATTCCGCCTTGCTCATCCTGGGATGGGCGGTGCAGACGTGCTCCACGTCGTATTTGTTGAGGTCGGCGTCCATGGCGACGCCCTTGGTCCACAGCACCTTGTGGTCTTCCGAGCCGGGCAACGGCGTGAGGCAGAAGAATTCGAGGCCGTCGAGCGGCAGCTCCCGCTTGATGATCTCGATGTCGCGCCGGATCGTCTGTGGGGTGTCCGCGGGAAAGCCGAGGATGTAGCCCGCGAGGGTGATGATGCCCTGCGCCTTCCAGGCCAGCAGCATTGCCCGGTATTCCGTGATCTTGTTCTGGCGCTTCTTCGCCGCCGCCAGGTTTTCCGGGTTGATGTTCTCCAGGCCGATGAAGACCCTCGTGACTCCGGCGCGTTTCGCCTTCTCGACGAAGTTCGTGATCTTGTGGCAGAGGGTGTCGACCTGGATCATCAATCCCAGCGGGATGCCGTCCCTTTCGCGCAGCTCGATCAGGCGGTCGAAGATCGATTCCCATTCCTTGTTGCGGGCGAAATTGTCGTCGGTGATGAAGAACTTGTGGATGCCCTGCGCCCAGTTGAGGCGCACCAGGTGCTCGACATCGTCGGCCGACCGGTAGCGCGACTTGCGCCCCTGCACGTTGATGATGGTGCAGAACGAGCACTGGTAGGGGCAGCCGCGGCCGGCATCGAAACTGGTGCTGAGCCCGAGCGTACGCGCCACGTACCGCTTCGGCAGGAACGGCACCACGGTGCCTTCCATTCCCGGCAGGTCGTCCATGAAATTATAGACCGGAGCAAGCCGGCCCGCCGCCGCGTCCCGCAGCACCGCGTCGAGGCGCCCTTCGGCCTCGCCGGCGAAAATGGAGATGCCGAGGTCGCGGCAGGCGTCGAGCTCGACCGCGCGGCCGTCCAGCATCGACAGGCATCCGGAGACGTGGAAGCCGCCGATGGCGACGGCGACGCCGGCCTGGCGGAACTCACGGGCGATGTCGAGGGCGCGGGGATACTGATTCGACT
>Ga0302325_10025231_pt1 | contig 12353 bp, 7 predicted proteins | sample Palsa_T0_2_FD_201948 | JGI IMG/M metagenome (GOLD analysis project Ga0302325, IMG submission 201948) | Peat permafrost microbial communities from Stordalen Mire near Abisko, Sweden - Palsa_T0_2 | ecosystem: Environmental > Terrestrial > Soil > Palsa > Peat permafrost | place: Sweden: Abisko...
TTATCAGGATGCAGAGATCGATGATTTCTTCGCGATCGAACCCAGTGGTATAATGCACGTGATGGCCTGTTCTATGGATTAAGTGTGGTAACTCAATCCTTTCGTGAACGGGCCAACTTTTTATGGTGCCATGCCGTGGGACAGGATAAACTTCAGATAACGTTCCTATCCCCTGAATAACCCTCAATGCCTAGTTTGCTAAGTAATGGCCGGTTAGGTCTTGCCCGGAGCCAGGATATGGGCGGGACGGGTGGCATTCCGTCCCGGCCGCCTATGGCGGGTGGCGGCGGTCGCCGTCGCCGCCGGGATGCTGGCGGGGCTCGCGCCGCCAGCATCTGCCGAGCCTGATGCCAACTCCCTCAACGGCGCGAGCTGGGCGGTGTCGAGCACCTTGGCGGGGAAGACCGGCGTCAGCTACACCTTTAACTTCGGCACCGCCGGGGGTACCAACCCGAGCATTAACAAGGCGACGATGAGCGTGCCGACCGGGACCGCGGGTACCCCGACGGTGGGCACGGTGACTCCGTCCGCGTTTGCGGGCGGCAGCGTGTCGCTGAGCAGCGGCACGCTGACCTATACGTTCGGCTCGACCAGCCCAATCCGGACACCGCGGTGTCGATCCAGATCAACGGGCTGACCAACACCACCAGCGTGGGCAGTTACACCTCGGTGATCGACCTCGATACCGGCGGCACCGTGATCTCTACGGGCACGACCCCGTCGGTGACCTTCGGCGGCGGCACCCTGGCCAGCCCGGCCTGGTCGCCGTCGAGCACCGCGGCGGGGGCGACGGGGGTCAGCTACACCTACACGTTCACCACCGCGACGTCGGCCTTCCTGACCACGGTGACGATGACCGTGCCGTCCGGGACCGCGGGTACCCCGGTGGTGAGCACGGTGACCCCGGCCGCGCTGACGACCGGCGCCAGCGTGTCGCTGGCCGGCACTACGCTGACGTACACGTTCACCCAGGCGCTCGCCAACTCGGCGACCGCGGTGTCGATCAAGATCACCGGGCTGACCAACACCTCCACCGGAGGCAGCTACACCTCGGTGATCACTACAAGCAACAGCGGCAACGTGGTCGATACGGGCACGACCGCGGCGGTGGGCTTCACCGGTATCCTGGCCAGCCCGGCCTGGTCGGTGTCCAGCGCCGCGCCGGGCGCGAGCGGGGTCAGCTACACCTACACGTTCACCACCGCGTCGACCTCGACGCTGACGTCGGTGACGATGACGGTGCCGTCCGGGACGGCAGGTACCCCGGCGGTGGGTACTGTGACCCCGGCCGCGGTGGCCACTGGGGGCAGCGTGTCGCTGGCCAGCGGCACGCTGACCTATACGTTCACCTCGGCGAGCATCCCCTCGGGGACGGCGGTGTCGATCCAGGTCACCGGTCTGACGAACACCTCCACGACCGGCAGTTACACCTCGGTGATCACCACCAAGAACGGCGGCGCCACGGCCGATTCGGGCACGACCCCGGCGGTGACCATCGGCACCGGCGGCTTGGTCAGCCCGGCCTGGTCGGCGTCCAGCACGACCACCGCCGCGACCGGGGCCAGCTACACGTACACCTTCACCACCGCGTCGACCTCGACGCTGTCCTCGGTGACGATGACGGTGCCGTCCGGGACCGCCGGCACCCCGGCCGTGGGCACGGTGACCCCGTCCTCGGTGGCAGCGGGCGGCAGCGTGTCGCTGGCTAGCGGCACGCTGACCTATACGTTCACCTCGGCCAGCATCCCCGCGGGGACGGCGGTGTCGATCAAGATCACCGGGCTGACCAACACCTCCTCCGCCGGCAGTTACACCTCGGTGATCACCACCAGGACCGGCGCCACCACGGTCGATACGGGCACGACCGCGGCCGTGACCTTCACCGGTATCCTGACCAGCCCGGTCTGGTCGGTGTCCAGCGCCGCGCCGGCCGCGGCCGGGGTCAGCTACACCTATACGTTCACCACCGCGTCGACCTCGACGCTGACCTCGGTGACGATGACCGTGCCGACCGGGACCGCTGGTACCCCGTTGGTCGGCACGGTGACCCCGGTCGCGGTGGCGGCCGGCGGCAGCGTGTCGCTGGCCGGGACCACGCTGACGTACACGTTTACCTCGGCGAGCATCCCCTCGGGGACGGCGGTGTCGATCCAGATCACGGGTCTGACGAACACCTCCACGACCGGCAGTTACACCTCGGTGATCACCACCAAGAACAGCGGCGCGACGGCCGATACGGGCACGACCCCGGCGGTAACCTTCGGCACCGGTGCGCTGGCCAGCCCGGCCTGGTCGCCGTCCAGCACGACCACATCCGCAGCCGGGGTCGGCTACACCTACACGTTCACCACCGCGAGCACGTCGACGCTGACCTCGGTGACGATGACGGTGCCGTCCGGGACCGCAGGCACCCCGGCGGTCGGCACGGTGACCCCGGCCGCGGTGGCCACCGGCGGCAGCGTGTCGCTGGCCGGGACCACGCTGACCTACACGTTCACCTCGGCCAGCATCAGCTCAGGGACCGCGGTGTCGATCAAGATCACCGGGCTGACGAACACCTCCTCAGCCGGCAGTTACACCTCGGTGATCACCACCAGGACCGGCGCCACCACGGTCGATTCGGGCACGACCGCGGCGGCGACCTTCACCGGTATCCTGGCCATCCCGCTCTGGTCGCCGTCCAGCGCCGCGCCGGGCGCGACCGGGGTCAGCTACACCTACACCTTCACCACGGCGAGCACGTCGACACTGACCTCGGTGACGATGACCGTACCGTTCCCGACCGGCGGCACCCCGGCGGTCGGCACGGTGACCCCGGCCGCGGTGGCCGCCGGCGGCAGCGTGTCGCTGGCCGGGACCACGCTGACCTACACGTTCACCTCGGTGAGCGTCCCCGCAGGGACGGCGGTGTCGATCCAGATCACCGGGCTGACCAACGCCTCCGCCGGAAGTTACACCTCGGTGATCACCACCACCAACAGCGGCGCCACGGCCGATACCGGCACGACCCCGGCGGTGACCATCGGCACCGGCACGCTGGCCAGCCCGGCCTGGGCGGCGTCCAGCACGACCACCGCCGCGACCGGGGCCAGCTACACCTACACCTTCACCACCGCGTCCACGTCGACGCTGTCCTCGGTGACGATGACCGTGCCGGCCGGGACCGCCGGTACCCCGGCGGTGGTCGCGGTGACCCCGAACGCGCTGGCCGTCGGCGGGAGCGTGTCGCTGGCCGGGACCACGCTGACCTACACGTTCGCCTCGGCCACCATCGGTTCGGGCAATGCGCTGTCGATCCAGATCAGCGGGCTGACCAACACGGCGACCCCGGGCAGCTATACCTCGGTGATCACCACCTGGACCGGCGGGACCACGGTCGATACGGGCACGACCGCGGCGGTGGTCTTCACCGGCGCGCTGGCTAACCCGCTGTGGTCGGCGTCCAGCGCCGCGCCGGGCGCGACCGGGGTCAGCTACACCTACACCTTCACCACCGCGTCCACCTCGATGCTGTCCTCGGTGACGATGACGGTGCCGGCCGGGACCGCCGGTACCGCGGCGGCCGGCACGGTGACCCCGGCCGCGGTGGCCGCCGGCGGCAGCGTGTCGCTGTCCGGTACCACGCTGACCTACACGTTCACCCCGTCCAGCATCCCCTCCGGGACCGCGGTGTCGATCGGGGTCACCGGGCTGACCAACACTTCCACGCCGGGCAGTTACACCTCGGTGATCACCACCAGGAACAGCGGCGCCACGGCCGATACGGGCACGACCCCGGCGGTAACCATCGGCACCGGCACGCTGGCCAGCCCGGCCTGGTCGCCGTCCAGCACGACCACATCCGCAGCCGGGGTCAGCTACACCTACACCTTCACCACCGCGAGCACGTCGACGCTGACGTCGGTGACGATGACGGTGCCGGCCGGGACCGCAGGCACCCCGGCGGCCGGCGCGGTGACCCCGGCCGCGCTGGCGGGCGGCAGCGTGTCGCTGGCGGGTTCCCTGCTGACGTATACGTTCACCTCGGTGAGCATCAGTTCGGGTACGGCGGTGTCGATCCAGGTCACCGGGCTGACCAACACGGCTGCCCCGGGCAGCTACATCTCGGTGATCAGCACCGCGACCGGCGGCACGCTGGTTGATACGGGCACGACCCAGCCGGAGATCTTCACCGGTATCCTGGCCAGTCCGCTCTGGTCGGCGTCCAGCACGACACTGAGCGCGACCGGGGTCAGCTACGCCTTCACCTTCACCGCCGCGAGCACGTCGATGCTGTCCTCGGTGACGATGACGGTGCCGGCCGGGACGGCGGGCACGGCGGCGGTGGGCGCGGTGACCCCGGCCGCGCTGGCGGGCGGCAGCGTGTCGCTGGCGGGGACCACGCTGACCTACACGTTCACCCCGGTGAGCATCAGTGCGGGGACGGCGGTGTCGATCCAGGTCACCGGGCTGACCAACACGTATGCCCCGGGCAGCTACACCTCGGTGATCACCACCATGAACGGCAGCGCCACGGCTGATACCGGGACGACCCCGGCGCTGGTCTTCACCGGGGCGCTGGCCAGCCCGCTGTGGTCGGCCTCCAGCACCACGACGGGAGCGACCGGGGTCAGTTACACCTACACCTTCACCACCGCGACGACCTTCACGCTGACCTCGGTGACGATGACGGTGCCGGCCGGGACGAGCGGTACCCCGGCGGTCGGCACGGTGACCCCGGCCGCGGTGGCCGCCGGCGGCAGCGTGTCGCTGTCCGGTACCACCCTGACCTACACGTTCACCCCGGCCAGCATCAGTTCCGGGACAGCGGTGTCGATCCAGGTCACCGGGCTGACCAACACCTCCGCCTCGGGCAGTTACACCTCGGTGATCACCACCCAGAACACCACCAGGGGCCACACCATCTCGATTGATACCGGCACGACCCCGGCGGTGAGCTTCACCGGTGCCCTGACCAGCACGGGCTGGTCAGCGTCCAGCACCACGACGGGCGCGGCCGGGGTCAGCTACACCTACACATTCACCACCGCGACGCTGACCTCGGTGACGATGACCGTGCCGGCCGGGACCCCGGCGGTGGGCTCGGTGACTCCGGGCCCGCCGGCGGCCGGCAGCGTGTCGCTGGTCGGCACCACGCTGACCTACACGTTCACCCCGGAAACCGTCCCCTCAGGGACGGCGGCGTCGATCCAGATCACCGGCCTGACCAACACCTCCACCTCAGGCAGCTACACCTCGGTGATCACCACTACCAACGGCGGCGCCTCGGTCGATTCGGGCACGACCCCGGCGGTGGTCTTCACCGGTGCCTTGGTCAGCCCGGCCTGGTCGGCGTCCAGCACCACGACGGGCGCGACCGGAGTCAGCTATACCTTTTCGATCACAATCGCGACCACCTCGACGCTGACCTCGCTGACGATGACCGTGCCGGCCGGGACAGGGGGTACCCCTGTGGTCGGCACGGTGCTTCCGGCTCCGCCAGGGGGCGCCAGCGTGTCGCTGGTTGGCACCACGCTGATCTACTCGTTCAACCCGGGGATCGCCGTCTCGGGGACGCTGTCGTCGATCCAGATCACCGGGCTGACGAACACCTCCACCCCGGGCAGCTACACCTCGGTGATCACCACCTATAACGGCGGCACTGCGGTCGATTCGGGCACGACCCCGGCGGTGGTCTTCACCGGTGCGCTGGCCAGCCCGGCCTGGTCGGCGTCCAGCACGACCACAGGTGCGACCGGGGTCAGCTATACCTATACGTTCACCACGGCGACGACCTCGACGCTGTCCTCGGTGACGATGACGGTGCCGGCCGGGACCGCCGGTACGGCGGCGGTCGGTACGGTGACCCCGTCCTTGGTGGCCACGGGCGGCAGCGTGTCGCTGTCCGGCACCACGCTGACCTACACATTCACCTCGGCGAGCATCAGCTCGGGGACTGCGGTGTCGATCAAGATCACCGGGCTGACCAACACCTCCACGGCCGGCAGTTACATCTCGGTGATCACCACCAGGACCGGCGGCACCACAGTCGATACGGGCACGACCGCGGCGGTTATCTTCACCGGCGCCCTGGCCAGCCCGGCCTGGTATGTATCGAGCGCGGCGCTCAGCGCCACCGGGATCACCTACACCTACACCTTCACCACCGCGACGACCTCGACGCTGTCCTCGGTGACGATGACGGTGCCGACCGGGACCGCCGGTACGCCGGCGGTCGGTACGGTGACCCCGTCCTTGGTGGCCACGGGCGGCAGCGTCTCGCTGGCCGGCACCACGCTGACCTACACGTTCACCGCGGCCAGCATCAGCTCAGGGACGGCGGTGTCGATCAAGATCACCGGGCTGACGAACACCCCCACCACCGGCAGCTACACCTCGGTGATCACCACCAGGAACGGCGGCACCCCGGTCGATTCGGGCACGAGCCTGCCCATCAGCTTCCCCGGCACCCTGACGCTGACCTCCCCGGGCTCGCTGACCTGGTCCGGCGCGCTGAGCGGCGCCAATCAGCAGGGGGTCGACACCACCGCGGCAGACCAGCAGCTCACGGTCAGCGACAGCACCGGGACCGCGGCCGGCTGGCACATCACCGCCTCGATGACGACGCTCACCGCCGGCACCTACACCATACCGAACACCGGGGCCATGGACGTCACCGGCAGCGTCAGCTCGGTCACAAGCACCGCGCCGAGCGCAACCTGCGTCGGGTCATGCATCCTGCCGACCAACACCACGACCTATCCCGTTGTCATGAACACCGCGTCCAGCTCACCGCCGTCCTTCACGCTCTACGACACCGCGTCGGGCACCGGCGTCGGCCAGATCACTCTCGGCGGCAGTAGTGCGACCTACCCGATCGGATGGTGGATGAACGTGCCAGCCAATGCCCATGCGGGCACCTACACCTCGACGATGACGCTTACCGTGGTATCCGGCCCATGACAGAGCAGCGCCGCCCTCCCCGCCCTGGCCGGTGCCGCTGGCCGAGCCTGGCCGGGGCCGTGGCCCTGGCCGCGCTGGCCGTCGTCATCCCGGCCTGGCCCGCTGCGGCGGCACCCGCCGTCGGCAACGGCCAATTCGGCATCACTCCGGTGCCAGGCAGCAACGGGATCGCGGCCCCGTACTTCATCATGACCGTGGCCGCCGGCCGGTCGGCCGTGGACATCGCGATCATCAGCAATCCGGGGACCAGTGCCGTGACGCTCAAGGTCGGCCGGTCCGTTGGCGTCACGGCAGGCAACGGGGGTAGCTCCTTCAACTCGTCGTTCGGGGGATGCTCTGGCTCGGGCTGCTGGGTGACCGGACTGCCAGGCACGGTCACGCTGCCGGCCGGCACGGGGGAGAGGCAGTCGTTCACGGTGCACGTGCCCGCCAGCACAGCGCCGGGCCAGTATCTGGCTGGCATCACGCTGGAATCCGCGAGCCCGCGCTCCGTGCAAGTCGGTTCCAACGGAAAGGGGGCCGTAGCCAGGGCCGTCATCATCGATCAGGTCACGGTAGGCGTGGCGGTCAACGTGGGATCACTGGACCAGATGACGACGCGGCTGCAGATCCCCTCGGTCACCGGGACGGCCATCGGCCAGCTCGCCCGGATGAACATCCTGCTGCGCAATACCGGGCAGACGTTCACCGGGGCCCGGGGCCATATGTCCTGCACTGCCGCCGGCCGAGGTTACACGTACACCGTAGCCGCAGGCACTGTGCTGCCCCACGGCCAGGCAGAGATCCCCGTCAACGCGCCCGGGTTCCCGAAGGGAAGGGCCGTGCCATGCACCGTGCTGCTCGGATACGGTCACAGCCTGACCGTCCGCTGGGCGGGCACCGTCACCGTACCTGCTCCCCCGTCCACCCGTACCTATCACACGGGGAGCGGCGTCTACGCCGTTGTCCCCTCGGGGTCATCCGTCCCGCTGTGGGTCATCGTGCTGATCATCGTCTGCGTGCTGGCCCTGGCCGTTATGGCCGTGCTGCTCTGGAAGCTCAGGCGCAGACCCGACCGCGAGACGGCCGAACATGGGTCACGGCATCGCCAGCCGCGTGAAGGCGCGACAGAGTCACGCAAAGGAAGAAATTTACTCTAAGTAATCAATATGTTACAGTATAGCTACTGAGCGTACATGATGTTCTTAAGGGGAAGTTGCGGCCATGGACTACTCAAAGCGCATAATCAGCGGGCGCTTTACGCTGCTGCTGGCGGGCGGCGTCCTGCTGACCGGGGGGGTCGGCGCTTCTGCCCTGCTCGCGGTACCTGCCCAGGCAGGCACGTGCGTCACTCCGGCGGCCTGCTCGCTGACGGGGACGCTGACCCTGGCGGCCGGCACGCTGAACCTGACTACAGATGGCACCCTGGGATGGTCCGCCGCGGTGACCGGCTCGGACCTGAACCTGGTCGACGCGACCGCTCCGGACGAGATCTACACCGTCGTTGACGCCTCCGGAGCAGCGGCCGGCTGGCACGTCACCGTCGCGGCGACGACGTTCACCACCGGTACCGTGACGCTGGCGAATACGGGAACGTTCTCGACTAACGGAAGCATCACCTCGAAGGCCACCGCCGGGTACCCGACTACCGCGTGCACCACGGGGTCCACGTGTACGCTGCCGACCCACACCACGGCGCCGACGACGTTCCCGGTCGCCATCACCACCGCGGCGTCGGCGCCGACCCCCTACGTCATTTATGACGCCGATGCCGCTACCGGCATGGGATCGATCGCCATCGGCGGGTCGGCCAGCCCTGCTCCGGTTGGATGGTGGCTGAACGTTCCGGGCAACACCAAGCCCGGCTCCTACGTTTCTGCGATCTCCATAGCGGTCATCACCGCGCCGTGACGCTCCGAGCGGTATGCCCGTGCTCGGCGGTCGCCAGCCGCGTGAGGGTGCGACAGAGTCGCGCAACGGGAGGAACTCACTCCAAGTGAACAATGTGTTATCATATGACTACTGAGCGTCTCTGATGCTCTCAACGGGGAAGTTGCAGCTATGAACTGCTCAAAGCGCATATCTAGCGGACGCCTTACCCTGCTGCTGGCGGGCGGCGTCCTGCTGGCCGGGGGGGTCGGCGCTCCTGGCCTGCTCGCGGCACCTGCCCAGGCAGGCACGTGCGTCACCCCGGCGGCCTGCTCGGTGACGGGGACGCTGGCCCTGACGGCCGGCACGCTGAACCTGACCACATCGAGCACCCTGACATGGTCCGCCGCCGTGACCGGCTCGGACCTGAACGTGGTCGACGCGATCCCCGCGGACCAGCTGTACACCGTCGTTGACGCCTCCGGAGCATTGGCCGGCTGGCACGTCACTGTCGCGGCGACGACGTTCACGGCTACCGGCCCCCTGACACTGGCGACGGCGGGAACGTTCTCGACCGACGGAAGCCTCACCTCGATGACCGCCAGCGGATACCCGGTTGCCGCGTGCACCACGGGGTCCACGTGTACGCTGCCGCTCCACACCACGACGCCGACGACGTTCCCGGTCGCCATCACCACCGCGACGTCGGCGCCGACCCCCTATGTGGTTTATGACGCCAATGCCAATACCGGCATTGGATCGGTCGCCATCAGCCCAGTTGGATGGTGGCTGAACGTTCCGGGCAACACCAAGCCCGGCTCGTACGTTTCCACGATCTCCATGGCGGTCATCACCGCGCCATGACGCTGCGACCCGCGTGCCCGTGCCCGTTCCCGGCGGGGGATCGTACCCGGTGAGCAACCACCGTTTGGCGCCGCAGAGCACGGCGCCAAACGGCTTTTCTGCCCGCCCCCAGCCCGCTAAACTGGCCAGCTCTCGCCCCCGCTGCGCGATTTGAAGCCTCCTAGCTGGGTAGAACTAGCCCTCTGCGCAATAACCAACTAATCTAGTCGGAATTATCCCGTGTAGGAGCTTTCCCCCTTTGGAGGCCCAGGTGGCCATGCCCGACTTCCTGGTGATCGGCGCCCCGAAAGCGGGGACCACCGCGCTGCATGCGGCGCTCGCCCAGCACCCGGGCCTGTACATGTCGGCGATCAAAGAGCCGAAGTTCTTCCTCTCCGACGGCCCGCCGCCGACCAAGGGCGGTCCCGGAGATGTGCTGACCTACCGGGAGCACGTGTGGCGACGGCCGGACTACGAGGCCCTGTTCGACCCGGCCCCGCCCGGGACGTTGCGCGGTGAGTCGACTCCGCTCTATCTGTACGACCGCGCCGCCATGGGCCGGATCCGTGACGCGCTGCCCGCCGCCCGGCTGATCGTGATCGTCCGCGACCCGGTGGAACGGGCGCACTCCAACTGGACCCACCTGTGGTCGGCGGGCCTGGAACCCATCGGCGACTTCGTCCGGGCCTGCGGCGAGGAGGAGCGCCGGATGGCGGCCGGCTGGGCCAGCTTCTGGCACTACATCGGGCTCGGCCGTTACGGAGAGCAGCTCGAGTTCCTCTTCACGCTCTTCCCTCGCGAGCAGGTCCTGGTCATTCGCTACCGGCTGCTCGTCGATGAACCCGCGGAGTCCCTGGACCGGATCTGCGCGTTCCTCGGCGTCGAGACGGGGGTGCTCACCGAGATACCGCGGCACAATGTCACGTCGCACCCGGAGTCGACGCTGGCCCACAGCGCGGTGTCGCTCGCGCAGCGGACGGCCACCACGGTGGGCGCCCTGATCCCCGGCTTGACCGCGGCCACCCTGACCGGCCCGCTCGAGCGTTTCCTGCAGCGTCACGCCCGCGAGCGCCAGCCGCTGGACTGGGACCAGCGCCAGGAGCTCCTGCCGCGATTCGAGACCGACATCAAGCTCCTGGAGGACCTCCTCGGGGAGAGCTTTGCCGACTGGAACCAGCCCCGGGAGCGCTCGGGCGGCATGGTCGGCGGCCGGCCCGCCGGCCAGAGCCAGGCCAGGAACGGCCGCCGGATCTTCCGTAACTTAGCGCAGCTCGGTGAGCAGCGCGTGTGATCCGTCCGGCCTGGTCATCTCGTAGTAGAGCCGGTGCCGGCCGTCGGGCAGCGGCACGATGTCCAGGTAACGCAGGCCGCCGCCGTGATAAGGCGACGAGGCGAGGGGCTCGTCGCCGACGGAGGTCAGCGCCGCCGCGTCGGTGCCGGTCGCGACCCCGGTCCGTTCCTCGTAGTTCTCCGCGGCGGTCGCGCGCCCGTCGTAGTAGGCCGTGATCGTGTCCTGGTCGAAGTGCACCGCGGTGACCCGCGTGCCCCTGGCGTCCCACTGGCCGGGTGTCCCGCTCAGCGCGGTGCCGTGCCAGGTCCAGCTCAGGCCGTCGGTGCTCGTGGCGTACTCGGTGGTCATCTGGTCCGTCTGCAGCGGGTCGTCCAGCGGGTGGCACGACGCCCACAGATGCCACTGGCCGCGATGGTAGGCGATAACCGGGTCCTTCACGGCGGTCTTGGCGTCACCGGGCAGCACCGTCTGGCGGTACCTGACGTCGAACTCCGATGGGTGCGCGGCCTCGGTCATGTCCACCCGCCAGTGCTTGGTGCCCGGAGTCGCGCAGCTCAGGTACAGGCGCCAGCGTCCTGACGGCGTGCGGACCAGGGCGGGCCGTTCCAGCGACTCGGTGGCCAGCTCTTGTTTGCCGATGGTCAGCAGCGTGGAGAACCGCTCGCCGTCGGCCGAACGCGCCACCGCCACCGCATAGCCGCGGCCTTGGCCGATGGGCCGCCTGAGCCGGTAGGCGAGGAAGATCTCGCCGTCACCCGCGACCGCGGACGGCGCGCCTGACCAGTATCCCGGGCCGGTGCCGGGTGGTTCGGCCGCGACGACGCCGTGTTCAGGACGGGGCAGCAGCATCAAAGGGTCCCCTTCTCCTTTATTCACATCGGAATAATGGACAACTGTAGTCTTCCCACGTCGTAGACGTGCAATTGGCCTATCATAAAGCGAATTCGTTACCCTGGCTCACGATCTATTCCGGCCACGCGCGCTACTCCCAGGTCCACGCTACTTGGGGTTTCGCGCTTGTCTGGCGTGTCCTCACGGGACGAGCTCCAGGTACGAGATGCCGGGCATGGGCAGGTCGAAGGTGAATTCCGGCGTCGCCCGCGCGGACACCCGCTCCGGGGGGCACAGTTCGTCGAGCGTATTCAGCACGCGCATGGTCCGCCACTGGTCCTCGTCCGGCCAGGGGGCGCCGTCCCGCACCCAGCCCCAGGCCGCGGCGATGTTGGAGTGCTCGGCGTCGATGCGGTAATGCCGGACGGTGTACGACCGGCCGGGCGTCACCTCCACCCGCACCCGGACCCGGCGGTCCAGCTCCGCGTCCCCGGCGATCTTGCTCTGGTCCAGCGTGGCGTTCCACACCAGGATCCCGATGCACCCGTCATCGTGGCGGGCCGCCAGCGCCTCCACCAGCCCGCCCGCCCCGTCGCCG
>Ga0302325_10025232_pt1 | contig 12353 bp, 15 predicted proteins | sample Palsa_T0_2_FD_201948 | JGI IMG/M metagenome (GOLD analysis project Ga0302325, IMG submission 201948) | Peat permafrost microbial communities from Stordalen Mire near Abisko, Sweden - Palsa_T0_2 | ecosystem: Environmental > Terrestrial > Soil > Palsa > Peat permafrost | place: Sweden: Abisko...
TATCCCTTTTAGGGCTCGCCAAAATTCGTCATAGTCCACGACACATTCAAAACAATTACCACGGCGAACCGTTATATCTTGATAGTTGAATTTTCCGCACATGAAAGGCGGCTGGCGGTTCATATTCCGAAGTATATCGACGACGACGACCTACCGGAACGCTGGATGTCCTTGATAATCGGACCCCTGAAATTTTTGAAGAATTCCCTTCCGCGTCTTCCGATACCCAAGGTTCATTCCTATAGTCTCGATTGCGCACCCCCGGTTGAAGTTCCTTATATGATTTTTGATTGGATTGAAGGCATGCCGTTACAGGCCTTCACAAAGGAATTCCCTCCGAGGGATGCAAGATACCGTATCCTGAATGACTTGAGCGACTTCGTCCTAGATATGACATTATGTCCCATTGCCGGGGACACTGAGGGTATCTTGTTTTATGGTAGATTTGCCACCCGCCACTGCTGATTGTTAGGTGTCCCAAGCGGAACTCCGCCGGGAGAAGCGGTGAGCACGGAGGTCTGGCTTACCGAAAGCATCGACAGGGCGCTTCGTCGCAATTTTGGATCTGGCGATGTCGACACAATCATTACTTACCTTATTAAACGTTCCATGGTCAGTGATATGGTGGCCTGGGACTATAATAACGCTCCATGGGTTTTGACTCACATTGACCTACATGGCGGAAACATCATTGTCGATAAAGAATTCAATATCAAAGGGTAAAATTAGTCACTTCTTGGTTTCGTTAATGCGTAGGGTAATTGACTGGGACTTTACTGTGCCATGCCCCCTCCAGAAAGCTGCGACTTGGCCTAAATTACTCCAGTACACCCCTGGAGCCGTTCCCTATGGCCATAGCGATCGGTTGATGTCGCACCCCGCTGATCAGGCCGTCTTCCTTCAGTTGCTGCGTGACAAAGAGCGCTGGAGAATTGGTTCTGAAACAATCGCCAATTTAGTCGAAACATCGTACGAAAGGAATTTCTTTGAGTTGTCTCTTCAAATGAAGACTGTTCACCAAGAATGGGTCAAAGCGCATCCGCCAACTTGCGAGCAGTACGACGAGGCGCTCCGTCAGCTTTCGCTTGTGCAACCAAGAATTCCTCCCCAATACCACCATTATGTCGATGATGTCCGGAGGGAGTTGTTAGGCCGCCTCACGCCTAATTAATTCTTGCTTCATAGACGGTTAACGTCGGAAGTGGAAGGTTTGCAAAGGTTGCGGATTGGCGTTGATGGACGAGGCCAATATTTTATACTTGGCCTTTGTGTGGGGAGATTACGGAGGGGGTTGTGTTCCGCGTCCACAGGTTCCGGATTCCAAGAATGTCCTAACGGATTTTAGCCGTGAGGAAAGCGTCACTCCATCAGACCAAATCACACGATGAACGAGCAAGATGGAATTGGCCCTACTGCAAATCTTGGTGATTCCCCACGCAGACTTAACTGAGATACATAGCCCATGATGACCGAACCTAATAGACTTCCCGCGTCATTTGGCCATAGCGTCGGCTTAATTGCATCAGTATTCGCTGGGTGTCGAATTTTGCGGGTAATAAACGCCAGGGGTAATTTTTCACCGTGCCGAATGCCGAATGCCGAATGCCAAAAACTTCAAGCCCCTTTCCGGAGTATCAATCTCGCCAACCCGGGCCTTCGTTGCGAATTGACCAGTCCTCGTCTCCTTTGTACCACTCGGGAATCTCATCTCCGTTGCAGCTCGCCACAGAGCCCGCTCCAATTGGCTCCCATACAATTAACGTTTCCATTACCAATGCAGATATGTAATGCGACGCGGCATCCCCGGCCTTAACCTCCGTTCGCCGCCCCAACCACCGCCAATTGCGAAGACTGATTGGTCCGCCACCGGATCGGCTAAATGACATCATTTCGGGACTCGGTACCAGCATTGATGGGAACGGAGCTATCGGTTCATACGTGACGATTTGAAATTCGTTGCAGCTGTAGAGAAATATAAGATGTCACTCTCCGTGGAGTCGTCTCGCGTCTCAATTTGGTGCGACAATCGAAGATGTCGACCGACCAACGACGAGAGAGTAATGCCAGTTCGCATTCGCATTCGACTTTGGACGAGTTACCTTCCGAGAAACACGATCCATTGTTCAATCACCTGAAGAACTCAGAAGCCTACGATGCAAACAGACTACATCGGCAGAATACCGTCAATTCGGATTTAGAAGCAGGACAGATGGACAGGGCATTGACTCGAGCGGATACGGCCGCCTATATCACCAAACATCCCTCCAGAATCCCCGATGAAGGTATCGTCACGTTACGCTTTAGACTTTAACTAATTGTAGCGATGCGGAGAAAAGAGGCGACATATATTGTTGAGTTTGAAGGGCCAGATGATCCCCTCAATCCGCTGAATTGGTCGGTTAAAAGGAGAGTCTTTGCAACAGTTTTGTTGAGTTTGACGACTTTTGTGGTCACCTTCGCGAGTTCAGTGTTCAGTTCGGCACTCCGAGTTGTCGCCATCGAATTCGGTATTAGTGATGAAGTCGCAACATTAGGAACATCTTTATTCGTCGTCGGTTTCGCCATCGGGCCGTTGGTATGCCCTTCCCCACCAAAATTGTGGCTGACTTCAGTTATGGGGACCGCTTTCTGAATTATTCGGTCGTAAATGGCCATTGGTCCTTTCGTATGCGGTCTTCGGAATACTGCAAATCCCCGTCGCAGTAGCACAGAATGTCCAAACGATCATGCTATGTCGTTTCTTCGGCGGTGTCTTCGCTTCCTCACCCCTCGGAATCGTCGGCGGCGCAATGGCAGATATGTGGTCTGCCTCTCACCGCGCAGCCGCAACCGCGGGATTCGCCCTTGCAACCTTTGTCGGCCCAGCAATGGGTCCCATTGTGGGCGGGTTCATCACTCAATCGTATCTCGGATGGCGATGGACAGAATATATCACGGCCATCATGGCGTTTTTCTTCCTTGCTCTGGATGTGGTGTTCCTTCCTGAAACTTACGGACCTGTTCTGTTGAAACAGAAGGCGAAGAGATTACGACATGAGAGAAAGATCTGGGCTATCCATGCTAGACAGGAGGAAAAGGAGATTAGTATCAAGAGTATCGTACAAGTGTATCTATTTCGACCGATCAAGATGCTGGTGCTCGAACCGATGATCCTGGCCCTTACACTTTACGTATCTTTTGTCTATGGCGTGGTATACCTCCTCTTCTCGGCCTTCCCAATCGCATACCAACAAAACCGAGGCTGGAACGACGGTGTCGGCGCCCTCCCCTTCCTCGGCATCACCATCGGCGCAGTGATCGGTTCCGGCATCATCATCGCTTTCATCCCACGATATCAGCGCAAGATGGAAGCGGCAGGCAACCGACCCGTTCCCGAAGAACGTTTACCACCCATGATGATCGGTGGGGTTTTGTTCACCATCGGTCTGTTTTGGTGGTCTTGGACGAGTTATCCTACCATCAGTTGGGTGCCGCAAGCACTTGCTGGGATCCCCCTTGGCACGGGCATCCTGCTCATCTTCTTGCAGACGATCAATTACTTGATCGATGCGTATTTGATGCATGCAAATTCAGCGATTGCTGCAAATACGTTCATGCGAAGTTTCTTCGGTGCTGGATTTCCGTTATTCGCAGTGCAATGTAATTTTCCTCTTTCGGAGCTTGGGCTGACGGTTTAGTGTTTGATCGATTGGGATTGAGATGGGGCGGGTCGTTGTTGGGATTTATTGCCCTCGCCATGACGCCTATTCCGTTTGTGTTTTATAAGTATGGAAAGACCCTGAGGAGAATGAGTAAGATGGCTCCAACGGAGGACAAGAAATATGCGATGGAGTAATGCCGACATGATAGACTATTTTTGGCGTTTTTGAGGTACCAAACGGACTGTGTATTCAAGCATCTTTGGCAAGTTAATATTATAGACATAATTGAAGTTATATTTTCAAGAAGGTTCCATTCAAGCCTGTAAATTGAATTGCTCTGATAGGATATCATATCTGAGTTCGTCCTGTTTTTAGATCAATGCTTCGCTATCACGTTTCGGAGTTTGCGGAGGACAGCTTGGACAGGAAATGGGAACCCAAGGAAATGGGGCGGTCCCAGACTAGTGACACCTTCAAAATTGCACGGACGAGCTTCGAGTTACTAATGGCGGAGCAAGCCCTTTACAATAACCACTCAGAGCCTCAATTCCCCTTCAGTTTGATCTTGCCAAACCTCGGGTGGCTCGCCGGATACCTTGCGGAAAACGAACCCACGCTCGACGATTTCAACCCAGCGGACGCATATATCCCCAAATTCTTGTCCCTACTCGACACAGTCCTCGTATTTTCCCGAGCTAGGACATCCGCGCTCCATCTCACGAGTCACTTGAACGAATGTCGTAAGTTGGTCAAAAGATTGAATGCAGCAGCTAAACAGGCCGGTCCAAAGGCGATGTATCACAAGCTCGAAATTGTTCGGCGAGGAAGCGGATCTTTCTTCATAACGTGCGTAAACAGTCCTCGTTTCTCATGGAACCCACGCATTTCCCAGCTCGAGGTCGGACGGAATCTCGACTATTTCGCTGCTGGGCAAATATATTATAATTGTCGGACCTCGCCTGATCGCCATGGGTTGTGCTTAATCGAAAAAAGAACAATGGTATCATTATTTGCGGAAACTATTCCTATGCCCGTTCTGCGAGATGAACACACGACGATGAAATTCAGAGAGTTCAATGACAATAAAGAAACGTTGATGAATAAAACAATGGAATCATTGGGGCTGCCATACCGATTCAAATGGATTTTCGAAGCGCACACGGACCGTGATTGTCTGCAGAGCACAACACTAGGTTCCCGTCCGCCATCCGCGCAATGGTGGGCCCAAAACTGCCCATCCCTACACCGCTACACCAGGGTTCTAAAGTATTGCAGCTTCACTAGTCAATTCGAACGACATTGGCCCCTCATTCGAAGAATTTACGAATTCAGCAGCAACCTGGCGCACCCCTTTTGGTATCAGAAGGAGTCATTGATTGAGTGGAAGCACTTGTTCGCCCTCTTCTCAAATGTAAAGACAGTTCTAGAAGAGAAGGCACCATCTAGCGAACAGCTTAACTATCTGGAGGCGGAACTCGAGCCCGAACTCCAAAGAATACTCACACTACTCAGACACTATTCTACAACCGTGTCAACTTATTACCGTCCAATCTCTACCAGGTCAAAGTCACGCTTCTGCAAAGAAGTCCTTCGTCGTTATTTCCTATTGCTCGCGTTAGTCAAGTCTCGGATATGTTCGCGTTATTCTAGGACACCGCTGGTTAATGCATTTATACCGATTGATCCGGACTCTGAGGCATTTGGCAGAGCCTTTCCAATCTAACAACAAACTGGTATTACAATCAGCTTTGGAAAATTTGAATTGTTCCATAGCTTGAGGAAGCGTAACTTGTGTGAACAGGCACAAAGAAAACATGGTGTTAAGGTAGTCACATTTGTTATAATTAATAAATCAATGCATTAGTATCACTTCGCTAAATCTTGCACGTATGAGAGGCGACATCTCTTGGTGGTGGACAAAGGATTGGCAATTGATTATCATAATCTAAAAATCGATTCGGACTAGTTTAGACCGGGCATGTTTGAGACTAATCACCGACTCGGCCAAGAAATACTCCAGCTGCAAGGCCAGCAGCTGATACTCAAAGGAAGCATATGATGGAGAGAAAGAGAAGAACAAAAGAACAAGTCCGCGGCGGAAACAGGGGTTTATACTTCTCTCGATTACCTGGGCCGGGCAGGCTTTGGACGGTTTTCCCCTTATAATTACAGATGAGGCCATATGCGGAGCATACCGCATCCATATAGAGGGGGGTTCCCAAACCAATGTCCGGCTTCAAAGCTGACTTCGCCGCGTCCTTTTCGGCTATCAATTTATGGAGAGTCTGAAGGAACCCACGCCACTGCAGCTGAAGCGTAAATACCTTAAGTCCTCAATCCCAGCGGATACTCTTAAGCGATACGAGACGGTATCATTTGCTTATACTACTGTTGATTTCTCAGGCGGGGATAGATCTGCAACCGAGCACCGAATATCCGGCAGGTCCTCCAAGGAAACGCCAAATACTTGAAGAAAACTTGTACTCAAATCTGAAATCTATCTAACTTTAGAAGCGACTTCGTTGATGGGAACGAGAGCCGATCCTACCAAAACAAACCTGCTCACAGCTGCTACGGAAATCATCCACTACAATACTAATATCGGGACCGAGGTAATAGTCAAACCGATTACACCTCTGACTGAAGATTGTTGGATTGCAACTCCGTGATCTGACATCACAACAAAAAGATGAGCTCGCACTTTTAGTGGCCGAACGCTCCGTGGTAATCTTCAGAAATCAGGAGCTTTCCCCCCAAGGGCAATATCGCCTGGGCACTCACTTCGGACCTGTCGAGGTACACCCTTATGCTCAACATGTTCCTGGGTTGCCTGGAGTTCAAGTCATTTGGGATAAACTTTTTCCGCCGCCAAGATTTTTGAACATTGGCTCGACACATTTGTGGCATGCAGACGCTTCAGGTTCACAGTTCCCTGGGATCACGCACCTCCATATGGTTCGGACGGAATTTGGCGTGAAACTAAATTGGTAGGATCATCTCCCTAAAACTGGTGGAGATACACTTTGGGCAAGCGGGTATTCAGCATATGATAAGCTGAGTGATAAGTTCAAATCCTTGGTGGAACATTTGTGGGCATGGACATACTTTATCGATGATACGGTAGCAAAATATTTCTGGGTTTGGCTGATATGTCAGGAAATCCTGAAGGAAAATGTATCTCCTAATTCCCTCAGATCAAGAAAAGTACCGCTGGTGAGAGTGCACCCAGTCACTGGCTGGAAATCCTTATTTATCAATCGAAGCGCCACCCATACCATCGACGGCATGGAGCCCGCTGAGTCGACTAGTATTCTGAATCACCTTTTTCATGTTTACGAAAGCAACCCAGATATCCAAATCCGCGTTCGCTGGACTGCGCAAGCTGGGATTATAGCGATGACAAAGGGCAGACGAGACATGGCACTCGGGTAGCAAGCATAGCTGAGATACCAATCCAAGACGCAACGGCTTCGGGGCGTCGTAAAGCATTGGGATTAGAAAGGGAATAATATACAAGCTATGTTTAACCACATTCCAGTTGTCAGATAATTATCTGATAGCTTATATTTAGAAGCTATAACCGAAGTGTTGCTTGTCCCAAATTCTGACTTGTAAGCGGCGTCCACAGTTCTCAAACATCCTTAGGGAGGAGACTCCATGATGGAATTTGTGGCAGGAAACGTACAAGCCTCTCGCGGGAGCGGGAGGGTGGCAGAGAAGGGGCTACCCGGAGGCTTTGAGTACAAAAAGGCCCAGCTGACAAGGCATTGATGCGGTCTTCAAAAACAGTACAAGGAGGTAAGCTCCAGTGGCCGGTCCTGTGCACGCTAGTCTTAAAGGGAACAATATTCACGCAAGATGCTTGTAACTTTAGTCTGGGGAGGCTGTCCAGACGCTTTGACAAAAGTAGCAGCTCTTGATGCCGATCTCAGAACGATCAAAGAACACCAGATGGGGGGCCGGGACAAGGCACCCTTGCAATTATCTTTGTGATCTAAGCCTTCCTCCCGTCCGAAGTCTATAAAGCCACGGTTGCCGTTCTGTAGTTCAGCAAGTTCACCGACTGCTACATTCCAACAATCTTCCAGAACCATCGTAACGCAGTTGCAGACGTTGCATCTCAGTGCATCCCAAAATATGTGTCACCTCAGAAACACCTTTCGAAATTTCCTCGGATGGATCCCTATTCCCTGTCCAAATTGCCTCCTGCACGGCGTAGAGACCTGGATTCTCGCGGGTGAGCGATGCCATGTATGCAACTGGCCCTAGCGCCAGTAATGCGTCCTTTGGCTTAAAGGAAGCCAGTAAAGCCCTATCCTTATAATGATGTATATTAACTGTAGTTCATCTTTTCCGGTGGTTTGGCTAGTTTTTTTGGATTTTTGTTTGAAGGAAGCTGGTTGCAGAATGGTCCGTTGAGGAAGATTTCAGCCAACTCTCGGTATCTAGATAGCAAGGAATAAACCATAAAAAACCAAAGATGAACTGAATGTACTAGGAGCATCTGAAAGCATCCAGTTGAAATTGTTGGCAACAAGTGCGAGAAAAGTTAGTTACAACCGTACAGTCCACAAAGTAGTAAATGGGGGAACTTGTTTGTCAATTAAATAAACATCCCTCAGTCCCTAGCTATAGGCAGAGCTGATTTCCCTTCACCGTTGCAAAAGTTAGATGGTCACTTATAATTAAGTTCCCATCATATGCATAATACGGTCCTCCGAGTCGATGACAATGGTAATCCCCGTCTCCTTCGTAGAGAACAAGCTCCCAAAGGCATCTGTCTGCGTCCCTGTGGGAAACATCGAATTGAGTTTTGGGAATTCGGAAGAAACCCGCTGTCAGATCTGTCTGCGTCAGATTTCAAGCAGGATATCTGCACTCCCGTCTGGTCAGATCATCGGCTTTCCCTGTCACCAATCCTCTTCTTTGGGACACAGTACTCCGTCCCGATACGAACAAATTTTATTCTAAATGAACTACTAGTATGCCTTTATATATTCCAACTTATAAGACACAAATCCTCAAAGAAAGGAGCTGCACTGCCGCGTTCTATTCATATCACGCTTTCCTCATCTCTCGACTGCGGTAACCACAATCTCCAATGGCCCCCGAAGAACCACAACCGCATCAACAAACGTCGGCGGGGGCTGTCCCTCGAATTTCAATCTCGCATCAAAATGCCAGACAAACATCCCCAAAGCCAACTTCATCTCCAACATCGCCAATCTACAATTACCCCAGTCAATATATACGGGACTCACGGACGACCCAGACAACTTCGTGTTCCTGTCGAAAATGGCAACCACGCAGCTTTATTGCATGTCTCGCCCGCTTCGGAGCCTTTAAGCCACCTCTCTGGATGAAATTCATACGGGTTGGAAAAGTTTTTGGGATCGTGCATAATGCGCCAGAACGAGGTGCTCACAGTGGTCTGATGTTAGACATGAGATGCGAAGAGGGGGATACGTTTCCGGGGATATATTTGCCTGAGATGGTCATTCCTTCGGGGGGAGTTATTCGTGGGAGAAAAGAAGGGACAGGGTTACACATCCGAAGACCTTCGTGGACCACTGCGTCCAGATACGGAAGCATCGAGACGGCATTGCTAGTGATTTCCTCGGCGGTTTTAAAGCGAGAACGGACCTCTGTGCAGAGTTGGTCCCATGTACTTCGTCTTGAAAGAAGGTAATATAAAGTAAACGTAACGCCAGTGGAAGTCGTATCAATACCTGCAAATCTGATGATAAGTGATACACAAATAGTAGAAGGTACAGCAGGTTAACGGCATTGCCGGAGAGATCTCGTCGAGACATGGCCTCGCCAGTGACTGGATCGACGGCTTTGGACATCAATCCCAACAATGTCTTCTCCCCGACTGCATCTCCCTGCTCCAGCCGTTGTGAAATCGAATCATTCACAAACTGCCGTTAGACGAGTAAATCAGGAGACGTACCTGGAAAGTCTTTTGACGAATCTCAAGCAACCATTTCGGAGTAGGGAGTAACCGAAACCCAGGCGTCAACCAAGGAATCGGCCAAAACTACTTGATCAGCCAGGCCCGGAAGAAACATTGTATGTGAGAGGTGATACAAATCGAACAAAGGGGAAAAATTTAGTTGCAGATTCGGGAAAGAAATGTCGTTCGCCTGACATCTGTTTCTCAATATCTAATGCCCCGAAATCACTTCCGATAGCGAGTTCCCCTACAACCTAATCCCCGTCAGTGTTACCATCTGAGGGAAGAGGTACGGCGAACATCTGATTGCCAAACCAATGAGCCATATCCACCACACCGTCATTGTGTTGAGCCGCCTTCGAGAGACAAAGAATAAACGAGTTCATGTACCGGTGTATAACAGGATCTAATTCTTTCATTGAAGCGGGACTGAAAGCCGCATTCTGCACACGTCGAAGGAATCCATGCTGTCGTTTATCCCTAACATCAAAAACACGCAATTAAAAAGGTAAGTACACGATGGTGAAGACATTCTCGGGTGAGTCGGGGGGAGTAAAAACGATTTTGTAGGCAGTCGATTTATGTGTCTTTGTCCTTGGTCCGTGGATCTCCTCGACTGCTTCGAGGGTACTGAAACTGATATGATTGGGCTGGATGCGCACCACGTCCCCTTCCGGATCAGATACGCAGAATAGTAGGAAGAGATACCATGTTTTATATGTTGAGCTTCGATCCAGCGATGGGGACTGCCTGAGCGGTATACCTTCCACAATCCCCAGTCAGAGGCTTTGCAGCCGAGTTCCCCTGGAATACCTCTATGGCGGAAAAAGAGATTATAGACGATTTTGAGAAAGTCGGTAAGGATGATCTAGGTTGATTAGAACGAATAGCGCCGGGAGGAGGTACGTAATGCAAGTAGGCTTTCGCGACAGTGGAGATATAGCTTAAGAACGGTCGTGCATCTTGGAGATAATATGACGAGATCAGAAAACATGGAACTGCCGCTGCGTAACAACGAAGTGTCGTTACGAACGGCGCTTGAACAGGATACTGAAGTGTGAAGTGGTGTAAAACGGCACATGAAAAAGCGAACCCCACAATGAACTCGTTGTCGGAGAGGGCAAGGTGCATCATGACAGGCGAAGAGAGAAGAGACGGTCAATGGAATAGAAACGGTCGTTTAAGGACGATGGATTTCGAACGGCTTACCTGCTTTCGCGAGGCCAACTTGCGCAACCGGCAAGCGAGTTTGGGTGTGGATATGCGTGGCCCGCTCATATCTTCACGTGTCGGATGTAGCAAGAAAGGAAGTCATTACAATTTGAGATCGTCATTCAGGGCACAATGACGGGAAGATATATCTTTTAGTGAATAACCTCTTCATTAATCTACATTCCAGCCATATAGCCCTCCTCATAAAGATCACCAACCATTTCGTACGCCCCAGATATCTAATTCCTTCTGAAATCCATCCCAGTTTGGCGACTAGTAATTCTCCTCGTCGAATATGCGTAAAGTAAGTCCCTTTTCAAACCCATTGCTTTGCTCGGCAAATTTAGGGATAAATCCACCACACATTAACGTCAAAACCGCTAGCGAGTAAGATGTTATGCAAAAAGAGGTCGATACCCAAAATATCCGGCCGATTATGACTTGATCCTGCGGAGAACGTGGATTGATACATGGCAAATTTTTTATCAAGAAGATAAAATGTCCAATTATATCCATCCGTCAACACGCCCGTCCTTGATTCTTCAGAACTACAATGTCAGCTTGATAGAAGAAAAAAGAACATACTATTGCTTCATGAGCGTCCGTAGTTGCCCTAGTAACTCGGCCTCACTTGCAGCCTCCTTGATAGTTGAACTTCGCTTACGCTCAAGTACGAAAAATACAGGATGATCCACTGTCAGACATTGTCCCCCTTTATCTGCCTGCTTCAACATGATATTTTCTGTTGCGTTAGTCGCTTAATATCATGGGCAGTTACCAATGGTGTCTCCATCCTCAACCAAGACCTTCGCCACCGCAAAATCTAAATTCCCATGGATCCAACCAATGTTGGGGATTTCTTCCGGGCCAATATGGTATTCGGGAAAGGAGACAATATTAGAGACATTGAAATGTGTTTTGACTTGTATGATAGCATGCGAGATGTAGTGTGAGATAAGGAGCCGCGTGCCGGCTTCTTTGTCCCGAGCAAAACTCAAGGAATAGTCGCGGAGCTGCTCGTGAAAATATGGCGGAGGAGACACGGAGAAACAACTCGAGTCGTAGACCATTGGGCCTTTCGCCCGTGAGCATAGGGATGGTAGATCGTCTGCTGTCAACGAGGAAAACGGCCTCGACTGAACATAACGAAAGTAAGCGCTTGGAAAAAGAGTGATAACACATTTCCCGAGATTAGGTATGACACCATATCATAAAGTTCCTCCGTCTCGACTACTCTCCCTCGTTCCATCTCGAGCGTCCGTCGAATGAGCTCCGAAGCTTTCTGACCGGAATCCGAAGCCTTCTTTAATTTCCTCGTCAGTTCATACGTCAGAAGATCGACACTAGAGTGTATATCAAGAGACAATCGTTTTGGTTTCGCCGGTGTTGTATTTGGGGTGGTCGCCTTGGTGTGTGAGGTGCGTGGCCTTTTAGGAGTCAATGTGAAGGTCAGCGGTGTCGATGACTCGATAACGTGACGTTCGTAGGTGAAGGCTTTTTAGATCAAGCACTGCCGGCGGGTTTAAAGTCGTATAATCCCGGGT
>Ga0302325_10025233_pt1 | contig 12353 bp, 13 predicted proteins | sample Palsa_T0_2_FD_201948 | JGI IMG/M metagenome (GOLD analysis project Ga0302325, IMG submission 201948) | Peat permafrost microbial communities from Stordalen Mire near Abisko, Sweden - Palsa_T0_2 | ecosystem: Environmental > Terrestrial > Soil > Palsa > Peat permafrost | place: Sweden: Abisko...
GCTTCATCCAGTAGCCGCCGTGCATCGGAACGATGTCCATGCCTCTTTCGATGCAGTCGGTCTCGCCGAAATAATGGCAGACCAGGGAGCTGCGCGTCAGCTCTTCGTCTACGATCGCGCTGCCGCCGTGCACGAGGTCCGAATGCCAGATGAACACGTCCCCTTTCCTCGCCATGAACGCCTTCTCCTTCAGCCCGCGCAGCCGGATCTGCACGTCGATGTAGTCGAACCAGTCCGCGGACTCCTCGCGTGAGGCGTGATGCGTGCCGTCGTTGAACGTGTAGAGAGGGATCTTGTGGCTGCCCGGGTAATAGACAAGCGGGCCTGCGTCCGGGTGGACGTCCTCGAGCGCGATCCAGGTGGCGATCAGCGCATGGGGCGTGCGGGGCGTCATGTACAGCGAGTCGATGTGCATCGGCTGCGAGCTTCCTTTCTCAAAATTGAGGCTGTTGCAGAGGACCGCCGGCTCGCCGAGCAATTCCGCCAGGATTGACGTGAGGGCGAAATCGAGCGCGACGCCGCGGACCTCCGCGCTCATGAGGTAAAGGTCGTTGAACTTGAAATGCCGCGTCTGCGGGTTGGCGGCGTTGGCCCAGAATGTGCGCTCTCCCGTGTGCAGGCTGTCGACGACCACCTCGTTGGATTTCTCGTCGAGAAGGCGCCGGATCGCCGCGGCCGCCCGGTCTATCTGCTGCGGGGCAAAATACCCTTCCAGGGCCGCAAATCCGTCCCGCTCAAACTGGGAACGGCTGACGCCCGAATCCAGGTCGCTGGCATGGCTGATGGCTAGGTTCATGCAGAGGATGACAACCGACTCGTGCTGAGCCGCTACTGGCTTCCGGAAAAAATGCAGGGGCGTGCCGGAGCGCCTCTGCGCCTACTTGACTGTCGGCAGACTGATGTTCCCCGAGTGCGAGATGATCCCGAACCCGTACAGGAGCCACAGGACCACCGCGATCACGACGACGATGTTCATGATCGACTTGATGGTCGACTGCATCGGGATGTAGGTGTTGATCAGCCAGAGCAGGACGCCGACGACGATCAGTGTGAGCACTACGGTGACGAGAGGCATATGGGTCCTTGGTTTCTGGGGGTGATGGGATGCTGCTGGTGCGAATATATCCTGACGGTCCCCTTCCCGGTATGGGGTGTAACCCGAGCGGCCGGGAAGCCCCTCTCGATTCGCGGCCGCGCGGCCGGTCGGGCTGCGACATTTGGCGCCCGCCGCTGTCCGTGGATCCTGCGCTGACACGCCTCTCATGAACGAAGACCTCGAACGCATTCAGAAACACCACGGCGGCCCGCACACGGACGGCGCCCGTCCGCAGGGCCCCTATTGGAAGCGGATGCACCACAGCCCGTTTTTCTGGGTCGCGGCGTTCTTCATCCTTCTCGCCATGGTCATATTCGTTGCGACCGACGGATTCCTCCTGCGGCCGCGCGGGGCGCCGGTGCCCGCGCCCACGGGTCCCTGAGCCGAATCCCCCGGGGCCTAGATCTGCGAAAACGCAGCCGGGACCAGGAACCGGCTCGTGATCTTCTGGACCGTGTCCGCGTACTGCGGGTCGTTCTTCAGGCCTATCCATACGGGATGGGCGAGGAACGCGTTCCAGTTCTTCTTGTGCGCCGCCATGTCCGCGCTGCAGAGCATGTAGGTGAGGTGCGGCAGGTCGCGGCCCAAGAGCGCCTGGCCGTAGAAGACGGGGGACAGGTTCACCTCCTGCATGACGCCAATTTCGCCCGCATTGAACATGGCCACCTTCTTCAGCGCCTTCAGTTCGCTGAAGCTCTCGTAGGTGCGCATCTCGAAGATTCGCGGCTTGCCCTCGCGGGCCAGCGCCGGGACGGCCAGCTTGGGAAGCCCGGAAAAGGGCAGAAGCAGCCAGCTGTCGATGCGGTCGAACGCGGGCTGCTCCTTCGTCGGCGAGGAGAGGTAATCCGTGCCGGCCGCCTGCACCGCGGGATCCGCGTTGAGGAAAGCCGTGACGTTGCTGACGGACTCCAGTGTCGGGTGCGGGATAAGCACCCAGACGGCGGGCCCGTCCTTCGCCTCGGGCTCGGTGAACACGCCGACGGCCTCGACGCCACGCGCGTTGAGGGCGGGGATGAGCGCCTTCTGCAAGTACGAATCGAGGAGGGAGTGAGAGGCGCCGGCCCTGAGGCGGTAGGCCCGGATCTCGTAATATTCACCGCTGGGGGCGGGAGCGTCCGCGGCGGAGGCGGGCAACGGAGCCAGCGCGGCGGTTGCGGAGGCGGCTAGGGAGGTTTTCAAGAAATCGCGGCGGTTCAGTGTGTTCATGGGGGGGTGCGGGGCTGTCCAGGGGACTCAATGTTCCGGAAAAAGAGCCTTCAGTCCAGCCTCCGAAGCCCCGGCGACCCCGCGCTCGGTGATCAGGCCCGTGACGAGCCGCGCGGGCGTGACATCAAATGCGGGGTTCGCGGCGGCGCTTCCCTCCGGCGTGAGGGCCACCGTCGCGACGCTGCCGTCCGCAAGCCTTCCCGAAAGGTGGGTGACCTCGCGTCCGGGCCGGTTCTCGATGGGAATCTCGCGCAGGCCGTCGCGAAGGCGCCAGTCGATCGACGGCGAGGGAAGGGCCACGTAGAAGGGAACCCCGTTGTCGCGCGCCGCCAGGGCCTTCAGGTAGGTCCCGATCTTGTTGCAGACGTCGCCGGTGGCCGTCGTGCGGTCGGTGCCGACAATGACCAGGTCGACCTCCCCGCGCTGCATCAGGTGGCCGCCCGCGTTGTCGGAGATCACGGTGTGCGGCACGCCGTGATTCAACAGCTCCCAGGCGGTCAGGCTCGCCCCCTGGTTGCGCGGGCGGGTTTCATCGACCCAGACGTGGACAGGCACCCCGGAGTCATGCGCCGCGTAGATCGGCGCCGTGGCTGTGCCTACGTCGACCGTCGCGAGCCAGCCCGCGTTGCAGTGCGTGAGCACGTTCACCACGGCGCCCGGCGCCTTGCGCGCGGCGACCGCGCGCAGGATTGGAAGCCCGGCGGCTCCGATCGCCCGGTTGATCCCGACGTCCTCCTCGCAGATCTCCGCCGCGCGCACGAGGGCCGCCGCGGCCCGCTCCCCGGGCGGCAGCGGCGCGAGCCCCGCCGTCATCCGGTCGATCGCCCAGCGCAGGTTGACCGCCGTGGGCCGCGTGGCCAGGAGGGTGAGGCCCGCGCCTCGCAACGCGGCGTCCGAGGCGTCGACCCGGAGCGCGAGCCACAGGCCGTAGGCTGCGGTCGCCCCGATGAGGGGCGCCCCGCGAACGAGCATTGCCCGGATGGCGTGCGCCGCCTCGTCGACCGTCGCCAGCCGCGCCACCGCGAACTCATGGGGCAGGCGCGTCTGGTCGATTATCTCAACCGAGGCGCCGTCGGCGCCGGGCCAGATGGTGCGCCACGGCCGGCCCTTGACCCTCATACCACCCGCTCATTGCCGCCGTCCACGGGAATCTGGGCGCCGGTCGTCTTCGCGAAGACGGGGCCGCAGAGCTCCGCGGCAAGCAGCGCGACATCGCGGCTCGTGACCTCCACTGAAAGCAGGTTTTTCGTCTTGTAGGCCTCGACGGACATGCCGTGCGTGCGCGCCCGGGATTCGAGGATCTCCGGAGTCCAGAGAGCCGTGTCAAAGACCATGTTCGGATGGATGGAATTCACCCGGATCCGGTCGGCGCCCCATTCAAGCGCCGCCACGCGGGCGAGCTGGTTCACCGCGGCCTTCGAGGCGGAATAGGCGGCCGCCCCCGGTCCCGGCGCGGTGACGTTCTTGGAGCCGATGACGACCACGCGGCCGCCCTTGGGCGCGACCTTGAGGAGGGGATGGCACTCGCGCAGCATCACAAAATTGGCGTCCAGGTTGACCGACATGATCTTGCGCCATGTGTCGGTGCTCAGCTCGCCGATCCCCTTGCCCACCGGAAAGATTCCGGCGTTCAGGATGAGCATGTCGAGGCCGCCGTAGGCCCTGACACCCTCCTCCAGCGCCGAGGCCAGGTCGGTTTCCTTCGTGAGATCGCAGGTGATCCCTCGGAAGTCCGGCCGGTCGTGCATCTTGATTATCGCGGGATTCACGTCCAGGCCGATTACGCAGGCGCCCCGCTGCAGGAGGGCGTCGACACAGGCCTTGCCGATGCCCGAGGCCGCCCCGGTCACCAGCGCGACCTCGCCGATGTAGTCTCCGACACGCCCCAGCCGGCGGAGTTTCGCCTGCTCGAGCTCCCAGTATTCGACCTCAAAAATAGCCTGCGGAGAAAGGGCCTTCCATCCTCCGAGCGCCGTCGACTGCGCAATGATGTCCATCGTGTGCCTGTAGATCTCGCCGGTGGCCGCGACGTCGGCGGCCGTGCGGCCAGCGACGACCATGCCCCATTCGGTGTCCAGGATCACGCGCGGCGCGGGATCGAGCATCGGGGGCCTGGGAAACATGCCGACAGAGCACTTGTTGTAATTGCTCTCGTAGGCCGCGCGATACGCCTTCAGGTCGCGGCCCAGCATGGGCACGCGCTTTGTGCGGATGGCATGGTCCGGGGTGGCCGGTCCCTGCTGGGAAATCGCGCCGACGTCCGGCCTCCAAATGAAGCCCAGGCTCTGGGAATCGCGATTCGACTTGAGGATCGCCGGGGATCCCATGACCGCGGAGAGGTCGCGACGGAATGTCGCGAATTCCACCCGGAAGGGCTTCGTGGGGGCGTCGATCTTTGGCCATTCCATGATCCACGCCTTGTGGCCGGCGAGGTATTCCTCGGCCAGGGTGACGAGCTCGATCATCCTTCCGTACGACTCCTCCGCCGTCTCGCCGAAGGTGATCAGCCCGTGGCTCATGAGCGCCACGCCGATCGTCGCCTTGGTCATTTTCCTCGGAATCTGCAGCGCGCCGGCGCGGGCCAGCTTGAATCCCGGCATGACGTAGGGGATCGTGATCACCCGGTCGCCGTAGATCTCCTGGATGAGCTCCTCGCCCTCGAGCGTGTTCGATATTGAGATGAACGCGTCCGCATGGGTGTGGTCCACGAATTTTGCGGGCAGGACCGCGTGAAGGATGGCCTCCACTGAGGGATTGGGGGCCAAGGGGTTGGACATGCAGCACCTCAGCTCGGCGACCATCCGCAGGTCCGAAAGCGTGCTGAGTTCCGAAAGCCTGAGCAGATGCTCCATCCGGCATGGCGAGAACCCCGCCGCCTGGATTGTCGCCATGTCCAAGCCGCTTCCCTTGATGTGAAGAATGCCTTCGTCCTGACCGAAGATGTTCTTTTCCAAAGTCTTGACAGAAGTGTTGCCGCCGCCCGGCAGGACCAGGGAGACCTCCCTGCCCAGGAGGCGGGAGGAATAGACCCTCTGGCCCAGGTCCCGTGGGAATTCCGCCGCCTCCGAGCTGTTCCAGAGGTTTTTCAATGGGGGAAAGGGTTCGAACCGCCTCGCTGCGTCATCCCCGAAAGCGTTCCTGTACAGCGAAGCCGAGTCAAGTGTCCCGCCCTTGCGGACCGGCGTGAGCCGCTCCATCTTTCCGGTCCCCTGGGGACCCTCAACACCTATGACCATGCAATACCGCCAACTCGGAAAATCAGGCCTAAAGGTGAGCGCGCTGTCCTTCGGGGCGTGGGTCACCTTCGGCAAGCAGATCGGCGACCCCATCGCCAGAAAGCTCCTTCACACCGCCTACGACGCCGGGATCAATTTCTTCGACAACGCCGAGTCCTATGCGGACGGGCAGGCCGAGGTCGTGATGGGCGCCATCCTGAAGAAGGCGCGATGGCGGCGCAGCAGCTACCTCGTGTCCAGCAAGGTGTTCTTCGGGGCCTCGGGCGACCGGCCCAACGAGGAGGGTCTCTCCCGCAAGCACGTGGTCGAGGCCTGCCATGACGCGCTCCGGCGCCTCCAAGTCGACTACCTCGACCTCTATTACTGCCATCGGCCGGACCCGGAGGTCCCGATCGAGGAAAGCTGCAGGGCCATGCACGACCTGATCACCCAGGGAAAGGTCCTTTACTGGGGCACCAGCGAGTGGAGCGCCGCGCAGATCGAGGCCGCCCATGCGGTGTGCGACCGCCTCGGCCTTCACCACCCCATGATGGAGCAGCCCGAGTACAACCTCTTCCATCGCTCGCGTGTCGAGAAGGAATATGCCCCGCTTTACCGGAGCCCCGGCCTGGGGACCACGATATGGTCGCCCCTCTCCTCGGGCCTGCTCACGGGCAAATACAACAAGGGCGTCCCCAAGGGCGCGCGGCTCGACACGCCCGGGATGGAGTGGCTGCGCGATGCCATACTCAAGAAGCCGGGCGTCGAGAAGAAGCTGGCCGCCGTTCCGCGGCTGGCGGCGGTCGCCAAGGGCCTCGGGACCAGCCTTCCGCGCCTCGCAGTCGCCTGGTGCCTGAAGAATCCCAACATCAGCACGGTCATCCTCGGAGCCTCCAAGGTCGAGCAGCTGACCGAGAACATGGGCGCCCTCGACGTCATCGCGAAACTGACGCCGCAGGTCATGCGGGACCTGGACGCCATCGCGGGTCCGCTGGCGGACTAGCCGTGATGAGAGCTGCCGCATTGCTGGCGTGCTCCGTCCTGGCGGCCGGGTGCGTGAACCCGAAGGTCGAGAAAATGAGGGCCGACAAGGCCGAGGTGCAGGCGCGGCTGCAGCGCTACGCGGCGCTCGTCCTCGCCACGGACACCGCGGGACTGGCGAGAATGTTCGCCCCCGACGGCGAGATGGTGAATCCCACGCGCCCGCCGGTGATCGGGCGCGACGCCGTCGCGAAATTCCTGGCCTCGTACTCGGACTATACGGTGCTGCTCAACGAGGACACGTCTTCGAGCGTCCTGATCGACGGCGACACCGCCGAGCAGCTGGGGACCTATCACCAGAAGGTGCGGGCCCCCAACGGAGCGCTGTTTGAGACCTCGGGCAGGCTCGAGGTCGAATGGGTGCGCGCCGCCTCGGGCGAGTGGCTCATCTTCCAGTGGGCCACGTTCCCGGCGAAATAGGACGCCAGGCCGGGGTCCCGGTTACAGACCCGGCTGAAATTCTGGTGGATTTTTTCAGGGCCTCGCCGCACCCGCGCGGGGGCTGCCGTCGTCTCATCCCCCAGCAACGAAAATCAAAAAACAGGATATCACATACATGAAAAACGAACCCCTCTTCAAGGTAGTCGTGGTGGCCGCCGTCGCCGCACTCTTCCTCGCCTTCGCGAGCGCAGCCCACGCCTCGGACGCCAGCGCAGTCACCCGCACCGGTACCTACACCACAAGCGAAGGAGGCTCCGGCAGCGCGACCTCCGTGATCTCGCGCTCCCCGGGAGTCGTCACGAGGCAGGGAAGCTGGACGAATGCCGCCGGGGGTACCGGGCATTGGCAGTCGCAGACCCTCTGGGACAAGGACACAAAGACGGCGACAATCAGCGGCTCCGCGACGCGGCCGAACGGGACCAAGTCCTCGTGGCAGCTCACCGCGACGCGCACGGCGCCGGGAACGATCCTAGAGAAGGGCGCGATCACGCGCGGCAACGGCGAGCAGGCCACATTTGCGGCGACGGACACCCGGGTTGCTCCAGGGAAATGGGACAAGCAGGAGACCCTCACGACCGCCAGCGGAAAGACCATCAACCGCACCGTCGACACCGCGTTCGCGGACGGCAACGGCACCCGGAACGTGACGACCACGCTGCCCGACGGGAAAACGGTCACCCGGAACGCCACGTTCACGCAGGCCGTTTCGCCGGCGCCGGCTTCCTGACCCGTCCCAGGTTTTCTTCAAAGCCGCGTCGGCCCAGGCCGACGCGGCTTTTTCATTTCGGGTGCCCGAGGGACGGCGCGGCACATAGGTGACATTCGTCACGGGAACGCCCAATTCGCTCGATTTTGCGTCTTTATTGGCGTCTCATCCGGACGTCAGGAACGGCGTCAGGCTTCAACCCCATACTCCAATATGGCCTCCTTCTTAGACCGTGAGAGGACCGTCGCGCCACCGGGATTCAGCCGATGGCTCGTTCCCCCCGCGGCCATCGCCGTCCAGATGTGCGTCGGTGAAATCTACGGGTTCAGCGTCTTCAACATCCCGCTGACGCGCGCCATCGGGATCACGAGGTCGGTCCCCGGCCAGGACTGGACGGTCCCCCACGTCGTCCTCTGCACCTATTCCCTGGGCCTCGTCATGCTGGGCCTCTCCGCCGCCTTCCTCGGCAAATGGGTGGAGCGGGAGGGGCCCCGCAAGACGATGTGCGTCAGCGCCTGCTGCTTCTGCGGCGGCCTCGCCGTGGCCGCTCTCGGCGTCCACCTCCACAGCCTGCCGGTGCTCGCGCTGGGCTACGGCGTCATCGGCGGGATCGGCCTCGGCCTCGGCTACATCGCGCCGGTCTCCACCCTCGTGAAATGGTTTCCCGACAGGCCCGGCATGGCGACCGGGCTCGCGATCATGGGATTCGGGAGCGGGGCCCTGGTCGGCGCGCCCTTCGCCGTCGAGCTCATGAACCGGTTCAGGACTCCCGCCTCGATCGGCGTCGAGGAGACCTTCCTCGTCATGGCCGCGTGCTACTTCGCGATGATGTGCTTCGGCGCCTGGATCGTCAGGGTCCCCGCACCCGGCTGGAAGCCCGAGGGCTTTGCGGCGGCGACGCGGTCCGGCAAGCTGGTCACGGCGAACCAGGTTGTCGCCGACGAGGCGCTGAAGACCCCCCAGTTCTACCTTCTGTGGGGAGTCCTCTGTTGCAACGTGACCGCAGGCATCGGAATCCTCTCGCAGGCGTCGCCCATGTGCCAGGACATGTTCGGCGTCTCGCCCGTGGTGGCGGGCGGCTTTGTGGGGCTCCTGAGCATCTTCAACATGGTGGGGCGCTTCCTGTGGTCGTCGGCCTCGGACTTCACGGGCCGCAAGGCGATTTACGCCGTCTTTTTCCTCCTGGGGTGCGCGCTCTATTGCCTCATCCCCTTCAGCCAGAGGATCGGCAGCGTTGCGATGTTCGTCGGGCTCACGTGCATCATCATCTCGATGTATGGGGGCGGCTTCGCGACCATCCCCGCCTACCTGCGCGACCTCTTCGGGACGATCCAGGTCGGCGCCATCCATGGCCGGGTCATCACCTCCTGGTCCATGGCGGCCATCCTCGGACCCCAGCTCGTGACCTATCTCTCGAGCTACCAGAAGGCGCACGGAGTGCCGAGGAGCGAGGCCTACAACACCACGCTCTATATCATGGCGGGCATCCTTCTCGTGGGCCTTGTCTGCAACCTCCTGGTGCGGCAGGTGGATCCCAGGCATCACATGGCTGAAAACGGCGTCCCGAACCCAGAGGGATCAAAGGCATGAAAAAAACATCCCCATTGTCGGTCGCACTGGCATTCCTCGTCGTCGCCCTCCCCCTGGGATGGGGCCTCTACCGCAGCGTCAAGAATTCGATGCCGCTTTTCACGGCGAGCAAGGCTCCCGCGCCGGCACCGGCCGCGCCGGTGCCCGGGCCGGCGGGCGCACCCGCGACAAAGTGACGGGCGGCGGGGAATCTACACGATCCTGAAGCCGAGGCCCTCGAGCTCGTCCATGCTGAAGGGAGCGCTGTCGAGGACTTCCTGAAGCTGCGAAAGCGCCGCCTGCATGGTGGGGGCGTTCAGCACCGCGGCGCCGTCGTCGCAGTCATGGATCTGGATGGCCCATGATCCCGGCGGCGCCTCGGCGCCCAGCTGGAGCACGGAGCCATGCAGGTAATTGCCGGGCAGGCCGGGATGCGGGCCGGACCCCGGAACAAGGAAGAGGCTGTGCGTGAGGTCGTGAGCCACGGGCAGCTTCTCGCTTCCCGCATGCTTGGCGCGGTGCAGGATCGGCCGGCCGGCCACCTTGGCCCGGTAGGATTCGGCCCGGGCCCGGCGATCGGCGGGAAGGGAGCGGACATACCGGTCAAAGATGCTGAAATTTGTCTCAAGGGCCTCCGGCGCAATCGCCCCCGCCACGAGGGCGTCCAGGTTGTCCGCGTGGAAGTTCTGGAGCCTGGAGAGCGACCGGGCGGTGACGTGGCCGTCCTTGTGGTCCGCGTCGGCGTAGGCCTTGTGCGAGGCATAGAGCCGCTTCAGCGCGTCCTGGTAGGAGGGCGTCACCGGCACGGCCCCGACGGGGCTGTGCTCGATCATCTCAAGAACGGTGCTGTCGAACTGGGCGTGGGGGTCCTGGGACATGGGGTTGCCCGCCACGATGGAGGCCGCGAGCGGCCAACACGATCCAATCTTGTTGCGCGAAATGCTTTTTCGCGCAACGGTTCCGGCGACTTGAATCCCGCCACGGCACGCATGAGATCGGCGCTCACCGGGGTCGCGTTTCTGATAGGCGCGACCTGCGGGATGGCGGCGACGCCCTCGAAAGAGCAGGCGCTGCAGGCGATCTCGGTGCTGGAGAAGAACCTCCTGGGACCGCAGGCGGTCGATGCGGCCAAGACCGTCGTCGTGTACGCCCAGCTGAGCGACGACGTGATGGTGGACATAGGGCCCGAGCAGCTTCCCTGGGTTTCCGAGGACTGGGGCCTGGACAGGGACCGCGAGAACGCGCTGCATTCCATTCTCGTCGCCGCCTTTGTCGCCGGGAACGTGAAGCCGCAGATCAAGAACGACAAGGCGGAGGACGACACCTACTCGGGGTGGCTGTTCACGATCGAGACCTACCGCCGCCTGAGGGCGAAGGACAATTTCCGGAGCCCGTCCATCGAGGCGCTCTCCAAGATGCAGTCCGAGGGGAAACTCCTCGACCATGCGAAGGAGGTCCACATGGACGGGCAGGACGACCAGCCGGACGCGCAGCCGAAGCCGCTCGCCTAGGACGCCACGGAGAGGGTGACCGGCATCGGGGGGCGTTCTCCTTCGGGCCCGGCGAGCCCGAGGGCCGGGACACGCCCCAGCCCGCGAGGGGTTCGCCCGGCGCGGATCATGGCCTGAAGCTCCGCCACTTTGCGAGCGGCAGATTTCCGAGCGCGATCAGCGCAAGCTGGAGGGCCACAAAGGCGCTCAGCCACCAGAACGCCGCCTCGGTGAACCCGTAGCTGTGGAGCCCTATCCCGAGCATGTTGGTGCCGAACCAGCTCCAGCTGGTCACGATGTTTCCGAAGATGGCCAGGCACATGAGGCCGCGCTGCTTGACCATCCCGCCCCACCGCGCGTGCAGGATCAGCGCGTTCCAGATGACGATGATGAGGGCGCCGTTCTCCTTGGGATCCCAGCCCCAGAAACGCCCCCACGACTGGTCGGCCCAGATGCCGCCGAGCATGGTGCCCACAAAGCTGAAGAGCGTCGCGAAGCAGACGATCCCATAGACCATCCGGGCCAGCGCGTCCGCCGTCGCCTTGTCGAGCCTTCGTGTGAAGACGCCTAGAACGACGTAGATGAGGGCCAGGACGCCCGCCAGGAACGTCGACGCGTAGCCGGTCGTCACCACGACTACGTGGGTGCCCAGCCAGAAGTTCGAGTCCAGCACGGCCCTCATCATCTCGAGCGTGTCGCCCGCCAGAGCGAGATGGTGGGCGATGATGAGCGTCGCGAACCCGATCAACCCCGCGGCGGCGGTGCCGATCGCGTTCCTGAAGAGGGCCTCGAGGACCAGGCAGAGGGCCACCGATCCCCATCCGATGAAGAGCGCGGACGAGTAGAGGTTCGTGACCGGGGGGCGCCCCTCGAGCCACATGCGCGTCGCTATGCCCAGCGTCGCGATCGTCCATCCGAGGGCCACGAGGCCGAATGCCGTTCGCCGCGCGGGCTCCGTCCACCTGAACCAGGACAGTGCCGCAAAAAGAAACGCCGCGAGATAGATCCACATCCCGGAATAGAAGGGCTCGGCGGAGTTGAAGATCGTCTCGATCCTCGCCTTGCGGACCTGCTTCTCGAAGTGCTTGTCCAGGCTGGAGGCGTAGAGCCCGAGGATGTGCCCAAAGCTGTCCGGCCGGTTCTGGCTCCAGGCGTAGCCCATCCCCGCGTAGGCCAGGACGGCCGGGTTGACCTCGCCCTTCCCGAAGGTCCCCAGGAGCGCATGGCCCGCGTTGTGCCACGTGTTGGGATCCGTCTCGTCGCCGTCAGGGGGTATCGCGAGGAGGTCGGTGCTCTCGGCCATGGCAATGAACCTCTGGCCCTCGTCGATGATCGCCGCGGCCTTCGCCTCGTCGTGGGGCTTGCCGGCCTCCTTGGCCCGCACCGCCTCGATCCCGTCGACCAGGGTTTCCTGCAGGTGGAGGAGTTCCGCCAGGAAATCCTTGCTCCCGTCGGGCGCGAAGGCCCGCCTCAGCCTCACGTAGTGGGACAGGTTGCCGTAGAGCTGGACGACCGACGACTGGAAGTGGGTCCTTGTCTGGGGCTCGACGGGCTCGGCGAGCTTGTCCTGGGCTTCGATGTCCGCGAGG
>Ga0302325_10025234_pt1 | contig 12352 bp, 9 predicted proteins | sample Palsa_T0_2_FD_201948 | JGI IMG/M metagenome (GOLD analysis project Ga0302325, IMG submission 201948) | Peat permafrost microbial communities from Stordalen Mire near Abisko, Sweden - Palsa_T0_2 | ecosystem: Environmental > Terrestrial > Soil > Palsa > Peat permafrost | place: Sweden: Abisko...
GTGCGCTACGCCAAACCTCGCAAGCTGCGCGAGCTGACCATCGCGATTCCGGAGGGCCTGGACACGCTGGCAGCGGCCAAGGCGGTGGTGGAAGGTGCCTACATAGGCGATTTCGATTCCGATACCTACCGGTCGGACCGCAAAGATCAGAGTATCGAGCAGCTTAGCGTGATTTCAGGCAATGGCGCGAATCCTGCTGCTATCGAAACCGGCATCCGGGAGGGCGTGATCCTGGGCGAAGCGCAGAACTTTGCCCGCGCCCTGATCAATGAACCGGGCAACGTGATGACACCAACTGTGCTGGGGCAAAGGGCCGCAGAGATGTGCCGGCAGTACGGACTGCAGTGTGAGGTCTACGGTGCGGACAAGCTTAAAGAACTAAAGATGGGCGCGTTTTGGGGAGTCACCAAGGGCTCGGAAGAACCCCCGGCCCTGATCGTGATGACCTACGAACCGAAAAAGGCCCCGACTTCTCCTGTACTGGGATTGGTAGGGAAAGGCATCACCTTTGACACCGGCGGCATTTCCATCAAGCCTTCGGAAGGCATGGAGAAGATGAAATACGACATGGCGGGCGGTGCGGCAATGATTGGCGCCATGCAGGCCATTGCCCAGCTCAAGCCGGCGGTGAAAGTCATCGGCATTGTGTGCGCCGCGGAAAATATGCCCTCGGGAAGCGCCATGAAGCCGGGAGATGTGCTGATTGCCATGTCCGGCAAGAGCATCGAAGTCGTCAATACCGACGCGGAAGGGCGGCTGGTGCTGGCGGATGGGCTAGCCTACGCACGGCAGCTCGGCGCGACCCACCTGATCGATGCCGCTACGCTCACGGGCGCTTGCGTGGTGGCGCTGGGACAAGTGAACGCCGGCTGCTTTGCCAACGATGAGGATGCGTACCAGCACTTCGTTGAGGCGGCCGGAATTTCCGGCGAGCGGTTCTGGCGGCTGCCGCTGGAGGACGACTACAAGGATCAAATCAAGTCCAACATCGCCGACATCATGAATACTGGCGTGAACCGGTATGGCGGCGCAACCAACGCGGCGATGTTCCTTAAGGAGTTTGCCGAAGACACCCCTTGGATCCATCTGGATATCGCAGGCCTTGCGTGGTCGGATGACGCGAAACCCTGGATGGCAAAGGGGCCATCGGGAATTGCCATGCGCACCATCACGGAATGGGTACGGAGCTATGCAAAATAGCCCATCGGACACCGTCATAGTGTCCGATGGGAGTGCACTCTAGGAGGCCGCGCTCACTGGTTCTTTTAGCGTGGCGTGGGCTTGTTTTCCCTGGCTAAATTCCTGGATGAGCCTTTTGTTAAACGCCGGAAGGTCATCAGGATTACGGCTGGTGGTCAGGTTTCCATCTGTAACCACTTCCTCATCCACCCAGTGCCCGCCGGCATTGCGGATGTCGGTCCGCAGCGATGGCCAGGATGTGAGCGTTTTCTTCTTCACCACTCCGGCCTCGACCAGCAGCCACGGCCCGTGGCAAATGGCGCCGATAGGCTTGCCTGCGTTGAAGAAATCGGCGACAAAAGCCACCGCCTTAGGTTCGATCCGGAGTTTGTCTGGATTGATCTGGCCGCCGGGCAGGACCAACCCGTCGTAATCCGCAGGTTTCGCGTCGTCCAGAGTCTTATCGACCTTGATGCGATCGCCCCAATCGGTAAACTTCCAGCCCTTGATTTCACCCGGCTTGGGAGAAATGACGTCAACCTTTGCTCCGGCCGCTTCCAGAGCCTTCTTAGGCTCCGTTAATTCCACTTGTTCGAAGCCATCTGTGGCTACGATTGCAATCTTCTTTCCCTGCAGTGTTCCGCTCATGGTGACAACCCCTTTCTCTATAAGAGGGCTGTATGCGCGGGCTCGTTGCCTCGTAGTTTCGTTCGTTAAATGTAGATGAACTTTGGGAGGTCAGGGGCGTCTCGTGGCATCCTATACGACAAACGTTGCTCAGAAGGATGCTCATGCCCTGCAGAAAGACTTGTAGAACCGCTACTTACGCGCTGACAATCTTGTCCGCGATTGGTTTGCTCTCCTCTTGCCATTCCTCATCCAACCAGGTTGCGCTCAATGGCGCCGGAAGCACTTTTGTTTATCCCGTAATGGGACGCTGGATCCAGGACTTCCAACAATCTCACTCCAACGTTCAGATCAATTACCAATCCATTGGCAGCGGGGGTGGGATTCAGCAGGTGAAGTCGGGCACCATTGATTTTGGCGCCTCGGACGCGCCGCTTTCTGACGAAGAGGTGACGCAGATGCCGGCACCAGTGATACAGATTCCAGAATCTGCCGGCCCGGTATGTGTCACCTACAATTTGGACGGTCTTCAGAAGCCTCTGCAGCTCTCTTCCGACGCGCTTGCAGGAATTTTCCTGGGCAAGATTACAAATTGGCAGGATCCGCTGCTCAAGCAGGACAATCCCGGCGAGAAGCTGCCGAATTCGAAAATTACGGTGGTTCACCGGGCTGAGAGCAGCGGCACCACGGCCGCTTTCACCACTTATCTTTCCGCGGTCAGCCCAGAATGGGCGCAAAAGGTCAGCAAAGGCACCGCGGTTAAGTGGCCCACCGGTCTTGGAGCGAAAGGCAGCGAGGGAGTTACAGGCCAGGTGAAGCAATTTCCAGGCTCCATCAGCTACGTCGAACTAACCTATGCCACGCAGAACAAGCTGCCGGTGGCAGGGATCAAGAATCAGGCCGGCAAATACGTACTGCCAAGTACTGCGGGGACAACGGCAGCGATTGATGCTTTCAAAGACCAGCTGGCGAAGGACGCGCGCACTCCGATTGCCAATCCGCCGGCGTCCGCGCCGGATGCCTATCCTATTTCCACTCTGACCTTCCTGATCATTCCGAAAGATGGCAAAGATGTGGGCAAGCGTACGGCCTTGAAGCAATTCATTACCTACGTGGTGACGGATGGACAGCAAGCCTCGAGTGGCCTCAGCTATGCTCCACTTCCCGATGCGGTGAAACAGTTGGACGTACAGACGTTGAACCAGCTAACGGTCAACGGAAGTCCTATTCAGTAAGAAAAACATTTCCAGGAGAGATCCGCTAACCGCAGGTCCCTCCACTGCGCTGCGCTCCGGTCGGGATGACAAGGGGGAGAGAGGCGCTTCCAGGGAGCGTGGTAGCTGAACAAGAGCCGCTTGCCGGTAGCGAGTTAAGGCTGGAATCAGCGCGCTTTTGGGCTCTATCCCCGCCACCGTCGCTGGGTGCCCCACATCTCGCTCGTTTTTCGCGAGATGTGGGATACCGCAGGCCTTCCCCTCAAACCTCTTGCGGACTCCACAACTCGACAGGGGTGCCCTACGTTCGCACCAGCGTTGCCCGGATTTCCTACTACGCAGCACTATCCACGACCACGCATGCGGCTTTCTCTCAAAGAAAGCCGCATGAAGTTGCTCAACGCCACCAACCTTGACAGGAAATCCGGGATACGTGGGCCGAAAATGGTGGGCGAAGCCCAACCACAGCCTTTAGTTCCGGACCCCACCATTTATTCATTGGGGACGTTTTACCTTCCAGGATCTTTCGGGTCACATCACTTCGGGGACAGAAATTCCTAGCCAGGCGAGCGAACGGACGAGCGCCCGCTCTGCTACCGCGGCTGTGGCCAATAAAAACTTTTTCCGCCCGGGATCCTCCTCGGTGAGGATGTGGTGACGGTGATAAAAATTATTGAAAAGCTGCGCCAGCTGAAAGGCGTGCTTGGCGAGATACGCGGGCTCTGCGGCGGCAATGGATTGCTCAAGCAACAGGCTCAGCTTTGAGGACATGATCCACAGCTCCCAAAGATCGCCCTCTAAATAGTCTCCGGCATCCACCCCTGACAGAGCACCCTCTGGAGTCGTTCCCGCCTTACGAAAAATATTGCGCGCACGCACGATAGCGTATTGCACGTAGGGACCCGTCTCGCCTTCGAAACTGAGCGCCTCCTTAAAATCGAACGCAATCACCGTGTTCCGGGTGAATTTCAGCATGAAGTAGCGCAGGGCCCCCACAGCAATCTGGTGCGCGATCCCCTCCCGTTCCTGCTCGCTTCGCTGGGGATGGCGGCTGTCCACTTCCTCTTTGGCGGCTGCAATGAGCTTGTCCAGCAGCGCGTCGGCTTTGACCCCGAATCCCTTACGCCCGGAGACCTCGATGTAGGGGCGTTCTTTATCTTCGTCTGAAATCTGGTAGCCAAGCTCGAGCGCGCATCGCGGCGTCAACGCGACCATTGCATAGGAAAAATGGACATAGTGAGACGCGGCTTCGGTGTATCCAAGCCCACGCAGGGCTTCGATCACGTTCGCTTGCGGATCATCCTGGCGGCTGTCAATTACGTTATAAATGGCCTGTGCACCGCCGAAATGAGGATGCGGTTCCTCACCAACTTCGGTCGAGATCCAACACGTGTGATCGGCATAAGCAAAGAAGCGCGCGTAACCGAAGTCGCGTCCTAACAAGCCAAACTTCCACAAGTGATAGGCAATGTCCTTGCCGACATACGTGACCGTCCCGTTGGAACGGACGATCACCTTGGCATCTTCGTCCAGTGTCCCGGCGTCTGTAACCGTGGTGGCGCGCCGCATGACCCAGCAGCCCTTGTTCTTACCCTCGGTCTCAAAATAAAGCACGCCTTTGGCTTTCAGCTGGGCAAAGGCCAGATCCCAGAATTTGAGGTGGAGGATCTCGCTTTCCCGGGGCAGAAAATCATATTCAATGCCCAGGCGCAGCATGGTCTCCAGATGCCGGCGCAATACCGCGGTTGATACCAAATCAGCAATCTCCGCAGTATCATTGCCGCCGGCCTCGATGGCATGCAGAGTATCCAGCCGAATCTTCTTCCGCTCCGGCGCCTCCGCACCCTCGTACCATTGCGAAACCCGGGCATAAAGGTCCCAGCAATAGTCGTCAATCCGCTGCCCTTTGGCTTGAAGATCTGACATTAGCCTGAGCACTCCGGCGAGATTGTAACCTTCAAGGTGCGTCAGGCCGACGACCACATCGGCTACCTGGACGCCGGTGTTGTCAATGTAGTTCTGCACGTCGACTTTTTGCCCCGCGGCACGAAGCAGGCGCACAAACGTATCGCCCAGGATGGCATTGCGCAGATGACCGATGTGCGCTGATTTATTGGGATTGATGCTCGTATGCTCGACCAGCGAATGAAGATGGGTCTGCTCTTCAGCTGTGTTGTCGAGGGCGATTTGTTGCGCGGCCGCCCGCCGGTCAAGCTTGCCATTGATGTAACCGGCTCCCGCCACCTGAAACGAGGCGAAGCCCTCCAGCGGCATCAGTTCCTGGACTAATTCCGCGGCAATCGCGCGCGGCGAGCGTTTGAGCCGGCGGGCCAATTCGAAAGCCACCGGCAGCGCGTACTCCCCCATCTCCAGGTCAGGCGGCTGCTCGATAGCAATTTGCGGGAGTTCTACCTGATATTTGGACTGAAGAACTGAGCGGAGGCGCTCGCGAAGAAGTCTTTGCTGTTTGCGATACACCCAAAACCCCTGATTTTCTTGCCGATTCTAGCAGAACGCTCACCCTGTTAAGATTGAGAGACTGCCCTGCTCATGTCGAAGAACGCCAGCTTTTACATCACTACCCCAATCTATTATGTGAATGCCCGGCCGCACATCGGTCATGCATACACCACGATCGTGGCCGACGCCATCGCGCGCCGCAAGCGTTCCCAGGGCCTGGACACATGGTTTCTCACCGGAACCGATGAACACGGGCAGAAGATCGAGCGCTCCGCCCGGCAGGCGGGACAAACACCGCAGGAGTTCGCGACCGCCGTTTCCAGCCAGTTCCGGACCCTCTGGGAGCGCATGGGGCTCACCTACGACGATTACATAAGGACCACCGAGGACCGTCATCGCAAGGGCGTACAGAAGCTCTGGACGGTACTTAGAGAACGCGGCTTTATCTACAAAGGGAGCTACACCGGCCAGTACTGCGTCTCCGACGAGCTCTATGTGGATGCGCCCCCAGGTTCGCCCTGCCCGGACTGTGGGCGCATCACCGAGACAGTGAGCGAAGAGAACTACTTTTTCAAGCTTTCCGCCTTTGAGCGCAAGTTGCTGGAGTTCTACGAGCAGAATCCCGGGTTCATCCGGCCTGAAGCAAGCCGCAAGGAAGTGATTTCCTTCGTGCGCAGCGGGTTGAAAGATTTGTCCATCAGCCGGACCAGCTTTGACTGGGGAATCCCGGTGCCGGGCGATGAAAAGCACGTTATTTACGTTTGGATGGATGCGCTGGCCAACTACATTACGGCCCTCGGCTACGGCAGCGACGCACCTGAAGACCAGCAGCGCTTCGCGCGTTATTGGCCGGCCAGCCTGCAGTTGGTAGGCAAAGAGATCGTCCGCTTTCACTGCATCTATTGGCCTGCGTTTCTTATGGCTGCAGACCTGCCCCTTCCCAAGTCCATCGCGGCCAATGGGTGGCTGCTGTTCGAGCAGAGCAAGATGTCCAAGTCACGGGGAAATGTGGTTCGCTCGGAAACTATCCTCGCCACTCTGGGCGCCGATGCGCTGCGCTATTTCCTGATGCGCGAGGTCGTGTTTGGCCAGGACGGCAGCTTTTCGTTCGATGCCCTGGTGCAGCGGTATAACGCCGATCTGGCGAATGGCTACGGCAACCTGACCAGCCGCGTGCTGGCGATGATCAACCAGTATTTCGGTGGAGTGGTACCCGCGGGCGACGCCGAACCGCGGATTGTGGCGGCCGCCGAAAAAGCGGAACGGGAGTTTGCGGAACACTTTGACGCGCTGGATTTTTCGCGCGCGCTTGAGTCTCTTTGGGCTCTGGTGGCGGCGGTGGACGGATACATCACGGAAAAGGCTCCCTGGAAGTTGGGCTCGCCGGAGGATGCGGCCCGCAGGTCTTCGATCCTGTACACCTGCGCCGAAGCCCTGCGCATCATCACCGCTCTTGCCTACCCGGTGCTGCCCGATGCCACCACGAGAATATGGGCGCAACTTGGCTTAGGCGATCTTGCGCAGGCAAACATCCAACAAGTGAGCTGGGGACAATTGGCTCCTGGCACCAAGCTCGGGCCGGCAGGCCCAGTCTTCCCCCGGGCAGAAAAGGATACGGTTAAACGCATGCACGAGCTAGACAGCAGTGACGGGGGCAGGAGCCCGGAGGCGGAGTCCGAGCCGACGGCCGAGTCCTCGGTAACCACCAGCGTACCGGCTGCGCCGGAGCCAGCGCCGCGACCCACGGTGGCGGACCAGTCCACAGCCGTGGCAGCGTCGCAGGTGGCCGGGGCCATTGCTGCCAAGTCGCCGGCGGCGTTGACCACCGCAGCTTCCCTGGGTACGGCCACGGCAACGCCCGAGCCCGCAGCCCGTCCGGCAAACATCACCATCGACGATTTCGCCAAGGTCGAGCTCCGGGTGGGACAGATACAGGTAGCGGAACGGGTCAAGGGAGCGGATCGGCTTCTTCGGCTGGAAGTCAACATTGGCGATGAAGTCCGCCAGATTCTGGCCGGCATCGCCGAAGCCTACGAGCCGGAAAAGCTCATCGGGCGCAAAGTGGTCATTGTGGCTAACCTGCAACCCAGAAAATTGCGCGGCCTGGAATCCAACGGGATGCTCGTCGCGGCTTCATTGGGAGAAAAAGGCAAGCCAGTCCTGGCCGGTTTTCTGGAAGATGTCGAAATCGGGGCACGGCTCAAATAATCTGTCCTCACGAGGGGTAGTTCCTGGTCGACTCACACGCACACCTTGACAGCCCGCGGTACGACGCCGATCGGGATGAGTTGCTCGAGCGGGCCTGGCAACAGGGCGTGCGTACGGTTCTGTCTATTGGCATCGGCGACGGGCCGGACACCATGCAGCAGGCGTTGGAATTGAGCCAAAGCTATGCCGGCAAAGCAGCCCGGCCGCGCATCCTGGCCACAGCCGGCATTCACCCCCATGAGGCCCAACTGGCCGACCGGGCGGCGCTCGAAAAACTGGACGATTTGCTGGCTAACCCGGAGGTCCTCGCGGTGGGGGAAATAGGTCTCGATTATTATTATGACCACTCACCCCGGGAACAACAGAAGCGAGCGTTTGCGCAGCAGATGGAAATTGCCGGGCACAGGCGGCGGCCTATTGTCATCCATTGCCGGCCCTCCGAGGGCAGCAGCAATGCATGGGACGACACGTTGGAGATGATTGAGAGTAACTGGGCGGGGACCAGCCTGGGCGGGATTCTGCATTGTTTTACCGGCGAGTGGGAGCACGCCAGCCGCGCGATGGACTGCGGCTTTCTGATCTCCTTTGCGGGCAACATCACCTTTCCCAAGGCTGAGCCCATACGCCAGGTAGCGGCCCGGGTCCCTCTGAACAATCTGTTAATTGAGACAGATGCCCCGTTTCTTGCTCCGGTGCCGTATCGTGGGAAGCGCAACGAACCGGCATGGGTGAGCCGGGTGGCGGACAAATTGGGGGAGGTGTGCGGCATTGCGGCGGAGCAGGTCGCTTCCAGCACTGCCAACAACTTCTTCCGTTTTTTTGGTGTAGCGCCGGACGTTATGCCGTAGATACCAGGGGGCAGCGTTTGCGCCGATAATCGAGGAGGCAGCACCATGGCGGCAGACAACTCGTTTGACGTAATTAGCAAAGTGGATGTTCAGGAAGTACGCAATGCAATGGATCAGGCCACCAAGGAAGTAAGGACACGCTTCGATCTCAAGGACTCGCACTCCGAAATCAAGCTTTTGGAGGGGGACGAGGCGATCGAGCTGGCCTCTTCGGACCAGTACAAGCTGAAAGCGGTGACGGAGATTTTGCAGCAAAAGTTCGTTAAGCGCGGGATCTCATTAAAGGCGCTGGAGTACGGCAAGGTCGAACCGGCTTCCGGGTCCAGCGTGCGCCAGAAAATCACCCTGCAGCAGGGTATTCCGGGAGAAAAGGCAAAAGAGATCGTAAAGCTTATCAAAGAATCTAAGAAAAAGGTGCAGGCCTCTATTCAGGGTGATACGGTCCGCATAACGGGCAAAGATCGCGATACCCTACAGGAGACAATTGCACTGTTAAAGGGCCACGACTTCGGTATCGACATGCAGTTCACCAACTATCGGTCGAATTAGAGCAATTTCACCAGCAACTGGAGAGTGAGTGAGCACACAAGCGATAGCGACGGCAAAAGAAGTCTTCGATCTGCTACGCGACGACTTGACCGCCATCGAAACCGAGCTGGTGCGCGATGCCGTTTCCAATGTGGGGGCTATCACCGACATCGCCGACCACCTGCGCGAAGGCGGGGGCAAGCGGATCCGCCCTTCACTGCTGCTGTTGGCGGCCAAGTCGCTCGGTTACCACGGGCAGGGGATGGTTCGGTTGGGGGCGGTGGTCGAAATGGTGCACACGGCGACGCTGGTGCACGACGACATCATCGACGGGGCCGATACCCGTCGCGGCCGGCCGTCCGCGAATACCACCTGGGGCAACTCAAAATGTGTGTTGGCGGGCGACTGGCTCTATATGCAGGCCTTCCATATCGCTCTTGAGGAGCGCAACTTCAAGGTGCTCGACCTCTTGATCGGCCTGACCCAGCAAATGGTCGAGGGCGAGTTTGTGCAGATGGAAAAGCTGGGCCGGATGGTGGGCGAAGCCGAATACTACGACCTCATCTACCGCAAGACGGCATGCTTGTTCGACGTCTCCATGCGGCTGGGCGCAGTCCTGGCTGGCGCCTCGGAGGAAATCGAGGAACAGATGGGTGAGTACGGCCGGAACCTGGGAATCGCCTTCCAGATTGTGGATGACGTGTTGGACTTGACCGCCGCGGAGCACGTGCTGGGCAAGCCGGTGGCCAGCGATCTGCGCGAGGGTAAGGCTACCCTTGCGGTTGTTCATGCCATGGAGAAAGGGACGGCGCACGACCATGCGGTGGTAAGCCGGGTGCTCGAGGATCTTAGCTTCAAGCGGACCACGCATCAGGAAGTCCTTGCCATCCTCGAACGGCACGGGTCGGTGCAGTATGCCCTCGATTGTGCCTTTCAGTACGCCGAGGTGGCACGGGCGGCGATTTCCGGTCTGCCTGAATCCGACTACAAACGGGCTCTGCTATGGATGCCGGACTTCGTGGTGGCACGGGACAAGTGAACGGCGTGCCCATCCGTGTACTGGTTGCCAAGCCAGGACTGGACGGTCATGATCGCGGGGCTAAGGTAATCGCTCGGGCCCTGCGCGATGCCGGGATGGAAGTGATTTATACCGGCCTGCGTCAAACCCCTGAAATGATTGTCAATGCCGCCCTGCAGGAGGATGTCGACTGCATAGGGCTGAGCATATTGTCTGGTGCCCATAATGTGATCGTTCCCCGGGTTCTGGACCTGCTCAAGGAGCGGGGCGCCGTGGATATCCTGGTGGTGCTGGGCGGCACCATCCCAAGTCACGACATTGCGGCTTTGAAGGCGTTGGGGGTGGCGGAGGTGTTTGGTCCCGGCACGACGCTGGATAGTACGGTGGCCTTCATCCGCAGCCGGGTTAAGCCTCGTAGCCTTCCTCTGTCCTGAAGTCACTCCTCAGTGACGCATGTCTGACTTGGGCAGGTCCATGGAGATAGCGGGCTAAAAACATCCTTCGTTTATCATATCGACCGCAAGCGCAGCGCAGCGGAGAGATCTGCGGTTGGCGGGTTGGAGCACCACCTAGAACCAACACAATTACATATGTGATTCTTCGTTTTTTCGGAGGCTATCTTGCACACAATCGGCCAACGCATTACAAACAGCTGCTGCCCAATGGTTTCCGTTATTCGTCGCCGTTTATGTTTCTTTTTTGATGTTGCATGTTTTTATTAGCAACCACAACGGATACTTAGCCTGCGTAAACTTTCTTTAATAATCACAGTCGTAGATCTTTTATCCACTCGAATCCACAGGTTATCCACAGTGTGGATAAACGGCTAGGTTACCTGTGGGGAGTACCCCGTCGCGGCCGGCAAATACCGCCTGAGCACGACGTACGCCAGCGCATTCAGCGCGAGGACAGCTAGGGCGGCCGGTAAGTAGCTGCGGGGCTGCTGACGGAAGGCAAACCAGGCCAGCCAACAGGTCAGCAGGTGGAGCAACATCGGTCCGGAGGAGCGGAAACCGCGAAGGTCATACGACGTGGACAGAAACCAGGGGAGAAGGACAAAGTAGAACGGCCATCCGTACTCGACCAGGCGGTCGGCACTGGCGCCCAGCAGCGGCGTCATCACTATGCTGATGAGCCCGTAAGCCAGGCAAAAGCGAAAGACCATTGCCCGGCCGCGGGGTAGCTCACGGGTAGGGGAAAGCAGCTTGCGCCATAGGACCAGCGCAAGCGCAGGCCCGATACCGAATACGCCGAACCAGGCGAGAAGAAGGCGTGTGGGACCCCATAGAGAGGGCTGACAGAGACCGATGGAGCGAATGGCGCCGAAGTGCCATCCGGGGGGAATCGCCTTCATCCAGATAGGGCTGCACTCCGGCAAGGTGCTACTCCACAGGGGCAACCCAAGCACGTTTTTGAAGAAGCTCCAAATGAACTTGCCCAGGATGTAGCCCCCACCGCGGATGCCATGAACGCTCGCCGCAGCTTCCTGGTTGTAATGGCGGGAGATCAGGCCGGCGGCGAGAATCGCAAAAGCACCGACGAGCGCCGGCCGGAGCCGAATGCGGCGCCAACAGGCAAAGACCAGGCAAATGGCTACCAAAAGCGTCGATTCGCGCGCCAGGTAAGCAGGAAAGAGCAGCAGGAAAGCCAGGCTGGTGTATCCGGAGAGAAGAAAGAGCAGAAGGGCGGCCAGGAGGGCAGCGTGAAGCAGGTCTGGAAGGTAGTAATCGTGGAATATGTCCACCCAGAAGGGCATAAGAAAAATGGCGGCTGAAAGAACCAGGGGAGCGCGCCACGACCAAAGCAGCCCGGCCATCAAACCCAGCAGCGCTATCAGGCAAACGATACCCAGCAGGAGGAAGCCGGTGTCGACCCCACGGTCAGTCACTCGTCCCAGCCAACCGGCCATCGCAGGGCCCAGGATTCGTGCAGAAAAAGGCGCGGGCACTGCGCCATGTTGTCCCAGCGCCAAAAGGCGATACTGTCCGGCATCCGGCACGTAAACGGCGTCCGGAAGGCCGAGCAGGAGGGCAAAGCACAGGCACCATGCGGGGAGCAGCCAGGAGAGGACGCGCTTAGACAAGGAATTGCTCGAGGACGGCCACGTACTTCTGGGGCAAACGCACTTTCCGCATCGAGCGGTTGACGGTTACGTGGGTCGTCTCCCCTTCTGCGAGCAGGGTCTGGGCCTCGTTTTCGGTGCGAAACAGCCGATAGCCGAACTTGATGACGGTGCGGCGTAAGGCGAGCACGGTTGTCTCCAGCAGCAG
>Ga0302325_10025235_pt1 | contig 12352 bp, 11 predicted proteins | sample Palsa_T0_2_FD_201948 | JGI IMG/M metagenome (GOLD analysis project Ga0302325, IMG submission 201948) | Peat permafrost microbial communities from Stordalen Mire near Abisko, Sweden - Palsa_T0_2 | ecosystem: Environmental > Terrestrial > Soil > Palsa > Peat permafrost | place: Sweden: Abisko...
TCGAAGATTACGCCGTGCAGGACGCGTCGTTCGGGTTCACGTCCAGCGTTTGAAGAGGTCGTTTTCGATTCCGAACTGATCGAGTGCCTTGCCGACGGTATGGTTCACGATGTCCTCGACGCTACGCGGTTTCGCATACATCGCCGGTATCGGCGGCAGCAGCACTGCTCCGATCTCCGCTAGCTGCGTGAGCGTGCGCAGATGCCCGAGGTGCAACGGAGTCTCGCGCACGACGAGCACGAGCCGGCGCTTCTCCTTCAAACAAACGTCCGCGGCACGAACCAGCAAGTTTCCGTTGAGCGAGTAGGCGATCGCAGCGGCGCTCTTGATCGAGCAGGGTATGACGAGCATGCCATCGGTCAAGAACGAACCCGACGAGATCGCCGCGGCCAGGTCGCCGTCGTGGTAGACCACGTGCGCGAGCGCTTCGAAATCCTTGGGGTCGTGCGGCGTTTCGATTGCGATCGTCTTGCGCGCCTGCTCGGTTATGACCAGGTGGACTTCACAGGTGCCGCCGGCGCGCAACGCTTGCAGCGCGGCAAGCGCGTACGCGCTGCCGCTTGCACCGGTGACGCCGACGATGATCTTTCGCATGACGCGGCCTTCCCACCGCTGCGTGCGGGGTCCCGCACGAAGCGCCGCGAAGATCGGAAAACAATCGATGTACACGCTTGCGCGGCCGCTGGTCGCCTTCGTAAGAGACCTCACGAGCTGCGCGGCGAACTCGCGCGAAGAAACAGCGCGCCGCGTATTGTGCGCGCCCTTCTCGGGCGTCCCGAACGTCGATGGCCGCGCCCTCTGCGCGGTGGCCGGGGAGCGGGGCAGCGTGCTCGATGCAATCGAACGCGAGCGCGTGCCGCTTCCCCATGAGACCGCCATTGCGGCGCGGCGTTTCGTGCGCGCGCTGAATGAAATACGTCAAGCCTATCGTGCGCAGGGCGCGACGGCTAGCGAGCACGTCGCGACGATTCGTTCCGCGTTCGCGCTCGACGAACGTCTTGAGGCTGCGGAACTCGACACGTTTACAGCGATCGAGCAGATTGCGAGCGCGCTCGATGGCGCGCGCGAAAGCGGCAGCGTGTGGGAAGCCGAACGTCTTCTCGGGGAGCTGGGCGCGATGGTGCGGCGCGAGCCCGCTTCGCCGGCCGCGCTCTCCTCTACGAACGCGGCGCGCCGGCCGCTCATTGCCTGCGAGCCGGAGACGCCGCGCGTCGTCAAACGGCGGCGCGGACACTTCAGCGCTTCATCACTCGGCGCGTTTGCCGAGTGCGAGCGGCGCTGGTTCTATCGCTACGTCTGTGCGGCAATCGAGGATCGCGGATCCTCCGCCTCCTTCTACGGCACGGCCTTTCATTGGGCGCTCGAACGCTTCCACCAAGAGTTTCCGCGTGCCGGCGGCGTGCCGCTCGAACTGCTCGAGCGCAAGCTCGAGGCGTTCCTCGGGCTCTCGTTCGAGCGCTTCCGCAGCGGCTTCGACACCAACGTCGAGTACGAACTGCAACGCCGTCGGGCGAAGCGTACCGGCATTCGTTACCTGCGCTGGTTCGTCGAGCGGGCGCGGGCACATCCCTTCAGCGTCGTCGGTACGGAAACGCAAGTGGAGCTTGCACTTGAAGGCCACAAGTTCGTGGGTTACATCGATCGCCTCGACCGCGATGATGCGACCGCGTCGATAACGGTCGTCGATTATAAGACGGGCAGGATAGCGGAAAGCGCCGATGCGTATCGCGCGAAGGTAGCGCGCTTTCTCGACTTTCAACTGCCGTTCTACTATTGGGCGCGCACCGCCGCCGGCGACCGCGTGACCCGGCTGTCGCTCGTGCCGCTCAAGGAGGCGACACGTGACGTGCAGCCCGTGGAGCTCGAGATCGTCCCCTTTGGTGGGCCGCGCAGCTATTCCGACGCGCCGGTCGGAACGATCGGCCTCGACGAACTCGAGCGCGCACGAGCCAAGATGATCGAACTTGCGCAAGCGCTTGCCGATGGACCGCTCGAACATTTTTCGGTCACGAACGACCCGGAAGCGTGCGAGTACTGTGCCTACAAGATCGCTTGCAGTTTGCGGCCCTTGCAGCGCGAAAACCGGTTCGGACGCTGAACGTGCAGGCCTCCCTCGAGGCGGTTCTCGACTCTGCGCAGCAGACGGCGCTGCTTCATCCGCCGGCCGCCGGCCTGCTTGCGCTCACCGGGCCGGCCGCTTCGGGCAAGACCGTTGCACTCGTGCGCCGTGCGTCGCAACTGGGCCGTGAGTTGCCGTTGCCGGTGCTTCTGAGCGCCCCAAGCGAGGGTGGGGTCGCGCGCCTGCGAACGCGGCTCGCCGCCGAAGATGGGCGCAGCCCGCTTGTTTGCACCACGCTCGCTGAGGTTGCCTTTACCTTGCTCGATGAGGAGCGTGCGCTCGAAGGGCGAGAACCGCTTGACCGGATCGATGACGTGCGCGCGTCGCAGCACTTCGAACGCATCGGCGCCGAGCTGTTTGCGCTTGAGTGGACCGAGTTCGTAACGGCCGAAATCGATCCGGAGATCACGGGTTTGCGCGCACCGGAGCGCTTTTCAGCCGCGGCCTTTCGACTGATCCGAAAGTTGCGCGCGTCGCTCATTTCGCCCGAGACGTTCAAGGCGAAGGGTTTGCGCGGCGCGACGGCGTTTTATGGCCGTCCGCCGAATTTCGCCAGCCCCGATCTGCTGCTCGACACGGCACCCAAATACCGCGACTCGCTGCGGGTGACGCCCGCCGAACTCGCGCGCCAGCACGCACGCGAACTCGATCTGTTGAAAATCCTGACCCGGCTCTACGAGTCGTACGTCGGGACAATGGTCGCCCACGGCTGCCTGACGCCTGTCGATGCGGTGTACGAGGCAACGGTCTTGGCGCGCTCGCGTCCGGACGTGCGCGAGCGCGCGCGCCGGCGCTACGCGGCGGCATTTATCGACGACGCGCAGGACTTGGGACCGGCACAAATCGGTCTGCTCGAAGCGCTGTTCGGCGAAAGGCTCGCAACGGTGACGCTGGCGGGCGACGGGGCGCAAAGCACGCGCGGGTTCGCCGCCGGCGGCCGCGGCGACGAAACGCTGAAGCGTGCGGCGACGACGATTCGTTTTGAGCGGCCATATCGCGATAGCCCTGATATCGAGCAGGCCGGGCGCTCGATCTTGGACCCGTCGGAACGAGATGCAGGCGCCGCCCGCAGTGTCCCGGGCGAACACGTGCAGCTCTATCGCGGCGAGAACGGCCGCGAGTCCGCGCGTTTCGTCGCGGTCGAAATCGCGCGCCTGATCGCAGGCGGCGTGCCGCCGCACGAGGTTGCCGTGATCACGCGCAATCTCGATTGCGCGCACACCTACGTGGACGCGCTGCTTGCGCGCAACCTGCCGGTCGACGTTGCGGGAGCCGCGAGCCTGTACGCGTATCCGGTCGTCGTCGATGCCCTGGCGGCGCTTTGGTCAGCCGTCGATCCGTTCCGGCACGAGTACCTCTCGCGGAATCTCGAGGCGCCGTGGCTCAATCTCTCGGACGCATCGATCGCGATCCTGTGCGGCGACGCAGCCGATCCGCAGGCCTTGCTCTTCGAATTGCCCGAGGAGGACGACGACGAGGCGCGCGCCGGGCGTTGGGATCGCAAGCGCGACGTGCGGTTGGGACGCAACCTGACCCGCGGTGACGTCGACGCGGAACTTCCGGCGGAAGCGCGCGAACGCGTCGTCGCATTTCGCGCGGCGCGCGCGCGCTGGGAAGCTGCGGCTCGGACACTGCCGCTTGCCGAGCTTGCCCGGCTGATCCTCGACGAGTCCGTCTTGGCAACGCTGCGCGATGATGCGCGCGGCCGCTTCGAGTCCGGACTCGTCGCCCGGCTACTCGCCGGCATCGACGCCTACGCCGGGCAAGAGCCGCTCGCTTCCCTCGAAGATTTTCTCTTGCACGCGGAAGCGGTGTCGGGCGCCGAGGCCGATCTGCTCTCAATCGAGTTGTGTGATCCGGGCGCCGTGCGCGTGCTCGACGTTGAAGCCGCCAAAGGCGAGCATTTCGACTCGGTCTTTCTGGTCGATGCGCAAGCGGGCGCGTGGCCGCGCTATTACGTGCCCGATGCATTCCTCTTCATGCCGTCGGCCGGCATGATTCCGAAGGAGAACGTAGGCGACGCTGCTGCGCTGCGCACGGCAAAGTTCACCTACGCTCTTTCACGCTACAAATTGCGGGACAAATATAATGCTGAGGAACGGCGCTCTTTCTATTGTGCGGCAACGCGCGCGCGCCGGCTACTGTTCGTAACAGCCTCGGGCCGGCCGACGCGCGGTGCTGCGGCTCCTGAGCTTTACGAAGAACTGAGCCGCTCGCTGCAAAATGTGTGACGAACTTTCGCGGCGGCAAAGCCGTTAGGCAAAACATGAAGCTCGACACCTCGACCGACCCGCAAGTGGGGTTTCGCCCGCCCGGGTCGCTCGACGAAGCTAGCGCTCTCTTGCGTTACGAGGGTCCGCTCACACGCCGCCAAGCCGCTCATCTCGTGCGGCGCGCGGCCTTCGGCGCGACGGCGCCCGAACTGGATGCGCTGGCGGGTCTCGAGGCAACGGCCGCCGTCGACACGGTGCTCCACCCAACCGGCCCCGACGCCGACCTCGTCGGCTATCCCGATGCGGCCTCGCTCTACGACCCCAAAGTACGCAACAACGTCGCCGAAATGTGGTGGCTCGACCGCATGCTGCGCACGCGCCGCCCCTTCGTCGAAAAGATGACGCTCTTTTGGCACGGGCACTTCGCGACCAGCCTCGGGAAAGTTCCCGCGAACTTGATGGTCGAGCAGATAGACCTGTTTCGCGCCGAGGGTCTTGGCGATTTTCGCGCGCTGCTGCTCGCCGTCTCCAAGAATCCCGCCATGCTCTTGTGGCTCGACAATCGCGCGAACGCCAAGGCCCATCCCAACGAGAACTTCGCGCGCGAGGTGATGGAACTGTTCGCGCTCGGTCTCGGAAACTACCGCGAAGATGACGTCAAGAACGCAGCGCGTGCGTTTACGGGTTGGACGCTCGACAAGGAACTGCGCTTCGTGTTCCGGCCGGAGATGCACGACGACGGCGTCAAAACCTTTCTCGGCAAGAGCGGAAACTTCGGCGGTGAGGACATCGTCGGAATCATCGCGCAACAGCCGGTCCATCAGCGTTTCATTTGCCGTAAGCTGCTTGAGTTTTTCGTGTATTCCGATCCTGAACCCGAGCTCGTTGAAGCGCTCGCGCGGACGTATGCGCTTTCGGGTTATGACATCGCCCAAACGGTGGGTACCGTTCTGCGCTCGAACGTCTTCTTCTCGACACGAGCGTATCGCGCGTTGCCCAAGAGCCCGATCGAACTCGTGATCGGGCTGCTGCGTTTCATGCAGGTCGAGGTGGTTCCCAAAGACACCGTTGCCTGGCTGCGCCGCATGGGCCAGGACCCGCTCTCACCGCCGAGCGTCAAAGGATGGGACGGCGGACCAACCTGGATCAATACGGGTTCGCTGCTCGCACGCTTCAACTATGTCAACCGTATCGTCAAAGCGGCACCGCCGCCGGCGCGCGCCGGCACGATGACGGCAGCGGCGAGCGCGGATCTCGCTACCTTTCCCGCCTTCGGCCCCGATCAGATCGTACGGCGAGCGGGTGGCCTCGATGCAAACCGGATCCTCGCGCAAATCGCGCGAGATGCGGTCCAGGATGACGTGACGAGCGACGTCCGTTCGACGATCGAAGACTACCTGCAGTCGGTGGGAGCATCCGTTCCGCAGGCCTTCGGTCCCGAGAACTACGAAGACCGGATACGCGGTGCACTTGCCCTGACGCTCAACCTTCCTTCGAATCAGCTCAATTGAGGCCCACTATGCCGTCGCGTCGCATCTTCGTATCGCAAAGCCTCGGGATCGTCGCGCTCGGCGCGGCCGCACCCGCGTTTCTCGCCCGGGCCGCCGACGCGGCGACGCTGCCGGACCTCGCGAGCGCCGTCGACCCTGGTAACGTCCTGCTGGTCATCCAAATGGGCGGCGGGAACGACGGGCTCAACACGATCGTCCCCTACAGCGATGACGCCTATCATCGCGTTCGCCCGGCGATCGGTATTTCTGCGAATAGCGTGCTGCCGATCGACGGCCGCATCGGGCTCAATCCGGTGATGAGCGGTTTCGACGATCTGTTCAAGGATGGACACCTCGCGCTCGTGCAGGGCGTCGGATATCCGAATCCCAACCGCTCGCACTTCGAAGCGACCCAAATCTGGGAGACCGCTTCGCCCGACCGGCCGGTCTCGTACGGCTGGCTCGGACGCTACCTCGACCAGACGGTGCCCGCCTCCGCCCAACCGGATCCGGCACGGCTTTTCACCGCGGTCGCGCTCGGCGACACGGTGCCGACCGCGCTGATCTCACAACGCGTCGACGTTCCGGCGATCGGCACCCTGAGCACCTACGGCTACAACGCCGGCAAGGACCCCGCTTCAAGGACCGCGACCGGCACGCTCTACGACGGGGCCAAGCCCGGCCAGTCGCCCTATCTTTCACTGATCGAAACGACGGCCCGCAACGCCCTTCACGGCGGCGATCTCTTGCGCGCGAAACTGGCCTCGTACACGCCGGCCGTTACCTATCCGAACGATCCTTTTTCTCAGCAGCTGCGCGTCGCGGCCCAAATCGTCGGCTCGAACACCGGAACGCGCATCATCTTCGTGTCGATCGGTTCGTTCGACACGCACGCCGGCCAGCGCTCGCAACAGGATCGGCTCCTCGGCTATCTCGCGAACGGCCTGCACGCGTTCTACAAGGACTTGGAAGCGCACCAACTGCAGGACCGCGTCCTCGCGTTGACGTTCTCGGAGTTCGGCCGCCGGGTGCAGCAAAACGCTTCCAACGGTACCGATCATGGCGCGGCGATGCCGTTGTTCATCCTCGGAGGCAAGGTGAAGGGCGGAGTTTACGGCGACCATCCCTCGCTCACCGAACTCGACAACAACGGCGACCTCAAACACGCGATCGACTTTCGCGCCGTCTACGCGACGATCGTAAAGCAGTGGCTCGGACGCGATCCGAGCGCCATCATCGCCGGCACTTACGACCCCGTCGCCTTCGTTTGATCCGCCCGAACTCACCCGCAATTCAGGCACTCGTGCGCGTGGAGCCGATCGCAGCGGACGCATACGTGCGTGAAGTCTTGCCCGAGACGTTTGCGCTTTGGGGCGGACGGCGAACGTTCGAACGGTACGTGACCGATTTTCGGGAGTTGGCGGAATCCGCCTACGGGCGGCGCCGTCACTTCACGGTCGGACTGCGAGAAAACGGCCGCATCGTCTGCTCGTGCAAGAACTACGCACGTGACATTCGCTGGCAAGGAGTGACGCTTCGTGCCACCGGCATCGGTGCCGTCTTCACGCCGCCGGCGCTACGCGGGCGAGGTTTGGCAAGCGTCATGTTGGGAGCCCTGCTCGACAGCGAACGCGATGCCGGACGCGACGTCGCCTTTCTTTATTCGGACATCCATCCGGCCTTCTACGAACGGCTGGGATTTCACGAGTTACCGTCGCGCTTGCTTTCGCTGCGAGCCGCTTCGCTCGACGGGTCGCGCGCCGGCGGAACGCCCTTCGAGAACGGCGATTGGGCCGGCGTGCGCAAGTGTTTCGAAGCGCTCGATAGCGAACGGACCTGGAGTTTTCGGCGCACGCCGGTCGTCTGGAACTGGATGCGCCGGAGTTGGAACGAGACGCCGGCCGACGGTTCGCAGCCGGTACACTTGGTCGTACGCAGAGGCCGCTCGGTCATCGCGTACGCGATCGGACGCCGCGTCCTGCGCCAAGACTCGTTCGTGCTCGACGATTTCGCCTTCGACGGAAGCGAGGGCCGCGCGCTCTTACCGGCTCTCGTACGCGCAGGCGCGGGCGATCTCGCTCGCGTTCGGGCCTGGCTCCCGCCACCCGCGGCGCGTGAAGCGTTGCCGCGCGGCTCCGTGCGAGCGCGCAAAGATGCCGTCTTGATGGTCGTCCCGCTCACCCAGCTAGCGCGCTCGTGGTGGAAGGCGGTGAAGGAAGAAACCCTCACGAACGCTGCTGACCCCTGCTGGAGTGCCGATCACATCTGACATGAGTAAAGAGCTACGCATCCTGCTCATCGTCTTCGGATCGCTGATTGGGGTCTGCGTCATAGCCTTCGGCGCTCTCTTGTTCATGCTGCCACGGCTGATGCATAACATGGTCGCCGCGAGCGACAATCCGGCTGCGATGCAGCGCACCGCGAGCAAGATCGCAACGTTTGTGGTGCCGGCCGGCTACCGCATCCGCTCGGCAATGGATCTCACCGTGACGCAGACGGCGACCTTGGCCCCGATCGAGCGCGGGAAGGCGTTTCAAATCCAGCTGCAAGGCATGAGCATTCCGGCCTCCGACTCATCGCAAGATCAGGGAGCGTCGCTCGGGCTCAAGATCACCGCCGGCATCTTGCACTGTGAGCTTCAGCCCGACAGAGAGGCCTCTTACATCGTGCGGGGACAAGTGATCAAGCTGCACGTGATGGCTTGCAACCCCAAAGGCGGCCGCGGATTAAAGGTCGAGTACGGTACGTTTCCGGGAAACGCCGCCACCGCACGCATCACCGCCACCGGATTCGGCGGCGACTTCGACGACGGCGCCCTGCGCGCACTCTTGCGCTCCGTCAGGTAAACAAACGGCAGCTGCCGAAGGGCCATCCATGGCACAGAGCGACCGCCGGCGTCTGCTTTCCCGGGCGATGGAATTGCCGCAGGCGCACGAGTCCGATTTCTTCGGTGGCCGCAGGCCGCCGGCCGACGCCGATCCGTCGCTGCTCAAACGCATCGACGACACGACGCTGCGCACGAAACTGGTCGAAGCTCATATCGCCGAAGGTCTACAGTCGCCGAAAGGTCCGCAGAAGATCGCTTCGATCGTGCGCATCTACCCGCAGTTCGACGCGCCGGCCCGCAGCTCGACGAACGGCCGCGTCAAGCGTTCACCGGCCCCGTCTGCACCCCGCGGCCTGCCGACCGTCGACGAGATGGAACGCCTGCTGACTCGCATTCGCGAAGTCGAGCGCGAAGTCTCGCACGAACTCGCTTCCCAAGTCGACGAGAACGTCGAGCGCCTGAAGCATTCGATCGCGAGCCTTTCCGGCGACGAGTTGGAAGTTGCCTACCACGAACTGGGTGAAGCGCTCGCACGAAAGCGCGCCCTCGCCTCGCAAGTCCGCTTCGAAACATTTCGGCGCATCGAACGCGACGCCGAATTCTCACCGCGCGTCTACTTACGGCTGCTCGCGCACTAGATGGCGCTAGATTCTTGTATTCGTACCGAGGCAACGATCGAGCGGCCGGTCGCAGACGTCTACGGCTACGTGACGACACCCGCCAACTGGCCGCAGTGGCACCCGTCATCGGTGCGCGTTACCGGCGACGCGGCCGGGCATTCGCTCGGCGTCGGCGAGCAGTGCACTGAAGAGTTCGTCGTTGCCGGGCACCACGACGAGACCGGCTGGATCTGTCGCGAGCGCGTTGCCGAAAAGCGTTGGGTGATCGAAGCAATCTCGGAGCGCGGGGGCAGCGGAACGATCACTTACGATTTCGCGACCGCGGGCGATGGAACTCAATTCACGCGGACATTTCGATACCGGATGCCGAACTTCGGCCTCGAGATCCTCAACGTGCTCGTGATCCGGCGCCGGATCGCAGCCGAGTCGCGCCGTGCGACGGAAACCTTGAAGCGTGTCCTCGAAGACTCAAAGACCTTGGTCGAACAGCGATAGTTCGCGCGCCTGCTCCTCGGTGATCGAGGCGACCCGCACGCCCAGCAGCCGCACGGCAGCGCCGGCCAATTGGGCGCGCTCGAGGCAGCGCAGCGCCGCGGCTTCGATCGTCGCCGCATCGCGGGTGGCGACGGCCACCGTCATTTGCCGCCCGAGAATCGAGAAGTTCCCAAGTTTCACTTTCACCCCGATCGTCGAGCCGCGCAAGCCTGCCGCTTCGAGACGCCGCGCCACGTCTGCCGACAGTTCGCGTACGGCCGCACGGAGTTCGTTCTCGTCGCGCACGTCGTATTCGAACGTTTCCTCGCTCGACACCGAGCGCGTCTCGCGCTCGGGCGACACGCCGCGCGAATCGTGTCCGCGCGCAAGCTCGCGCAGCTCCTTGCCGGAGCGGCCGAACAAGGCGTAGAGGTCGTCGTCGCCAAGCGCCGCGATCTGCCCGATCGTGGTAAGGTTGCGCTGCGCAAGCCTCGTCTGAGTTTTTGGCCCGATGCCCCACAGGCGCGCCACCGGCAGCGGCGCAAGATAGGCCGCCTCCGTCCCGGGCTCGACCGCTGCCAGACCGTCGGGTTTAGCGGCGTCGCTTGCGATCTTAGCGAGCATCTTCTGCGCCGCGACCCCGGCACTGACCGTCAAGCCAACCTCGTCGCGAACAGCTGCCCGCACCGACTGCGCGTACGCGACCGCCGCCTGCAGATCGTCCGACTCGATGGCGACATAGGCTTCGTCGAGAGAGAGCCCCTCGACCGCCGTCGCACCACGTGCAAAGATTGCAAAGACCTCGCGCGAAAGCTCGCGATAGCGCACAAAGTTCGGCGGTACGACGAGCAGGTCCGGACACAACGCCTTCGCCTTGAAGAGCGGGATCGCCGAGCGGACTCCGAAGGGCCGCGCCTCGTACGAGGCCGTCAAGACGACGGCGCGGCGGCTGCTGCCCGCCACGGCCAGTGGCTTGCCGCGCAGCGCCGGATCGTCGCGCTGAGCGACGCTCGCATAGAACGCGTCGATGTCAAAGTGCGCGATCACCGCAACCTGCTAGGCGCGGACACCGTCGAAGATCAACCGAATCGACTGCATGTTGCGAGCGTCGTCCGCTTCGTCGCCCGGCGTCTCGAGAATCGCGGTCTTGCCGACGAGTTCGGGGTGCGCGGCCAGAGCGCGAAAGCCCTCAAACCCAATCAGCCCCTCGCCGATGTGCCAGTGACGGTCCCGGTGTCCTCCCAGCGGCACCTCCGTATCGTTGAAGTGGAACATCTTCAGACGTTCGAGCGAGATCGTTTGGCTTGCAAGCGCGATGAAACGATCGACGCCGGCACGCGAATCGATCTCATAGCCCGCGGCCCATGAGTGCGCCGTGTCGAGACAAACTCCGAGCTGCGGATGGCCGATCGCGCGCACGATCTCGCCCAACTCCTCGAGCGTGCCACCGCACAGCTGACCGGCTCCCGCCGAATTCTCGAGCACTAGGTAGACGCCCGGCGAGATCCCTTCGAGTGCGCGTTCGAGCAGCGTGACGACGGCGCTGAAACCCTCGCCGCGCGGCCGCGTTCCGTACGAACCGAGATGCGTGTTGACGAAGTCGATGCCGCCGGCTGCCGCGGCCGCCAGATCGTTCACAAGTAAACCGAATGAGCCCTTCGCAATCTTCGGGTCGGCGCTCGCGAGATTGATAAGGTATGAGGTGTGGATCGCCGTCGTCTCGATGCCGGCGAGCGCGCGCCGTTCGCGAAAGCGCTCGAGGGCGGGGCGGTCGATCGCAGCGGGGCGATAGGTTCTCGTGCCGCTCGAAAAGATCTGAAGCGCCGTACAACCTTGGCGCTCGGCGTAAGCGACCGCAGCATCGTAGCCGGGCTTGATGTCGACGTGCAACCCAAGGCGCATTACGCGCCAGCGCCTGCGTCCGCGGCGGCCACCCGGCCAAGATACAACAGCTGCAGGTAGGCTAGCGAGATTTCCGATTCGGGCGGCCCCAAACGCGTGGCTAACCGTTCAAAGTACACCTGCAGCCGCTCGCCGTATGCCTCGCGGGGCCTGGCCCGGCTGCGCTCATATCCGAGATAGTCCGAAACGCGCATGTGAACGAACCACGGGATCACGCGCAAGCGGCGGTCGTGCAATCCCGAGGTTTCAAATGCCGCGAACTCTTCGACCAGCAGATCGCGCACCGGCGCAACGTCGAGGCCGGCCGCAGCTTCTTCCCGCAACATGCGCAGACGATCGCCCCGCATCAAACCTTTCCACCAGACCGCGATCGTGCCGCCGGGGCGCACGACCCGCTTGAGTTCGGCCAGCGCGAGCGGCTGGTCGAACCAGTGAAAGCTCTGCGCGCTCGTGGCGGCATCGAACGATGCATCGGCTACCGGCAACGCTTCGGCGCGGCCGGCGACGAAGCGCGCGCCCGGAACGCGTTTGCGGGCACGCTCGAGCATCGGTTCCGACGGATCGATTCCGACGACCGAACAACCGCGCGCGGTAAGCTCGGCCGCGACGAGCCCGGTGCCGCTGCCCACGTCCAAGACGGTGTCGCCCTGCGTCAGCCCGTATTCGAAGAGTGCGTCGTAGGTCTCATTCGCATATCCGATGCGGTA
>Ga0302325_10025236_pt1 | contig 12352 bp, 8 predicted proteins | sample Palsa_T0_2_FD_201948 | JGI IMG/M metagenome (GOLD analysis project Ga0302325, IMG submission 201948) | Peat permafrost microbial communities from Stordalen Mire near Abisko, Sweden - Palsa_T0_2 | ecosystem: Environmental > Terrestrial > Soil > Palsa > Peat permafrost | place: Sweden: Abisko...
GGTCCCGGGTGACCCGACCACGGACATCAGCCGGATGCTGAACGTGAGCTTCGTCATGAAGGACGGGGTGGTCTACAAACTCAAGGGAACGCCGGTCGATACGGGCCCCTGAAGAGCGGCCCCCCCCCGAAAAGGGCCGCTTGGAGCGCCCGCGGCCCGCTGCGATGGCCTCTGCGGCCCTGGCCAGATGGTTTCTCCGCGCAACACTCATTGGATCGTGTTTCCAAATTCGTGATGAGCGTACTTAACCTAACGGTCCTGGATCCTTAACCTCCGGGGCATGAGAGCTGCGCTCGAGACGGCCGATGCTGCATTGCAAGATGGAAGCGTGCCTGTGGACGAGGCGGAGCGCTTGGTTGCGCTGAATCGGCTCGGACTTCTGGATACGCCGCCCTCGGCGGCCTTCGATGGCGTCACCCGTCTCGCTCAAGCCGCGCTGCAAGTCCCGATTCTGTGCCTGTCGCTGATCGATCAGAACCGCGTCTGGTTCAAGTCGCGCATCGGCCTCGGCCTGCGCGAGACGCCGCGGCGGGGCTCGCTATGCGATCAGGTGATAGGCTCGCGCGAGCCGCTCATCGTCCGCGATGCCGCCGCCGATGCGCGCTTTGCCAATGACCCGCTGGTGGCCGGGCCCCAGCACATACGCTCCTATCTCGGAATTCCGCTGTTCACGCGCGACCGCCAGGCCATGGGGACGCTGTGCGCCATGGATACGCAGGTGCGCGCGTTCGGCGAGGTCGAGCAAGTCGTGCTCAGCGAGTTTGCGAAAATCGCAGAGGATCTGCTTTCCGCGAAGGAATTCGCCGCGAAGTCCGACGGCATCCTGCAGTACGCCATGGAGCGGGAGAAGCTCTTCCGCGACACTTTCGAACAGGCTCCCGTCGGCATCGTGCATACATCGCTGCACGGTTTGATCCTGCGCATGAATCAACGCGCTTGCGCGCTGCTCGGCTACAGTGCGGCGGAGCTGCGCGAGCTGTCGATTCCGAGCATCACTCATCCCGAGGATCTGCAGCATAACATCCGCGAGTTCAAACGCACCCTGGCCGGCGAGATCGAAAGCTACCGCTTGGAGCAGCGCCTGCTCGCGAAGGACAAGCGCTACGTCCGCGTCGCGCTCTCGGTCGCCATCAAGCGCGCGCCGACGCGGCAGCCGGACTACAACATCGTCGCGATCGAGGATCTCTCCGGCATAGGCACGGCGCTCGAGAAGGCGAGCGAGACATCGCCGCAAGCGGGCGAGGGCGAGGATGCTCTGCGGGCCGCGCGCAAGCAGATCGAGGCACGCGAGAAGTCGCTGGGCGAGGCGCAGGCGGCGCTCGAGGCACGCGAGAAATCGTTGGGCGAGGCGCAGGCGGCGCTCGAGGGGCGCGAGAAATCGTCGGGCGAGGCACGGTCGGCACTCGAGGCCCGCGAGAAATCGCTGGGCGAGGCACAGGCGTCGCTCGAGGCGCGCCAGAAATCGCTGAGTGAGGCGCAGGCGGCACTCAGGGAGCGCGAGAAAGCCGCCAGCGAGGGCCGGCCGGCGCTCGAGGCGCGCGAGAGATCGCTGAGTGAGGCACAGGCGGCGCTCAAGGAGCGCGAAAAAGCACTGAGTGACGGGCAAGCGGCGCTCAAGGAACGCGAGAACTCCTTGAGCGAGGCACGGTCGGCGATCGAGGCGCGCGAGAAATCGTTGAGCGACACGCAAGCCTCGATCAAGGAGCGCGACGACTCGCTCAGCGAGTCTCAGACGGCGCTCAAGGAGCGCGACAAGGCGCTCAGCGATGCGCAGCACGCGGCGCGCGCCGCCGAAGATGCGCTGCGCAATGCGCAAGAGGACTCGCGCGGACTGCAGCAGACGCTGCGCGATACCCAAGCAGCGCTGCGCGATGCGCAAGATCAACAGCGCGAGGCGCAAGCCGCGCTGCAAGCGGCGAATGCGAGACTCACGCAGGAGAGTGCCACCGATGCGCTGACCGTGCTGCCGAACCGGCGCACGTTCAGCCGCCGAGGCGAGCAAGCCGCGAACGCGCTGCGCCAGTCACGCAAGGCATACGGACTCATATTGCTCGACGTGGACAATTTCAAGCACATCAACGAGGAGTACGGTCACGACGTGGGCGACGATGTGCTGCGCACGCTCGGCAACATCCTGAGCACGCAGTTGCGCAACTCCTCCGACATGGCCGCCCGCCTCGGCGGCGATGAGTTCGCGGTGCTGTGCTTCGGCGACATCAACGAGCAGACCTTGCACGATGTGGCGGAACGCATCCATGGCCAGATCGGCAAGGCGCCGCTGGCGACGCCCAAGGGGCTATTGCGCTTCACGGGCAGCTTTGGCCTGGCGCTCAGCATGGCCGATGAGCCCGATTGGAAATCGGTGTACGGCCGCGCGGACGCGGCCTTGCGCGAAGCCAAGCACGCCGGCAAGGACCGGATTTCCTTCGGCCGCTCGCCGATGAAGAACGTGACCGCGCGTCTGCGCGCGTTGAGCCCGCCGCCCGCCGTCTAGACCGGCGCGCCCGCCGCGCTCACGCGCCTGCGGTTGATCGCGCCATTGAGCTCCTGCGCCGCCTCGCGTATCGCCGCGCTCGTGCCGCCGCCCGCGTAGATGACAGCGCGCGAGGAGCTCACCAGGAGTCCCCTGCCGCCCGCGTCGAGTCCCGCCGACAAGATGCCCTCGAGGTCGCCGCCCTGCGCGCCGATTCCCGGCACGAGGAAAGAGAGCTCGGGGTGCGCGCGCCGCAATTCGGCCATCTCCTGCGGACGCGTGGCACCGACTACGAGCATCAGATTCTCGTGCCGGTTCCAGCGGGTCGCCGCGCGCTGCGCGACTCTTCTGTACAGCGGCAGTCCGTCGATGACCAGATCCTGAAAATCGTGCCCCCCGGGATTCGACGTGCGGCACAGGAGAACGGCGCCGCGCTCGGGGCGCGCAAGAAACGGCAGCACGGCGTCCTCGCCCATGTAGGGATTGACCGTGACCGCGTCGGCATCGTAGCGATCGAACGCCTCGCGGGCGTACGCCTCGGCGGTGTTGCCGATGTCGCCGCGCTTGGCGTCCAGGATGACCAGCGCCGCGGGCGCGCGCTCGCGGATGTAGCGGATGCTGGCAGCGAGCTCCGCTTCCTTGCCGAGCGCGCTATAGAAGGCGATCTGGGGCTTGTAGGCGGCGCACAGGTCGTGGGTCGCATCGACGATGCGGCGGTTGAAGGCAAGCAGCGGCTCATCGTCGCTGCGCAAGTCGTCGGGAAGGCGGGCGAGGTCCGGATCGAGGCCCACGCAGACCAGGCTGTCGGCCGCCGCGTGCGCACGGTCAAGCCGTTCGGAGAACTTGAGCGCCATTGCTCAATGATAGCCCGCTCACTAGGAGTATGCTCGGGTGTTATGGGTGCGGCCTTGTCGAGCAAATCTCGGAGCGGACCGCGATTGGTGCTGCAGCCCGCCGGGCGGCCCACCGCGCGGCACACGACGCCGAGCGCATTGAAGCGATTCTTCGCAATTGCGGATGCGTGGGAGCTTTCCCCGCTGCAGCAGTGCCGGTTGCTCAAGATTCCTTCGCCTCAGGTGCTCGCGCGCTATCGTCTCGGGCAGGCGCCGCGTCTCTCTGCCGTGCAGCAAGAACGTGCGGCGTTGGTGGCGAATATCCATCGCTCGCTGAGCACCTCCATGCACAACAAGGATGGCGCGTGGGCCTGGGTGCATGCGCCGCGGAAAGAGGCGCCTTTTGCAGGCGACAGTCCGCTTTACTTCATGCTCGAGAACGGTCTGCCGGCGTTGCGCGAGGTGGCGCGGCTGCTGGTGCGTCAAAGCCGGCCCCGCTGACGGCCGGAGGCTGCGCTATAATACGCGGCTGTTCCGATGCGAATGTGGCGGAATTGGTAGACGCGCCAGGCTTAGAACCTGGTGGGGAAACCCGTGCGAGTTCGAGTCTCGCCTTTCGCACCACCCTTCAGTCGGAAAAATGAACGGCCTAAAGGATTCCCATGCAGATTTCCGTTGAAAATACCGGCAAGCTCGAGCGCCGCATGCAGGTGCAGGTGCCCGCAGAGAAAGTGAGCCAAGAGATCGCGACGCGACTCAAGGAATTGAGCCGCACGGCGCGCCTGAAAGGGTTCAGACCCGGAAAGGCGCCGATCACCGTCATTCGCCAGCAATTCGGTCAGCAAGTGCATCGCGAGGTGATCGGCGAGCTCATGCAGTCCTCGTTTGCCGAGGCGGTCACCCAGAATCAGCTGTCGCCCGCCGGCAGCCCGCGGATCGAGCCCACCTCGGTCGCCGAGGGTCAGGATCTTACTTATGTCGCAACCTTCGAGGTCTTCCCCGAAGTGTCGTTGCAGCCGATCGCGGCGCTCGCCATCGAGCGAGTGGCCGCCGAGGTCACGGATGAGGACGTCAATGCGATGATCGAGCGCCTGCGCAAGCAGCAGATGAAGTACACGGCGGTCTCTCGGCCGGCGGCCGACGGTGACAAGGTTACGGTGGATTTCGCCGGCTCGATCGACGGCACCGCCTTTGCCGGCGGCAAGGGAGAGAGCGTCCCCATCGTGCTCGGCGAGGGACGCATGCTCGCGCAGCTCGAGCAAGGGCTCGCGGGTGCCTCGGCCGGGGAGAGCCGGGAAATCGGCGTCGATTTCCCCGCCGATTACCGGGCCACGGAGCTCGCGGGCAAGCACGCGGTGTTCAAAGTCGAGGTGAAATCCGTCGAAGAGCCTGTGCTCCCGGCGCTCGACGACGAGTTCTGCGTCGCGTTCGGCGTCACCGAGGGCGGCGTGGCGAGGCTCAGAGATGATGTGCGCGCGAACATGCAGCGCGAGCTCGAACAGAGCTTGCGCAACCGCAACAAGGCGGCAGTGATGGACAAGCTCTACCAGGCGAACCCCGTCGACGTGCCGAACGCGCTGCTCGAGTCGCAGATCCGGGACATGCAGATCGAGACCATGCGGCGCACGGGTGCCAAGGACGTCTCCCAGGCCCCGCCGCGCGAGCCTTTAGTGGAGCCCGCGCGTCGACGCGTCGCCCTCGGACTGCTGATCAACGAGATCCTCCGCCGGGAGAAAATCGTCCTCGATCCGGCGCGGTCGAACGCGCGGCTCGACGAGATGGTGGGCGCTTATGGCGACCCCGCGGCCCTGAAGCGCGCGTACCTGCAAAATGCGGACGCGATGCGGCAGGTCGAAAGCCTCGCGCTCGAGGATCAGGTCACCGATTTCATTCTCGAGCACGCTCAGGTGCACGAGACGCGGCATACGTTCAAGGAGCTGATGAACTTCGAGGGGTGACCGCACAGCACTTGATTTCCCGGCTTACGTCCCAAATTACACCGGCATCCGTCCGGAAGGCTTTAGGCAATGACAACTCGAGCATTGAATCTGGTACCGATGGTGGTCGAACAGACCGCCCGCGGAGAGCGCGCTTATGACATCTACTCGCGGCTTCTGAAGGAGCGGGTGATCTTCGTCGTCGGTCCCGTCGAGGACTACATGGCGAACTTGATCGTCGCGCAGCTGCTCTTTCTCGAATCGGAGAATCCGGAAAAGGACATCGCGCTGTACATCAACTCGCCCGGCGGTTCGGTGAGCGCGGGCCTCGCCATCTACGACACCATGCAGTTCATCAAGCCCGACGTGAGCACGATCTGCGTGGGTCTCGCGGCCTCGATGGGCGCGGTGCTGCTCGCGGGCGGAGCGGCGCACAAGCGTTATTCGCTTCCCAATTCGAAGATCATGATCCACCAGCCGTCGGCAGGGTTTCAGGGCCAGGCCTCGGACATCGACATTCACGCCCGCGAGGTGATGGAGACCAAGGATCGCCTCAACCGGCTTCTGGCCAAGCACACCGGCCAGACCATCGAGCGCGTCAAGCAGGACAGCGACCGCGACAATTTCATGAGCGCCGAGCAGGCCCGTGCTTATGGAATAGTGGATTCCATGCTGGAAAAACGCGGCGAATTACCCATAAAGTCCGCCTAATTGCCGCAATTGGGGCGCAATTCGGCCCTAACGGCCGTTCCCTGGCCCTGCCGGGGGACCCCGGTCACACCCTGCGCGTGGCTTTCTTTGCGGAGAGTCCGTCGGGTGCTATATAGTCAGTGTCGTGGCCGCGCCTCGCGCCTTGTGCGGGGCCCGGTAAATTTGAGGGCAGCATGAGCGAAGATTCGCGCGGCAAGCATGATGACGGCAAATTGTTGTATTGCTCGTTCTGTGGGAAGAGCCAACACGAAGTTCGGAAATTAATCGCCGGGCCGTCGGTTTTCGTCTGCGACGAGTGCGTCGAGCTCTGCAACGATATCATCCGCGAGGAGCTCGAGGAGCGCGCCGAGCGGACCCGGGACAAGCTCCCCAAGCCCCAGGAAATCAAGAAAGTTCTCGATGAGTACGTGATCGGCCAGGAACGGGCAAAGCGCGTTCTCTCGGTCGCCGTGTACAACCACTACAAGCGCCTGCAAACCCGCGGCTCCGAGGGCGTGCGGTCGCGCGACGAGGTCGAGCTCGCGAAGAGCAACATCCTGTTGATCGGCCCGACCGGGTCCGGCAAGACCCTGCTCGCCGAGACCCTGGCGCGGCTCTTGAACGTGCCCTTCACCATCGCCGATGCCACCACGTTGACCGAGGCGGGCTACGTCGGCGAGGACGTCGAGAACATCATCCAGAAGCTTCTGCAGAAGTGCGACTACGACGTCGAGAAGGCGCAGACCGGCATCGTCTACATCGACGAGATCGACAAGATCTCGCGCAAGTCCGACAACCCCTCGATCACGCGCGACGTGTCGGGCGAGGGCGTGCAGCAGGCGCTGCTGAAACTCATCGAAGGCACGATCGCCTCGGTGCCTCCGCAGGGCGGCCGCAAGCATCCGCAGCAGGAGTTCCTGCAGGTCGACACCACCAATATCCTGTTCATTTGCGGCGGCGCGTTCGCGGGTCTGGAAAAGATCATCATGAACCGCACCCACAAGAGCGGCATCGGCTTCATCGCCGAAGTGCGCGAGCAGAACGCGCGGCCGCACGGCAACGATGTCTTTCACGACACCGAGCCCGAGGATCTGATCAAGTACGGCCTGATCCCGGAGTTCGTCGGTCGGCTGCCGGTGGTGGCGACGCTCGAGGAGCTCGACGAGGATGCGCTCATCTCGATCTTGCTGCAGCCGAAGAACGCGCTGACCAAGCAGTATCGCAAGTTGTTCGATATGGAAGGAGTGGAACTGGATTTCCGCGAGGATGCGCTGCGCTCAGTTGCCCGCAAGGCCATGCAGCGCAAGACCGGCGCGCGCGGCCTGCGCACGATCCTCGAGAACGTATTGCTCGACACCATGTATGACCTGCCCTCCTTGCGCAACGTGCAGAAGGTCGTGGTCGACGAACAGGTGATCGAGGGCCAGAACAAGCCTTACATAGTCCATCGAACCGAGGAGACTCGTTTGGTGGCTCCGGTGGAAGAACAGCGGCGCCCGACGGGCTCGGATCATCTTTGAGCGGATCAGGAGCCCTCCGCACAAGAAAATCCGGCTTGAAACTCATGGGCGGCGGCCGCATGTACTTTCTACAGTTCCGTACGTGCCACAAACGAGAAGGCCTGCCCCGTGAGCGATGAACCCGTAATCGATTCCCCTGTCCCCGCACCCAGCCATGCGGGCATGCCCGTGCTGCCGCTGCGCGACGTGGTGGTGTATCCGCACATGGTCATCCCGCTGTTCGTCGGCCGGGAGAAATCCATCGTCGCGCTCGATCTTGCCATGAAGGCGGACAAGCGCATTCTGCTGGTCGCCCAGAAACAGGCGGACGTGGACGATCCGAAGGGCGATGATCTGTATCGCGTCGGCACCGTCGCGACCATCCTGCAGCTTCTGAAACTCCCGGACGGCACCGTCAAGGTGCTGGTCGAGGGCGTCGATCGCGCCAGCATCGAAAAGCTCTCGGAAGGCGAGTTCTTCTCCGCGGAAGTGACGCCGATGCCGGATGTCGAGCGCTACGAGGAGCGCGAGATGGACGTGCTCACGCGCTCGATGATCACTCAGTTCGAGCAGTACGTGAAGCTCAACAAGAAGGTGCCCCCCGAGATCCTCACCTCGCTCGCGGGAATTGAGCAGGCCGGCCGGTTGGCCGACACGGTTGCGGCGCACATGTCCTTGAAGCTCTCCGAGAAGCAGAAGGTTCTCGAGATTCCGGACGTGCGCAAGCGCCTCGAGCACATGCTCGCGGTGATCGAGGGCGAGATGGACGTCCTGCAGATCGAGAAGCGCATTCGCGGCCGCGTCAAGCAGCAGATGGAGAAGAGCCAGCGCGAGTACTATCTGAACGAGCAGATGAAGGCCATTCAGAAAGAGCTCGGCGAACTCGACGAGGCGCCGAACGAGATCGGCGAGCTCGAGAAGCGCATCAAGGCGGCAGGCATGCCGAAAGAGGCGCGCGAGAAGGCCAATTCGGAGCTCGCCAAGCTCAAGCTCATGTCGCCGATGTCCGCAGAAGCGACCGTGGTGCGCAACTTCATCGATTGGCTGGTCAAGGCCCCGTGGAAGAAGCGCAGCAAGGTGCATCTCGACATCGCGGCGGCGGAGAAAGTGCTCGAAGCCGACCACTTCGGCCTCGAGAAGGTCAAGGAGCGCATCGTCGAATATCTCGCCGTGCAGCAGCGGGTGAAGAACCTGCGCGGCCCGATCCTCTGCCTGGTGGGACCGCCGGGCGTCGGCAAGACCTCGCTCGGGCAGAGCGTCGCCCGCTCGACCAACCGCAAGTTCGTGCGCATGTCCTTGGGCGGCGTGCGTGACGAGGCGGAGATCCGCGGTCATCGGCGCACCTACATCGGCTCGATGCCGGGCAAGATCATCCAGAACCTCGCCAAGTGCGGCGTGAGGAATCCGTTGTTCCTGCTCGATGAGGTCGACAAGATGTCGACGGACTTTCGCGGCGATCCCTCCTCGGCGCTGCTCGAAGTGCTCGATCCCGAGCAGAACAGCTCCTTCAACGATCACTACCTCGAGGTGGACTTCGACCTCTCCGAGGTGATGTTCGTGTGCACGGCGAACACCCTGAACATCCCTGCGCCGCTCCTCGACCGCATGGAGGTCATCCGCATCCCCGGATACACCGAGGATGAGAAGAGCAATATCGCGCGCCGCTATCTCTTGCCGAAGCAGGTCAAGCAGAACGGCTTGAAGCCCGACGAGCTCGTCGTGGCCGACACGGCCATCCAGGACATGATCCGCTTCTACACGCGCGAAGCCGGCGTGCGCAATCTCGAGCGCGAGATCTCGAAGATCGGCCGCAAGGCAGTCAAGCAACTGCTGCTGCACCCGGCCGAGAAGACGGTGACTATTACGTCCAAGAATCTGGACGCCTATCTCGGCGTGCGCCGCTTCCGCTACGGCAAGGCCGAGGAGAGCAACCGCGTCGGACAGGTGACGGGTCTCGCCTGGACGGAAGTGGGCGGAGAGCTGCTCACCATCGAGGCCGCGGTCGTCGCGGGCAAGGGCAAGCTCACGCACACCGGCCAGCTCGGCGAGGTGATGCAGGAGTCTATCCAGGCCGCCATGACGGTGGTACGCAGCCGCTCCGCGATGCTTGGGCTCGAGACCGATTTCTACCAGAAGGCCGACGTGCACATTCACGTCCCCGAGGGCGCGACGCCGAAGGACGGCCCGAGCGCCGGCATCGGCATGTGCACGGCGCTCATTTCGGCGCTCACCAAGATCCCGGTGCGCTCCGACGTCGCGATGACCGGCGAGATCACTTTGCGCGGCGAGGTGCTGCCCATCGGCGGACTGAAGGAGAAGCTGCTCGCGGCCCACCGCGGCGGAATCACCACGGTCTTGATCCCCGACGAGAACGTCAAGGATCTCGCCGAGATCGCCGATAACATCAAGGAGAAGCTCGACATTCGCCCCGTGAAGTGGATCGATGACGTGCTGCAGGTGGCGTTGACCCACATGCCGACGCCCGCGCCAACCGCGGAGACGAAGTCGGCGCCGCCCCTCGCCGGCGCGGAGAAGCGCCGCCGCAAGAGCGCGCGCAGCAAGGACGAGGTACACGCGCACTGAGGAGGTTCGGCGGCGCGACCCGAGCCGCGCAGGGCCGGCCGGAGCCCGCCGCCGCGCGGTACTAGCCAATCGGCATCGCCTCGCGTAGACTTCGGCGCCTCTTCCAGGGGGGTGCTTAGCTCAGCTGGTAGAGCATCGCCTTTACACGGCGAGGGTCGGGGGTTCGATCCCCTCAGCACCCACCAGCATGCGGAGTGGTAGTTCAGCTGGTTAGAATACCGGCCTGTCACGCCGGGGGTCGCGGGTTCGAGTCCCGTCCACTCCGCCATTTCCTTGAGGTAGTCAGGGTGCGCGCGCCGGCCCGTTCGATGGGGCGGCGCTCGATGGGTAGAAGACCATGCTGCAGACGATTCATGACAAGCTCAAGGGATGGGTGGCGGGCCTGGTGCTCGGAGCCATCGGCCTCGTGTTCATCTTTTGGGGCATCAACTGGACGCTGAGTGCGCCCAACTACGCCGCCAAGGTGAACGGCGTGGAGATCGGAAGCAACGACGTTCGCCAGGCTTATCAGCAGCAGCTCGCCCGGTACGAGCGCCAGGCGAACGGCCAGTTGACCGACGCCGAGCGCGCCGACCTGAAGCGCCACGTGCTCGAGGAGTACGTGGACTCCGAGGCGCTCGTCACGCGCACCGACGATCTCGGGTATCGCGTGACCGACCAGCAGCTGCTCACGGAGATGTCCCGCATCCCGCAGCTGCAGGTGGACGGCAAATGGGATCTCGCGCACGCCCTCGCGATGCTCAAGGCGCAAGGCCGGCCGATCGCGCAGATCGAGGACATGATTCGTCACGACGCGAAGCTCCGTCAGCTGGACAGCGCCATCGGCGCGTCGAGCTTCGTGACGCCCACCGAGCTCGCCCGGCTGCGCGGCCTGACGCGCCAGCAGCGCGAGATCACCTGGCTCACCATTCCGGCCGCCAAGCTCGCCGCCGAAGCGACGCCGGACGATGCGGCGATCAAGTCGTATTACGACGCGCACAAATCGCAATACATGACACCGGAGACGGTGAATCTGCGCTACGTCGAGGTGAGCCTCACCGACCTCGCCGCCAAGGTTCACGTCGACGACGCCCAGCTCAAGGCCTACTACGACGAGCAGAAGGCGAAGACCCCCGAGCGTTTCACCCAACCCGAGCAGCGTCGCGTGCGGCACATCCTGTTCCAGGTCGCCGATCCCAAGGACGATGCCGCAGTCAAGGCCAAGGCCGAGGCGGCCTTGAAACGCGTGCAGAGCGGCGAGGACTTCGGCAAGCTCGCGCAGGAGCTTTCGCAGGACCCCGGATCGGCGAAGAACGGCGGTGACCTCGGCTGGTCGGAGCGCTCGCGCTATGTCGGGCCGTTCGCCGATGCCGCCTTCGGCATGAAGGAAGGCGAGATCAAGGGGCCGGTCAAGACCCAGTTCGGCTACCACATCTTGAAGCTCGAGGGCATCCAGCCCGCCGCGGTCAAGACCTTCGAGCAGAGCAAGAGCGACATGGATGCCGAGTATCGCCGCACCGAGGCGGAGAAGCTGTTCAACGATGCGCAAGACCAGGTCGCGGACGCGGCGTTGCAGAATGCGGACATCGACGTCGTCGCGCGCAAGGCCGGCCTGCAAGTGCACGACATCGCGAATTTCAGCCGCACGGGCGGCGGCGATCTCGGCAACTCGCCCGCCGTCGTGGAAGCGGCCTTCAGTCCCGACGTGCTCGACGGCCACTTGAGCCCGATGGTCGAGATCGAGAAGGGGCGTGGGGTGGTGCTGCGTGCGACCGATCATCAGACCCCGGCGCAAAAACCGCTCGAGGCAGTGCGCACCGAGGTGATCGCGGCCTGGAAGAAAGAGCGCGGCGCGGAGCTGGCAAAAGAGCAGGCCGCCGCCGCGGTGAAGCGGCTGAAGAGCGGTGATTCGTGGGACAGCGTCGCAAAGTCGCTCGCTCTCGTACCGCAGGCCCCAAAGTTCATCGCCCGCGCTGATCAGACAGTGCCCGCCGAGATACGCCAGGATGTATTCGACGAGCCCAAGCCTGCCGGTGCGCCCAGTTACTCGAGTGAGCCGCTCACCACGGGCGACGCCGCGGTGATCGCCTTGAGCGCGGTGCGCGAGGAGCCGAGCAGCGGCGGCGATTCGCAAGCTCAAGAGACGGTGCTCAAGCGGCAGCTAGCGCAGCAGACCGCCGCCGCGGAGGCACGGGAGTACGCAGCGGCTGCGCGGGCGGACGCGAAGGTATCCGTGAATTTGCAGGCGCTCGACTAGTTGTCCGCGCTCCTCGAGCAGTTCTCCGCCTGGTATCTCTCCGCCTTGAGTCAGGGCGGATATTGGCTTATCGGGGCTCTCATGGCCCTCGAGAGCACCAT
>Ga0302325_10025237_pt1 | contig 12352 bp, 12 predicted proteins | sample Palsa_T0_2_FD_201948 | JGI IMG/M metagenome (GOLD analysis project Ga0302325, IMG submission 201948) | Peat permafrost microbial communities from Stordalen Mire near Abisko, Sweden - Palsa_T0_2 | ecosystem: Environmental > Terrestrial > Soil > Palsa > Peat permafrost | place: Sweden: Abisko...
CGGCGGCTCTACACCGAGGCACGGCGACCGGACCCGGCGTGGTGCCTCTGCCAGGCGCTCAGTGTCCTCAACCTGGCCGAGGCCGACGAGGAGCGCTTTTACCTGCGCTACCGCAGCGACAACGCGGCCCCCGCGCAGTCGCTGCTCGACGAGGAAGACTGGGCGGTGCGCATCGCGCACCCCGACGCCGATCCGGCGGTCACGCGGATCTTCGCCCTCATCCAGCCCACGATCATCCGCGCGCGCACCAAGCCGCTCGAGGCGCAGGGCTATCACCTGAGCTATCGGGCCGACCTCGCGACGCAGCCGTATCCGGTGTCGCAGATGCTCCACTATGCGCAGGGTGTCTTTGGCTTCGAGGCGCCGCCGGTGTTCCAGAATCCCGACGACCCGTCGGGCTTCGGCTTCGTGCACGCCCACGTGCCGAGCATCCTGCTCGGCCGCGCGGCGTTCGAGCGCGTCGTGCCGAATCAATCGCTGGCTTTCGTCGCGGCGCGGCACCTCGCGTACTTCCGTCCGGGCTACTACGTGCGGCACCTCATCCCGACGGGCACGGGCCTCAAGGCGTGGCTCTTCGCGGCGATCAAGCTGTGCGTACCACAGTTCCCGATCGCGCCCGAGCTGCAGGGGCAGGTCAACGAGGCGCTCGCGTTCATGACGCCGGATTTCCAAGGGGTCCACCGCGAGCTGCTCGCCAGCACGGTCTCCAAGCTCTTGCAGTCCGGGGGCGCGGTCGACCTGAAAAAGTGGGTGGTCGGGGTCGATCTGACGGCCGATCGCGCGGGCTTCGTGCTCGCGCACGATCTCGGCGTGGCCACCCAGGTCATGCGCGCCACCGAGGACGCGGCGAGCGTCTCGAGCAAAGAGCGCGGCAAAGAAGTCGTCCTCTACAGCATCAGCGAGCCGTACCTCGAGCTTCGTCAGCGCCTCGGGGTCACGGTCGAGTCCTAGAAAACTTGCCGGAAGGGGCCCGTTGGGGCACTTCCCATCCATGCGTCGTAGAGCGACTTTCGTCTCGGGCGCGGTCCTGGCCGCCGCCTGCTCGGGGCACTCGCCCGCCGTCTCGTCGGCTTCTGCCGCGACAGGTCAGCCTTCCGCGGCCGCGTCGCCCGCGCAGCATGCGCCATCGCCGGCCCAGGCCAAGACTTCGGCCCCGTCGCCGTCGGCTGCCGCGCGAAAGGCCGGTCCGCCCGACGATCTGAACGTGATCCTCCTGTCGATCGACAGCCTGCGCGCCGACATGCCCTGGCGGGGCTACCCCCGGGCGATCGCGCCGCGGCTCACCGCGTTCGAGAAGACGGCCGTCAGCTACACGAGCGCGTACTCGGTCTCGTCGTACACCTCGATGAGCCTCGGCGGGCTCCTCGCCGGCCGCCTGCCGTCGGAGCTCGTGCGCAGCGGGTACTTCTTCGGCACCTACAAGCACGACCTCTTCTTTCCCAAGCTGCTGCAGCGGGCGGGGATCCACACGATGGGCGTCCAGGCGCACGTGTACTTCAAGGCCGCAGGCTTCGACGACGGGTTCGACGACTGGCGCATCGTGCCCGGCATCACGTTCGACTCGAACACGGATCGCGACGTCACGTCACCGGGCTCCGAGCAGCTTGCCGAGGAGCTCCTCGGCGATCCGGCCAACGACACGCGCCGCTTCTTCTTCTGGGCGCACTTCCTCGACCCGCACGACCAGTACATGCGCCATCCGGGCATCGACTGGGGCAAGACCGCGCGCGACCGCTACGACGGCGAGGTGACGTTCACCGACCAGTACATCGGCAAGCTGCTCGACTTCGTGGCCGCCAAGTCGTGGGCGCCCAGGACGGTCATCATCCTGACCAGCGACCACGGCGAGGAGTTCGGCGAGCACAACATGACCCGCCACGGCTTCGAAGTCTGGGACACGCTGGTGCACGTGCCGCTGATGGTCGTGGCGCCAGGGTCCGCGCCGAGGCACATCGACACGCGCCGCAGCGACATCGATCTGGCGCCCACGATCCTGGAGTTTCTCGGCGTCTCGGTCGACCCGACGTTCGAGGGCAAATCGCTCGTGAGCGAGGTGTACGGCGGCGAAGCCGAGGCGCGCGACGTCGTGGTCGACCTGCCGATGACGAGCGACAACGGGCGGCGCCGCGCGCTCTTGCACGGGTCGTCCAAGATCATCTGCTTCGACAACGACAACGTGTGCAAGGTCTTCGACCTCGAAGCCGACCCGCTCGAGCAGTCGCCCATCACCAAGGGCGACGAGTTCGCACGGATGAAGGAGCGCTACGCCGATCGCGCCAAGGGCATCAAGGAGGTCGCGCCCTACGCGTGCGGCGCCGACTGCTTGAACAGCGCGTACCGCAAGAAGCAGGGGCAGTGAGGCCGTGCGCGTCGTCGCCGTCCCGTGCCTGTCGGACAACTACGCCTACCTGATCGTCGGCGACGCGGGTGAGGCCATCGTGGTCGACGCGTCCGAAGCGTCGCCCGTGCGCGAGGCCCTGCGCCGCGAAGGCGTGCGGCTCGCCGCGATCTGGAGCACACACCATCACTGGGACCACGTCGGCGGCAACGAAGAGCTGGCGCGAGAGCTCTCGGTGGAGGTCGTCGGCCACACGTCGGACAAGCGCCGCCTTCCGGGCCTCACGCGCGGCATCGACGCGGGGGACACGGTACGAGCGGCCGGAATCGAGGCGCGGTGCCTGCACGTCCCCGGGCACACGCTCGGCGCTGTCGCCTATTATGTCGAAGGGGCGAGCGGGGCAGGGGGGGGCGGCGCGGTGTTCACGGGCGACACGCTGTTCTGCGCCGGGTGCGGGCGCCTCTTCGAGGGCACGCCCGCGCAGATGCACGCCTCGCTGACGTCGTTGACGAAGCTGCCGGGCGGCACGCGTGTCTACTGCGGTCACGAGTACACGGAGAACAACCTTCGCTTCGCGGCGCACGTCGAGCCGTCGAACGCGGACGTGACGCGCGCGCGCGAGAGGGCCGCTGCAGCGAGGGCCCGCGGCGAGCCGACCATCGGGACCACGCTCGACGAAGAGCGAAGGACGAATCCTTTCTTGCGCGCGGACTCCGCCGAGATACGGACCACGCTGGGCGTCCCTGCAGGCGCGGACGATGTGATCGCGTTTGCGGCCATTCGGTCGGCGAACGGGGTTTATTTTTGGGGGGGGGGGGGGGGGGGGGGGGGGGGGGTGGGGGTCGTGGTGGGGGTGGGGGTCGGGGGGCGCGTCTCCCGCCGGGCGACCGCCGGTCCTCACGGTGCCACGCACGTCGTACGGAACGCCGGTCCCCCGCGATCCCGCGTGCGCGCCCCGGCGGTCGACGCGCTCGGGACGGATTGCCACGCTCGGTCCATTGCGAGCCACGCGCGCCACCCGTGATCCCACGCTCGCCCCCCGCCGTGCCATGCGCGTGGCGTGCAATGCCACGAGGGCGGCACGCGAGGGAATGCGCGCGCCCCCGAAGGTCGTGGGCACCCCCCGGCGCGCCATGCACGTGGCATTGAATGGACCGCGCGTGGGATTGAATGGACCGCGCGTGGCAACGAATGGACCGCGCGCGGCACGGGGCGAAGCGCGCGCCCTACCCGCTACGACGGTCGGTCCAACGCGTCTCCGCTCGGCGCTCATCGGGCAGCACGGCAAGAACGCCAACGCTCTCCTCAATGACTTCGGCATGAACGTGCCGAAGGCCCCCGGCGCCAAGACCGTCGAGGCGAAGGCCATCGGTCAGGCCAAGAGCGCCGCGACGCGAACCGCGCGCCACACGATGGGCTCGGTGCAGAGAAAGGCGGTCACGGGCAACGTCGTCGGCATCACCGTTACGCCCGTGGTCGCGGGCGCGCCGATGACCGCGACGGCGCCGACCCCGCCCCCGACCTCGGCCTCGCCCCCGACCTCGCCCCCGACCTCGCCCCCGACTTCGACCCCGACCCCGACCTCGACCTCGACCCCGACCTCGACCCCGACCCCGACCCCGACCTCGACCCGCGGCGGCGCGCCCGGCCGCAGTCCTACCCCTCGTCGACGATCGCCCTGACCCTCTCCCTCTCATGCTCGAGCCACGGCCCCAGCGTCGCCCGCAACCTCTTGTCGGCGATCCAATGCGCCGAGTGCGTCACCGTCGGCACGAAGCCGCGAGCCCTCTTGTGCTCTCCTCCGGCGCCGGGCTCGAACACGTCGATGCCGTGCTCGAGGCAGTACCGGACGCCGGCGTAGTAGCAGACCGCGAAATGCAGGAACGGGACGTCGACGCGCGTGCCCCAGTAGCGCCCGTACAGGCGCTTGCCGCGGACGACGTTGAAGGCGCCGGCGACGATCTTGCCGCTCTTGGCCTCGCGGGCGACGACCCACGCGAGGCGGTCGCGGAATCGGTCGATCAGCGTCTCGAAGAACTTCTCGTTCAGGTAATGGCGGCCCCAGACGCCGTGCTTGTCGATCGTGGACGAGTAGAGCTCGTGCATCGTCCGGGCGACGAGGTGGGTGTGGCCTTCGGGCGGCAGGGTCTCGACGGTGATCCCCGAGGCCTCGACGCCTCGGACTTCGCGCTTGATCTGGTTTCGTTGCTTGGAGTTGAAGCGCGCCAGGTACTCGCCAAACGACGCGGCGCCCTCGCGAAACCAGTGGTACTGAAAGCCGTCGCGGCGCGCGTACCCGGCGGCCTCCCACGCCCGCGCTTCGGCCTCGCGGGGGAAGAGCACGTGGATCCCCGAGGCGCCGGCGCGCGTGCACCACTCGCGCGCGGCCACCGCCATCTGGCGCGTGACGGCCAGGGCGTCCTCGCCGGGCGCGACGAGGACGCGGTCGCCCGTGGCCGGCGTGAACGGCACCGCCACGACGAGCTTCGGGTAGTACCGGATGCCGGCGCGCATCGCGAAGTCGGCCCAGCTCCAGTCGAAGACGAACTCGCCCTCGCTGTTGCCCTTGGCGTACGACGGGGCCACCGCGAGGAGGCGGTCGCTTTGCCACAGCGACAGATGCGCCGGGTGCCAGCCCGTGTCGCCGCCGACGCAGCCCGTCTTCTCGAGGGCATCGAGCCATCGGTGCTCCATGAACGGCGAGCTGTCCTCGCCGAGCAGGGCGTCCCACGTGGCCGCGGGGATCTCGCGCACGTGCTCGAGGATGCGCAGCGTGATCGGCGCGTCGCTCACGCGGGGCTCACGCGGGTTTCGGATCCTCTCGGACGAGGACGAACCAGTTGTCCATCCACCCGTGCTTTCTGCGTGCTCGCCCGATCGTGACGTGCGAGGAGACGCCGCGCATGACGTCGACCATACCCCCGTAGATGACGGGCGCGAGGCGCACCGAGTTGGGCACGATGGTCGGCCAAGACGCGGGCTTGATGGTCGGGACCATCGTGTAATCGATGTCGACCTCGCCCGCTTCGCTCGACGGGTGCACCATGAAGTAGCCGGGCCCCGAAAAGGCGGCGAGCGTCTGCTCGTTGTAGCCGACGAGCTTTGCGCCGTTGCCGCCTCCCGCGTCCGCGCTTTCGGGCGCCCGGTCGGGCAGCTTCGCGAAGCGCTTCTGGAAGTGCGTGTGCATGGGCAGCGAGTTCTGACCGTGGTGGATGACGGGCACGAGCGGCTCGACCGACGACGGGACGAAGTCGTCGAGGGTGATGGCGCGCAGGCCCTTGACCGCCTCCCACAGCTTGGCCTGGTGGGCGCGGGTCCATTGCCGGACCGACCAGACGCGCCCTTCGGTGCCGAGCTCGTCGAGCACCTTGGAGAGCTGGGGGAGGTCGAGATGCGTGTCGATGAGGTTACGCAGATCCATCGGCCCGAATACTGGCAGACAAGACAAGCTGCCACTAGGGTTGATGCATCATGCGCGTCGCGGTCGTGCAGCTCAACGTCCAGGACGACGTGGCTGCGAACATGCGCCGCGTGCAGCACTGGGTCGCCCAGGCCGCGGCCTCGGGCGCGCAGCTCGTCGCGCTCCCCGAGAATTTCGCGTTCATGGGCGAAGAGGCCCAGAAGCGCGAGCTCGCGGAGCGGCTCGACGGCGCGTTCCCCGGCCCCATCCTCGGCGGCCTCGCCGAAAACGCCGCCAAGTACGGGGTGTGGATCGTCGGCGGCGGCATGCCCGAGGCCAGCGGCGACGTCGCGCGCCCCTACAACACGTCGATCGTGGTCGATCCGCGCGGGTCGATCGCCGCCAAGTACCGCAAGGTGCACCTCTTCGACGTGAGCCTGCCCGACGGCACCCTGTACCGCGAGAGCGCGGCGACGAGCGCCGGATCGGAGCCGGTCACCACCGAGGTGCTCGGCGTCGGTCTTGGGTTGAGCGTTTGCTACGACGTGCGCTTCCCGGAGCTTTATCGCCGCCTCGTTCACGAGGGGGCGCGCGTCATCACGGTCCCCGCGGCCTTTGCCCTCACGACGGGCAAGGACCACTGGCACGTGCTCTTGCGGGCGCGCGCCATCGAGAACCAGGTCTACGTGCTCGCGCCGGCCCAGCACGGCAAGCATCCGCGCGGCCGGCTCACGTACGGCAAATCGCTCATCGTCGATCCGTGGGGCGAGATCATCGCGCAGTGCTCCGAGGGCGAAGGGTTCGCCTCGGCCACGCTCGACTTCGATTACCAGGATCGCGTGCGGACGGCGCTTCCGTCGCTTTTGCACCGGAAGTGGTAGCGTCGCGCGTCCCCTTCTTCGACCTCGCCGCGCAGGAGAAAGAAGTGGCGTCCGAGGCGCTGGCCGCGATCGGGCAGATCGCGGCCGAGGCGCGCTTCATCCTGGGCCCGCACGTCGAGGCGTTCGAGCGCTGGCTCGCGCGGGCGTGCGACGTGGCGCACGGCGTCGGCGTCGCTTCGGGGTCCGACGCCCTCGAGCTGTCCCTGCGCGCGCTGAAAATAGGGCCCGGGGACGCCGTCGTCACGCCCGCGGTCTCGTTCGTGGCCACCGCCGAGGCGATCATGGCCACGGGCGCCCGCCCGGTCTTTTGCGACGTCGACGCCGCGTCGATGAACGGCAGCGAGCGCACGTTCGACGACGCCTTGCGGCGGGCGCAGCGTGCCGGGCTGCGCGTCCGCGCGGTCCTTCCTGTCGACCTTTTTGGCCTCTGCGCTCCGTCCGCCCTCTGCGCTTTCGCCGCGCGCCACGGTCTCGCCTTGATCGACGACGCCGCCCAGGCCCTCGGCGCCCGCGACGACGGCGGACGCCCGGCCGGCTCCAGCGGCGACGCGGGATGTTTCAGCTTCTTTCCCACGAAGGGCCTCGGCGCCTGGGGCGATGCCGGCGCCGTGGTCACGTCGCGCGCCGACGTCGCCGCGAGCGTGCGCCGGCTCCGTGTCCACGGCGCGTCCGAGCCCTACGTGCACCCCGAGCTCGGACGCAACAGCCGGCTCGACGCGGTGCAGGCGGCGGTCCTGATGGCCAAGACGTCCCGCGTGGCTGTCTGGCAATCGCGCCGCACGCGCGCCGCGCGCCGCTACATCGTCGAGCTCGCGGATCTGCCCCTGCGATTGCCCGCGGATCCCGCGCCTCCGGCGGTGCACGCGTGGCACGCGTTCGTCGTCCGCTCCGAGCGTCGCGACGAGCTGCTCGCGTGGCTCCGCGCGCGCGACATCGAGTCGCGCGTGTACTACCCGATTCCGGTGCATCGCCAGGGGTGCTTCGCCCCGCTGCAAGAGGGCCCGCTGCCCGAGGCCGAGGACCTCTGCCGCACGGCGCTCGCCTTGCCGATCTTTTCGGCGATGACCGACGATCAGCAGACCCAGGTCATCGACGCGATCCGCGCCTTCTTTGCGGGCGCCTGACGTCGTCGCCGCGGCGGCTACGCCTTGAGGTGCTCTCGCGCGACGTCGGCCCACGTGCCGGTCGGCTCGATCTCGAGGTACTTGCGCCAGTGCGTGCGGGCTCGGGCGCGTTCGCCGAGCTGTTCGCACGCCATGGCGAGGTTGAAGTGCGCGTCGGAGAAGCGCGGGTCACCCTCGATCGCCCGCTCGAAATACGCGGCCGCTGTCTTCGGGTCACCGCGCTCGAGCGTCACGTACCCGAGGTTGTAGTGCGCCTCGGGCTGGCGCGGGTCGACCTCGATCGCGCGCTTGTAGAGCGCCTCGGCCCCGACCTCGTCGCCCCGCCGGAACCGGATATTGCCCAGGTTCGTGTAGGCGATGGCGAGCGTGGGATCGAGGCGCGTGGCGCGTCCGTAGAGCTCTTCGGCCTCGTCGTACGTGGCGGGGTTCTCGTCGAGCGCGCTCGCCTGGACGTAGAGATCGTACGCCGTCCGCGCGCGCGACGGGCTCGTCTCGGGGCGGAGCAGGCGCACCACGTCGTCGCGCAGCGCTTCGACCTGGAAGTCGAGGACCATCTGCCCGGTCAGCGGCTCGAAGCTCCCGGCATCCGAGCGGACGATGACGCGCCGTCCGTCGCCCACGATCCGCAGCTCCTGCAGCGGACGGGTGACTCGCGGCAGCGTGGCGCGGAGCGCCCCGATGGCCTTCGCGACGTCGCGTAGCCGGACGCGCTGCTCGAGCAGCTCGCGCGTGGCGCGCAGGGCGATGAGGTCCTGGAAGGTGTAGGCGCGCTGCCGGCCCTTTTGCCCGGAAGGCGAGACGATCTTGGTCCGGTCGAGGGCGCGTAGGCGCGTCTCGGAAACGCCGAGCAGCTTGGTCACCTCGCGCCGCGTGAACAGATCCGTGACCGGCTCGCGCGGATCGGGCGGGGGAGGGATGGTCGGCGGGACGGTCGCGACGCCGGGCGGTTCGGCGACGCGGCCCCCGTTGGAGCCAAAGACGACGTGGATGACGTTCGGCCCCTTGCGTCGCTTTCGCTTCCGGCCGCCGATGCCGGCGCCGTCGTTCGTTGAGCTTGCCATGTGGGAGAAAGTGGCTCAGCGGCGTGCCGGAGACGTCGCGCGGCCCTCTATCAACGGCGCCTGAACGTCGACGTCAACCCTCACCCCGCGAGCGTCCGGGACGATGCGAATTTCGCAGACGAACCGCCCGAGGCGACCGGGCGCTCGCAGGCAAGCTTCGCGGTGGGCGGCGCGCAGGGCGCGCACGCGGACGTGCAGATCGCGAGAGGCGACGGCCGCGAGCCACTCGGAGTCGCGATCGTCCGCGGGGAGGATCAAGCTCGTCGAGCCGTACCAGAAGCGACCGCTCGGCTCGTCGCGCATGCAGCCTTCGCTGATGATGTCGGCCCGTGCGAAGAGGTCGCGCAGCCGCGAATCCGACGATCGCACGAGCACCGGGCGGCGCACGAGCACCAGCGGCGCGGCTCGGGCCTTCGCGATACCGGGTCCAGTCACGATCGGGGTCACGAACCGGATCGTGGCAAATGAACACGGCACGGATCCAGTTTCCGGTCCGTCTCTTGCCGTCGAGAGCCGTCAGAGCCGCCGAGAGCGCAGCGGCGGCCGCCGTGCGTCACGGGTGCACCCCTTCGGATGCCGCGTGATCGAGGGGTACGTTGATCGACTCCACGCTCAAACCGCGCGGCGTCGACTCGATCCAGGTCGCGTGCGCCACGCGCGGGCCCGACGCGGGGGCCTCGCCCACGCTGCCCACGTTGATGATGCGGACGCCGCCGACCGTGCGGTCGAACGGGACGTGGCTCGCGCCGCACACGACGACGTCGGCCGGGTCGTCGCCGATGAGCGCATTGATCTCTTCGTCGGACATGTCGTGCGTCAGCTCCTCGGCCGGGTCGACGGGCGAACCGTGGACGAGGAGCAGCTCGCCGCCGTCTTCGAGCGGGATGCGCTCGTGCGTGGGCAGGCGCCGGATTCGTTGGAGAATCAGCTCGCCTAGGGTGTCTCGTACGACGCGCATGCGCTCGAGGCGCTCGCGTTCGTGCTCGCTGCGCGGGTGGACGGTGGCCGGGTCGAGCGTCGCCATCGCGCGGTCGGTGAGGCCTTGCACCATCACCGCCCCTGCGGCGTTGAGACGGCGCCACGTCTCGAGCGGCTCGGGGCCGGGGAACACGACGTCGCCCGCCACGAGCAGCTTGTGGAACGCGCGCCGCTCGGCCGTCGCCAGGACGGCCCGCAGGGCATCCAGGTGGCCGTGGATGTCAGAAACGCAGAGCATCAACATGTCACGCCTCGTCCGCCCCCGCGCGCAGCTCGCGGATGAGGGCCTCGACGCCGCTCTTGCGCGCCGCCGGCGTCGCCCCTTGCTCGATCGCGCGCACGAGCGCGGTCCCCACGACGACGCCATCGGCGTGCTTGGCCGCGTCGCGCGCCTTGGCTCGTGAGTCGATGCCGAAGCCGACGACGACCGGACGGCCCACCTGCGCCTTCAGCTCGGCGGCGCGAGCTCCCGCTTCGACCGCTTGCAGGGCCGCTGTCCCGGTCACGCCCGTCACCGACACGTAATACACGAAGGGCACGTTCCCGCGCGCCGCCACGTCGCGCGTCGCCGTCACCCGGTCGGCGCGGCTCGTCGGGGCCAGGAGCGGGATCGTCCCGATGCCCCTCGTTTGGGCTGCGCTGCGCAGCGTGCCGCCGTCTTCGAGAGGGAGATCGACGACGAGGAGCGCGTCGACGCCCGCATCGGCCGCTTCGCCCGCCAGGCGAGCCTCGCCCCGGACGAAGATCGGGTTGTAGTAGCCGAAGAGGACGATTCCCGCGTCGGGCGCTTCGGCGCGGATGGCGCGGGCGGCCTTCAGCGACGCCGTCAAACCGCCGCCCGCGGCGATGGCGCGCTGGCTGGCGCGCGCGATGACTGGGCCATCGGCCGTCGGGTCGCTGAAGGGGACCCCCAGCTCGAGGACGTCGGCGCCCGCGCGAAGACACGCCCGCGCGAGGTCGACGCTCTCTTCGACGCTGGGATCGCCCACGCACAGATAAGCGACGAGGACCTTGCGGCCCCTCGCGAACACCCGATCGAGGCGATTCACGAAGCCGCCCCGCCCGGAGCGCCGTCCGGCGGCGTCAGACGCGCCAGCAGCGTGGCCAGGTCCTTGTCGCCACGGCCCGAGAGACCCACGACGACGGACACGGGCCGTTGCAGCTTGGCGGCGAGCAGCCGCACCACGTCGCTCACGCGCGCAAAGGCGTGCGCCGTCTCGAGCGCGATGATGATCCCCTCGGTCCGCGCCACGAGCGCCACCGCGGCGAGCGCCTCGGCGTCCGTCGCGGACAGGTACGCGGCGCGGCCGCTGTCTTTGAGCCACGAGTGCTCCGGGCCGACGCCCGGGTAGTCGAGGCCCGCGCTGATCGAGTGGGCCTCGAGCACCTGGCCCCCGTCGTCGCAGAGGACGTAGCTCTTGGAGCCGTGCAGCACGCCGACCCTGCCGTGCCCCAGGGTGGCGGCGTGGCGGCCCGTGGCGATCCCTTCGCCCGCGGCTTCGACCCCGAAGAGCGCCACGGCCGCGTCGGGCACGAAGGAACGAAACAAGCCGATCGCGTTCGACCCGCCGCCGATGCAAGCGATGACCGCGTCCGGCAGCGCGCCCTGGCCTTCGAGCACCTGGGCCCGCGCTTCGACGCCGATGACCGCTTGCAGATCGGCGACGAGATGGGGGTAGGGATGCGGCCCGGCGGCGCTCCCGATGCAGTAGTACGTGGACTCGACGTTGGTGACCCAGTCGCGAAGGGCCTCGTTCATCGCGTCCTTCAGCGTCTTCGAGCCGCTCTCGACGCTCACCACCTTGGCGCCGAGCAGTCGCATTCGCCCGACGTTGGGGGCCTGACGGGCGACGTCCTCGGCGCCCATGAACACCTCGCAGGGCAGGCCGAAGAGCGCGCACGCCGTGGCGGTCGCCACGCCGTGCTGTCCGGCTCCCGTCTCGGCGATGACGCGCGTCTTGCCCATCTTCTTGGCGAGCAGCACCTGCCCGAGCGCGTTGTTGATCTTGTGAGCGCCCGTGTGGCACAGGTCCTCGCGCTTGAGCCAGAGGCGGCCGAGCGATTTTCCCGGGGGGTCGATCGCGCGTGCAAGGCGCTTGGCCTCCCAGAGCGGCGTGGGGCGGCCGACGTAGTTGGCCAGCAGGTGACGCAATTCGCCCTGGAACGCCTCGGTCGCGACGATGCTCTCGCGCGCGCGAGCCAGCTCGTCCAGGGCCGGCACCAGCGTCTCGGCGACGAACCGGCCGCCGAAGGGGCCGAAATATCCGGCGGCGCGCGGCGCGCCGGGGGCGGACGATTGCATAAGCCTGTGTACTAGCAGCAAGCCGCCAAAGCAGCAGCGGGTCAGTCGCGCGTCAGCTCTAGCAGGGCGCTACGTGGGCTGCCCCGCTCGCGTCCTGAGTCGGTGAAACCTTGATATTTTGAGATCACAGGAAGACGGGAAGGCGGCTGACCATTGGTTCCATGTGGAGCTAGACGCGGGAATTTAGGCCGTTCGGTAGCGCTTGGTATGGCATGCGAAGCGACGTGGACGAGCGGTCGTGGGTTTCGGAAGAGTTCGGGGAGCTTGA
>Ga0302325_10025238_pt1 | contig 12352 bp, 10 predicted proteins | sample Palsa_T0_2_FD_201948 | JGI IMG/M metagenome (GOLD analysis project Ga0302325, IMG submission 201948) | Peat permafrost microbial communities from Stordalen Mire near Abisko, Sweden - Palsa_T0_2 | ecosystem: Environmental > Terrestrial > Soil > Palsa > Peat permafrost | place: Sweden: Abisko...
CGGCCCGCGGCACCAGCATGAACATGAACGTCGCCATCATCACCGACGTCAGGATCTGGGCCAGATAGGTGATGAACGCGGTCAGCGCCCCGACCTGCATCGAGCCGTCCGCGACCAGGTGCCCGCCGAACCACACCACGGCGGTGGTGGACAGGTTCAGGACCAGCAGCACCGACGGGAACATCAGCGCCATCAGCTTGCCGGTCCCCAGCGAGACGTCGAACAGCTGGGTGCTCGCGCGCTCGAACCTCTCCCGCTCCTGCGGGTCGCGCACGAACGCGCGGATGACGCGGACGCCCGTAATCTGCTCGCGCAGCACCCCGTTGATGCCGTCCAGCCGCTCCTGCATCTGCCGGAACAGCGGCCGCATCCGGGAGATGATCAGCGCCAGCATGACGGCGAGCACCGGCACCGCGACAAGCAGCAGCGACGACAGCGGCACGTTCTGGTTCAACGCCAGGATGATCCCGCCCACGCAGGTGATCGGCGCGGCCAGCAGCAGGGTGAACGTCATGAGGGCCAGCATCTGGACCTGCTGGACGTCATTGGTGGTCCTGGTGATCAGCGACGCCGTGCCGAGGTGGTTCACCTCCCGGTCGGAGAACATCAGCACCCGGCGGAACACCCCTTGCCTGACATCGCGGCCGAGCGCCATCGCCACCTGGGCCCCGAAGTAGATCGCGCCGATCGCGCACACGATCTGCCCGAGGGTGATCGCCAGCATCACGCCGCCGGTGGTCAGGATGTAATGCGTGTTGTGGAAGATCACGCCGTTGTCGATGATGTCCGCGTTCAGCGTCGGCAGGTACAGCGTTGCCAGCGTCTGCGCCAGCTGCAGCACCAGCAGGAACGCGAGCGGCTTGCGGTACGGACGCAGGTAGAAACGCAACAGGCGGATCAGCACGGGACTCTCTCATCCTCCGTCGGGACGTAGGGCTGCCTGACGACTTTAGTCGTTCCGCGGCCCGGGCCAGCACAATTAATCCCCCGGAGAACGTGCTGGCCACAGGCATTGGGTAACGTCGGCAGGTCGGCCCGGATACCGGGCCGACCGGGGACAAGGCAGGAGGACTGATGGACGACGGACTTCCGCTGGTCGGCGTGATCGGGGCCGGCACCATGGGCGCGGGCATCGCCCAGGTGGCCGCGCTCGCGGGCCACCGGGTGCTGCTGGCCGACGCGGTCGACGGCGAAGCCGGGCGGGCCATCGACCGGATCAGGGAGCGGGTCAAGGCCCAGGTGGCGAAGGGACGGCTGGAGGTCGATCCCGACGCGCTCGACATCCTCCCCGCGCAGATCTCCGAGCTGGCCGAGGCCGGGGTGGTCATCGAAGCCGTGGTCGAGGACCTCGGCGTCAAGCGCGCGCTGTTCGCGGCGCTTGAGCAGGTGGTGCCGGCCGACTGCCTGCTGGCGTCCAACTCCTCGTCGCTGACGCCGACCGCGATGGCGGCCGGGCTGGCGCACCCGGAGCGGCTGGTCGGGCTGCATTTCTTCAACCCGGTTCCGGCGATGCGGCTGGTCGAGGTGATCTCCGGCCTGGCCACCGCGGCCGCGGCGGCCGACCGGGCCGAGGCGCTCGCGCAGGCGTGGGGCAAGACCGTCGTCCGGTCGGCGGCGACCCCGGGGTTCATCGTCAACCGGATCGCCCGCCCGTACTACGCGGAGGCCTGGCGGCTGCTGGAGGAGCACGCGGCCGCTGCCGAGGTGATCGACGCGGTGCTGACCGGGGCGGGCGGGTTCCGGATGGGGCCGTTCGCGCTGATGGACCTCATCGGGCACGACGTCAACGAGTCGGTCACCCGGTCGGTGTGGGCGTCGTTCGGGAATGATCCGAGGTTCGCGCCGTCGCTGGCCCAGCGGAGCCTGGTCGAGGCCGGCTGGCTGGGCCGCAAGACCGGCCGGGGATGCTACGACTATTCCGACGGCGCGGTCCCGCCCGTCCCGGCGTCGGCCGCGCCGCAGGGGTCCCCCGCGTTCGTGATCAGCCACCGCGATTCGGAGTTCGCACAGCTGCTAGCGCGGTCCGGCGCGTCCGTGCAGCAGGCCGGGGCCGGAGGGCAAGCAGCCGATCGCGGCCTGGTTGAGCTGCCCGGCGGCCCGCTGCTCGCACGGCCGGCCGGCCCGACCGCCAGCGCGCTGGCCGCGCCGCGGGCCGTCCGGTGATCGTGGTCGACCGGACCCTCGACGACGCCACCGCCACCGCTATCGCCATCGCGCCCTCGGCCGGCTGCCCGGCCGACGCCCTCGACATGGGGGTCGGCCTGCTCCAGGCGGCGGGCCTGACGGTCTTCGTCATCGACGACGTCCCCGGCCTGATCGTCACCAGAACGGTCGCGATGCTGGCCAACCTCGCCGCCGACGCGGTGGCGGGCCGGGTCGCGAGCGCGGCCGACATCGACACCGCGATGCGGCTCGGCGTCAACTACCCCGAGGGCCCGCTGGCCTGGGCCGGCCGCTGGGGCCTACAATCCGTGCTGGCCACCCTGGACGAGCTGGAGAACTGGTACCGCGACGGCCACTACCGCGCCGCCCCGCTGCTGCGCCGCGCGGTCCTCACGAACGGAGCGCTCACATGAGCGCCATCGAGGTCCGCGACGAGGGCCCTGGCCGCCCAGGCGCTGCTGTTCGGGACCGAGGACAAGTACGAGCGGATGACCGCGTTCCTCGAGCGGAAACCCCGGTGACGCCCCGCATCTGGTTATGCCAGCATGGCCGGATGGATCAGACCGAGGCACAGGCGTTCGCGGAGCAGTGGGTCAGCGACTGGAACGCGCACGACGTTGACGCACTGCTCGCGCACTTCACCGACGACGTCGTCTTCACCTCCCCGGTGGCCATCCGGGTGCTCGGCGGGGACGGAGTGGTCCGGGGCAAGGAGGCCCTGCGGACGTACTGGTCGGAGGGCATCCGCCTCATCCCCGACCTGCGCTTCGAGGTGCTGGCCGTCTACGTCGGCATCAGCACGCTGGTCATCAACTACCGCAACCAGGCCGGCGGCGTGGTCAGCGAGGTCCTCACCTTCGACGGCCCCCTCGTCCGCGAGGGGCACGGCACCTACCTGGCCCCCGCCGTCTGAGATTTTCCGACCGCGAGAAGGGTTGCGCCGCCGTCGGCCAAAGCGCTACAAAGAGGTATCTGATCACTAGTCTTTAGTGGAACATCGGTCGGTGCCGCCGTCGGCGCCGGGCCGAGGAGGCAGCAGATGGCCACGAACGTCGGCATCGCGGGACCCTTGTTCGCCTCGCCTGCCATCGCCGCCGTGCAGATGCCCGAGCCCCGGGCGGACGGCAGCCTGATCCTGCGCTCGGCTGATGCGCTCGGCGACTATCCGGTGACGGTGGTGCACAGCCTGCGGGCGTGGGCGCGGGCGGACCCGAGCCGCCTGCTGGTCGCCGAGCGCGGCCCGGACGGCGGGTGGCTGGGCCGGACGTACGGCGAGGCGGTGGGGGCGGCCGACGCGATCGGCCAGGCGCTGCTCGATCGCGGGCTTGGCCCCGGCCGCCCGCTGCTGGTGCTGTCCGGCAACAGCGTGGATCACCTGCTGGTGACGCTGGGAGCGATGACGGCCGGCGTCCCGGTCGCGCCGGTCAGCGTCGCCTACTCGCTGCAGAGCCGCGACCACGCCCGGATCAAGGCGATCACCGAGCTGATCCGCCCCGGTGCGGTATTCGCCGAGGACGCCGGCCGGTTCGGGCCCGCACTTGACGCCCTCCCCGCCGTCCCCGCCATCGTCAGCCGGGGGAGCAGGCCCGGGGCGGGGCACCTGGCCGACCTGCTGGACGCCGAACCGGGATCGACGCTGGCGGCCGCGTTCGGCGCGCTCGGCCCCGACGCGGTGGCCAAGATCCTGTTCACCTCGGGGTCGACCGGCACGCCCAAGGGCGTCCTCAACACGCACCGGATGCTGGCGTCCAATCAGCAGATGATCCGGCAGGCGTGGCCGTTCCTCGCCGCCGAGCGCCCGGTGATCGTGGACTGGCTGCCATGGAGCCACACGTTCGGCGGCAATCACAACGTGAACCTCGTGCTCACCTCCGGCGGCGCCCTCTACATCGACGCCGGGCGCCCCGCCCCCGGCCTGTTCGCGCAGACGGTCGCCAACCTGGCCGACGTCCCGCCGACGATCTACTTCAACGTCCCGGCCGGGTACGCGCAGCTGGTGCCCGCCCTGGAGAACGATCGCGCCTTCGCCGAGCGGTTCTTCTCCCGGCTGCGGCTGCTCTTCAACGCCGCCGCGGCGCTGCCCGAGGCGCTGCGGGACCGGCTCGGCGCGGTCGCCGCGCGGGCCACCGGCCATCAGGTTCCCGTCACCGGCTCGTGGGGCGCGACCGAGACCGCCCCCGCGGTGACCTCCGCGCACTTCTACTTCACCGACGCCCGCTGCATCGGGGTGCCGCTGCCGGGCGCGTCGGTGAAGCTCGTCCCGGCCGAAGGCGCGTACGAGATCAGGGCCAAGGGGCCGATGGTGACCCCGGGCTACTTCGGCCAGCCCGCCCTGACCGCCGAGGCGTTCGACGAAGACGGGTTCTACCGCACCGGCGACGCGGTCGCGCTGGCCGACCCGGCCGACCTCAACGCCGGGCTGGTCTTCTGCGGTCGGATCGCCGAGGACTTCAAGCTCGAGACCGGCACCTTCGTCCGGGTCGGGGCGCTGCGGACAGCGCTGCTCTCCGCCGTCCCCATCCTCGCCGACGCGGTGCTGGCTGGCGAGAACCGCGACTGCGTGTGCGCGCTGGTCTGGCTGAACGCGGCCGAGACGCGGAAGCTGACCGGCGCCGAGCCGCGGACGGCCGGCGATCTGGTCATCGACGACGTGGTGGGCAAGACCCTCGCCCAGGCGCTGGCCGACCTGGCCGACTCGGCCGGCTCGGCCGCCCGGGTGGAACGGCTGGTGGTGATGGCGCGCCCGGCCGACCTGGACGCGGGCGAGATCACCGACAAGGGCTACGTCAACCAGCGGAGGGTACTCGCCCGCCGGGCGGCGCTGGTCGAGATGCTGTACGCCGACCCCGTCCCCGCGGGCGTGGTGGTGGCAGGCAAACCCGGATCGAGTCTCTGAACGACGGACCGCATGCCCAAGGACGCCTTCTCACCCCGAAGATCAAAATCCTTGATGTCGAACGGACCGTGGTTTCACCCCAGTAGCCCGCCCGGCCTCACCCGCTCCGGGTCCAGAAAGCCTGGTAGCTGCGGTGCAGCCAGTCGTCGACCCAGCGGCGGTCGGGCTCCTCGGGGATGGCGGGGCTGTCCGACAGCCGGGTCAGGCGTTCCTCCGCGTCGGTGATGGCGGCCACGACCTCGTCCAGGGGCCGCTCGCCGCGTCGGACCGAGCGCAGGTAGGCCCGGTCCGGTTCGGGGACGGGCAGCGTGATGCGCCCGGTGCTGAGCAACTCGACGCCCTGCAGCCCGAGCCGCAGGGCGTGCATCGCGTACTTGGTGTCGTACCCGTGGACGGCCACTAGTTCCGGACGGTTGGTGTGCGCGCCCGGCTGGCCGGTCATCGCCCCTTTCTGGCCCTTCAGGTAGCCCAGGTAGCGCCCGGCCGCCAGCCGGGAGACGAAACGGTGAGCGTTCGCGGTCAGTTCCGCGGCGGCCTCATCGCGGAAGACGACCTCGTGGTCGGGGACGAACAGCACCAGCAGCACGGTCGGGTTCCCGGCCAGCGCCAGCCGGGCCCATTTCCGCGCCGAGTAGATGATGACGTCCAGGTCTCCGGCCCCCGACCGGTTCGCCAGCCCGCCCGGCCGGTCCCAGGCGGTGTGCCGCTCGTACTGCTCGAACCGCACCGAGGGGGCCGTCCCGCCGGTGCCGTCGGGAACCCGGGCCAGCCCGGTGACGAATTCCGGTGGCTCCAGGCACAGGCCCATCTCGTCGCGGTCATCCTGCCCGGCAATCGAGGTGCCGTGCACCCCGGAACCGACCTGCACCCGCAGGATCATGCCCTGCTCGGCGATCGCCCGGGCCTCCTGCGAGGCATGCGGATGGGGAAAGCCGGCCGGCAGGACGGTGGAGCCGGGAACCGGCCCCGGCGCGATGACAGTCACGTTCTTGTTTTAGCGGTGTTCGCGGTGCAATGTCACTCTATTTACGGGCCTGACGTGGTCGAATCGATTCGATCATGGCATCGGCGGCGCCGCCTGCGAACAATCGACTAATGGCTATATCGCCTGGTTGTACGGGCATGTAAGCGATCTCACGGTTGACAGAGACGATGCAGAGGAACTAGCGTCGCTAGCGTCGAACCGGTTCGAAACGAGAGACGGAGCCTCGTCGGTGAAGTGCGCCTGATGACCTCGGCCTCGATCACGCGCAGGGCGGCAGCGGCCGGCGGCGAGCCGCGGTCCCGCCCGGCCAGCATTCACGATGTGGCCCGCCTGGCGGGCGTTTCCGATCAGACGATCTCCCGGGTGCTGAACGGGCATCCAAGCGTGCGCGGGTCGACCAGGGACCGGGTGCTGGCCGCGATGGGCGCACTGGGCTACCGCCCGAACCGCGCCGCCAGGATGCTCGGCACCCGGCGGTCGCAGATCATCGGGGTGCTCACAGCCGAGGCAGGATCGCGCAGCGGTCAGGCCAGCAGCGTGCGCGCGGTCGAGGAGGCCGCCCGCGAGCGCGGCTATTACCCGTCGGTCGTCCACTTGGTGTCGGACTCACCGTCCGCGATCTCGGCGGTGGCCGAGGATCTGCTCGGCCAGGAGGTAGAAGGGGTCGTCATCGTCGCGCCGCAGCTGACGGTGCTCTCGAGGATCGCCCCGCTGCTCGCGCGGATCCCGATCGTCACCTCGCTCGGGGAGCTGCGGAACGCGACCGGGAGCGGCGTCCCGTCGGCTGACGCCGGCCGCGGCGCCCGGCTGGCGATGCGGCATCTGCTCGGACAGGGGCACCGGCGCATCGTGCACGTCGCAGGACCGCCCGACTGGCACGACGCGCAGTCCAGGCTGGCCGCCTACGGGTCGGAGCTGCGGTCGGCGGGTCTTCCCGCGCTGCCGCCGGTCTTCGGTGACGGGACCGCCGACTCGGGCTACGCGGCCGGGCGGGCGCTGGCCGGGCAGCGGGCGCGAACGGCCAGCCCGGGCCGGGGATTCACGGCGGTCTTCGCCGCCAATGACCAGATGGCGCTCGGCCTGATGCATGCCTTCCGCGAGGCGCGGCTGGATGTCCCGGCCGATGTCAGCGTGGCCGGGTTCGGCGATATCCCCGAGGCGGCGCATTTCTGGCCGCCGCTGACCACGGTCCGCCAAGACGTCCGCGAGCTGGGCCGAAGCCACGTCGGCGCGCTGATCGACGCGATCGGCCGGGTCCGGGACCCCGCCGCCATCTCCGCGCCGGCAGCGGCCCGGCCGGTCGCCGGACCCCAGCTGGTCATCAGGAAATCGGTCGGGCCGGCGTCCGATCGCCCCGGCGAACAAGGAAACTGACGAGGGAGGAGTCGATCACCGTCGCGCCTGCGGTCTCATCGAACTTATAGTCCGCCACATTGCCCGCCCCGGCCACACCGGACGCGAGCGTGGCCACCTGGGTCGCGCTGAGCGCGCTGTTGTAGATGTTGAAATCGTCCACGCTGGCGTCCAGGTAAGGATCGTCGGCGACGGATTCGTCGCTGACGCCGAGGAGCAGCCCGCTGGCCCAGTTTTGACGATCCGGTACAGGCCCGCGGCGGCCTGGACGAGCCGCCAGGCCTGGGTCCGGCCGCCGTCGGCGATGGCCATCGCGCTTGGAACGTAAGCCCGACGGATTTGTTTGGCAAGGCCTAAATCAGTCGAACCGGTTGCCTCGGAGATGTGCACGCAGAGTCTGATCCCGTCACCAGATGGTGACAGATTTAATTAAATGCCCAGTTCAGATCGAGTTTCAGATGTCCTAAAAGTTCCTCGCTGGGGTTCTTGCGTACCGTGACATGCGTCGTTAACATGGTCGAATCGGTTCGACTTGAGGGCAGGTAACGGTGCCGACCATCGAAGATGTGGCTCGCCGCGCGGGTGTCTCGCGGAGCACGGTCTCCTACGCCCTTTCCGGCAAGCGGAGCATCTCCAGGGAGACGCGCGAGCGCATCGAGGCGGCGATTACCGAACTCGGCTTCACCCCGAATGCCGGGGCGCGGGCGCTGGCGACATCCCAGACGATGGTCATCGGCTTGTTCGTGCAGTTCTTCGAGGACGAATTCTCGCCGGCGATGCTGCAGTACGTCCTGCCAATCTCCGATGCCGCCCGCGAGGCGGGCTACGACATCCTGATGGTCACCGAGAGCGATGGCGCGCACGCGGTCCAGCGGATCGCGAGCTCCGGGATGGTGGACGGGGTCATGCTGCTGAACGTCGCCTATGAGGACGCGCGCTTGCCGGTGCTGAGGAAGATGCGGCAGCCGGGCGCGATGGTCGGCCTGCCGCGCAATCCGGAGGACTTCGACGTCTTCGACCTCGACTTCCCCGAGTCCGGCCGGATTCTGGTCGATCACCTCGCCGAGCGCGGCCACCGCGAGGTCATCCTCATCACCCCGCACCAGCACGTCAACGAGCGCGGGGGAGCGTACGCGTGGCGGTTCAGGGACGCGGCTCTCCAGCAGGCGGCCCACTACGGCATCCGCATCCGCTCGTACTTCGGCGAGACCCAGCAGCCCGCCATCAACCAGCAATTGAACGAGATTCTGGACGCGCGCGAGGAGTCGGCGATGATCGTGCACAACGACGCCGTGATCGCCGCGCTGCCGTCGGTCCTTTACTCGCGCGGCATCCGCGTGCCCGATGACCTGTCGGTCGTCGGCGTGTACTCCGAGGATTTCGGGCGGTTGTTCTCGCTGCCTTACACGGCCGTCGAGACGTCACCGAACAAGCTGGGCCGCATCGCGGTCCAGGCCCTGGTGCAACGGATGAACAACCCATCGGGCGCTACCGCTCCCCGGGTCGATCTCGTGGCGCCCCACATCACGGACCGGGGAAGCACCCGCTAACAAAGCGCCGCGGCGGCCTTCCGGAAGCGCGCCGCAGTGTCGAACCGCTTCGACGATAACGACGAAATAGAACTAAGACGACGAAAAACGAACAATTACATCCCTCCGGTTTCCGCGCGACGGCGGAGACCGGTCATTCAGAGAGGAATGACCGTGCACAGATCGCGTAAGGCGAGAACCATCGGTGCGGCCCTGCTCGCCGTCGGCGCTATGGCGGCGACCCTGACGGCCTGCTCGAGCGGATCCGGCAGCAGTTCCGCGTCAACGGCGTCCGCCAGCGGCGGCACCTACACCTTCTGGGATCCTTACCCGCAGTACACCGCGTCGTCGCCCTGGGCGCAGCTGGTCAGCAAGTGCGGCACCGAGGCCGGCGTGACGGTCAAGCGCACCGCCTACGACACCACCGCGCTCACCACCCAGGCCCTGCTGGCGGGCCAGCAGGGCAACTCGCCCAACATCCTGCTGATCGACAACCCGGTGGTCTCCACTCTCGCCAGCGCCGGCCTGCTGACCACCACCGCCCAGAACGGGCTGTCGACCGGCACGATCGCGCCGAACATCCTCGACGCGGGCGTCATCAGCGGCAAGACCTACGGCGTGCCGATCGGCGCGAACACGCTGGCGCTCTACTACAACCCGAAGATCCTGGCGGCGGCGAAGGTCAGTCCGAGCTCGATCACCAGCTGGGCCACCCTGACGGCGGCGCTGGCCAAGGTCAAGGCGATCGGCAAGAAGGGCATCACGTTCTCCGGCATCAACACCGAGGAGGGCAGCTTCCAGTTCCTTCCCTGGTTCTGGGGGGCCGGCGCCAGCCTCACCAACGTCGACTCGCCGCAGGCCATCGCCGCGCTCACCTTGTGGACGACCTGGATCAAGGACGGCTACGCGCCGAACTCCGTCATCCAGGACACCCAGACCACCTCGTGGCAGGAGTTCCAGACCGGCCAGTTCGCCTTCGGCGAGAACGGCACCTGGCAGAAGACCCTCGCCGCCCAGATGGGCGCGAAGGTCATCGCGATCCCGGGCGAGAACGGCGGCTCCGCCCCGGTGCCGACCGGCGGGGAGTTCTTCACGATTCCCGTCCAGAAGAACACGGCCAGCTACGCCACCTCGGCCAAGATCGTGAGCTGCCTGTCCTCCGGGAGCAACATCGTCACCACCGACAACACCCTCAACTACATCGTGCCGACCCAGGCGGGCCAGCAGGCCCAGGTGTCGGCCGATCCGTCGCTGAGCTCCTGGGTCAGCGCGGTGGGGGTGGCCAAGGCCCGCACCGGCGACAACCTCGGCACCAAGTACCCGATCATCTCCCAGCAACTGTGGACGGCGGTCCAGAAGGCCGAGAGCGGCGCGGCGACTCCCGCCGGCGCGCTCGCGGCCGCCCAGTCCGCGGCCACGGCGGCGATCAACAAGTAGCGCCGGCGGCAGGCCGACGTGAGAGCCATGACAGCAGAGCGGTTCAAGACGCGGTCGGCTGTGCGACACGGTGACGGGGCGGCGCAGTCCGCCCCGTCCCGGGCGCGGCGCGCGCGAGCGCGGCGCCGGGCACAGCTGACGGCGTGGGGATTCATCGCCCCGGTGCTCGCGTACCTGGGCATCTTCTACGCGTACCCGCTCTACCGGAACATCGATCTGAGCCTCAGGAGCTACACGCTCTCGTCGTTCATCACCGGTGACGCCCCGTTCGCGGGGCTGTCCAACTACATCAGCGTGGTCCACAGCCCGACGTTCGCCCCCGCGCTCGTCAACACGGCGATCTTCACCTTCGTCTCGATCGCCTTCCAGTTCGCCATCGGCCTGGCGCTGGCGGTGTTCTTCTTCAAGACGTTCCGGCTGTCGGGCATACTCCGGGCGCTGTTCCTGGTGCCCTGGCTGCTGCCGCTGCTGGTGTCCGCGTCGACCTGGTCGTGGATGCTCAACAGCGACTCCGGGATCGTGAACTCCTTCCTGCAGGCCGTCGGCCTGCAGCCGATCGACTGGCTGACCTCGCCGAAGTGGGCCCTGGTGGCCGTGCTGATCGCGAACATCTGGATCGGCATCCCGTTCAACCTCGTGATCATGTACAGCGGCCTGCAGAGCATCTCGCCCGACATCTTCGAGGCCGCCGCGATTGACGGCGCCAACGGCTGGCAGCGGTTCTGGCGGATCACCTTCCCGCTGCTGCGCCCGGTGTCCGCCATCACCCTGCTGCTCGGCCTGGTCTACACCCTGAAGGTCTTCGACATCATCTGGATCATGACCAGAGGCGGGCCCGCGACCGCGTCGACGACGCTCGCGATCTGGTCCTATCAGCTCGGCTTCGGGTCGCTGCTGCCCGACTTCAGCTCCGCCGCCACCGTCGGGAACGTGCTGATCCTGATCGCCGTCGTCTTCGCGCTCGTGTACATCCGGGCCAGGAGCAGATTGGAGACGACATGAAGCGGCGCTCGGCGTGGCTGACCGCGGTCGGCGTCCTGGTGACCGCCGTGATGCTTTTCCCCGTCTACTGGATGATCAACGTCTCGCTGACGTCGACGTCCAACATGCGCAAGAGCCCGCCCAACCTGATCCCGATCGACGGGACCCTGCAGGGCTACGCGGTGGTCCTGCATCAGCAGCTCCCGTATCTCGGCACCAGCCTGCTCATCGGCCTGGGCACGGTCGCGGTCACGCTCGTGCTGGCCGCGCCGGCCGGCTACTCGCTGGCCAAGCTGCGGCCGCGCGGCGGCGGCGTGCTGAGCTTCGTGCTGCTGATCGCGCAGATGATCCCCGCGATCGTGATGGCGATGGGGTTCTACGTCATCTATCTGAAGCTCGGGCTGCTGAACACGGTGTGGGGGCTCATCATCGCCGACTCCACCATCGCGGTTCCGTTCGGCGTGCTGATCTTCACCGCGTTCATGTCGCGGATCCCCAATGAGCTGCTGCAGGCTGCCCGGATCGACGGCGCGGGCACGATGCGCACCTTCCTGTCGATCGTCGTGCCGGTCAGCAGGAACGCGGTGGTCACCGTTTCGCTGTTCGCGTTCCTGTGGGCGTGGTCGGACTTCCTGTTCGCCAACACCCTGGACGGCGGCGGGGGACTGCAGCCGATCACGCTCGGCATCTACGCCTACATCGGCAACAACAACCAGCAGTGGAACGCGATCATGGCCACCGCCGTCGTCGCCTCGATTCCGGCCGCCGTGCTGCTCGTCGTCGCGCAGCGCTACGTCGCGGCCGGCGTGACCTCCGGGGCCGTCAAGGACTAGCAGCCGAGGACGAGCGGCCTCCGGGCGCGGTCGGTCTTCATTCACTCAGGTGGCGCGAGCCGGCGCCGCCCGCTCAACGTTGGGACGAATCAGCGCGCATGGTCAGCTACCGCAACGACAACGGCACCCTCGAGGTGCGGCACCGCCACGAGGTGATCCGCATTCAAGCCTGGGG
>Ga0302325_10025239_pt1 | contig 12352 bp, 10 predicted proteins | sample Palsa_T0_2_FD_201948 | JGI IMG/M metagenome (GOLD analysis project Ga0302325, IMG submission 201948) | Peat permafrost microbial communities from Stordalen Mire near Abisko, Sweden - Palsa_T0_2 | ecosystem: Environmental > Terrestrial > Soil > Palsa > Peat permafrost | place: Sweden: Abisko...
AGCAGATGCGTGGCGGCTTCGGTGCAATGATGTCGCTGCGCGTCAAAGGCGGCGAAGGAGCGGCGAAGGCGTTCTGTGCAAGGCTCCGGGTATTCAAGCGGGCGACCTCGCTGGGATCGGTCGAGAGTCTCGCCGAGCATCGCGCCAGCGTCGAAGGGCCGGGAACACTCTGCCCCACCGATCTGGTTCGCCTGTCGATTGGCGTGGAACACGTCGATGATCTGACCGGCGACATCGAGCAGGCCTTGGCGTAAGTCTGCGCACACAGGCGATCTGCGGATGGCCCCGCCGCAAAGGAAAGCATGACGCTGCGCCTTGTCGACACCTCGGTGCTGCGCGTCGGCTACGAAGTGGCGGGGCCGACCGACGGTCTCCCGGTCATTCTTCTTCACGGCTGGCCCGACGACGTGCGCACATGGGATGCTGTGTTGCCGGCTCTGCACGCGGCGGGCTACCGCACTTACGCCCCGTGGCTGCGCGGTTGCGGTGCGACGCGATTTCTGCGCGACGATACGCACCGCGGCGGACAACTTGTGGCACTCGGACAGGATGTGGTGGAGTTCGCCGCCGCGCTCAATCTGGGTCGCTATGCCCTTGTTGGCCACGATTGGGGTTCCCGCGCCGCGTACATCGCATCGACGCTCGATAGGCAGCGCGTGTGCGCGTGCGTCGCGTTGTCGACCGGTTACGGCACCAACTCGCCCGGCCAGACGCTGAGTTACCGCCAGACCCAGAACTATTGGTACCACTGGCTGATGGCAACGCCACGTGGAGAAAAAGCCGTGCGCGAAGACCGGCGCGCCTTTACCCGGCACATTTGGGACGAGTGGTTTGTGGCCTATCGACCCGATGCGGACGAGTTCGAACGCACCGCGATCGCCTTCGATAACCCCGATTGGGCCGACGTAGTCCTGCACTCGTATCGCGTGCGTTGGGGCCACGCGACGGCGGATCCCCGATACGCCGACCTCGAGGTGCAGTTCGATCCGGCGCCAATCCAGACCGTGCCGACGCTGACGCTGCACGGCGCGCTCGATCCGGTCAATGCGCCGGCAATGAGCGAAGGCAAGGAAGCCTATTTCAGTGGCCCGTACGAACGTCGGCTCATCGGCGGAGTCGGCCACTTTCCGCAACGCGAACGCGCTGCGGAAACGGTGGGACAGGTGGCTGCGTGGCTATGCCGCTTCGGCAACTAAAGATCGGGTCGGCACGGGTTCGCCGCGCCGCATTGCGCTGATTGGCCTTACATACCTAAGCGACTGCATGCCGCTGTAGAATCGACCTGAGCGTACGCTGACCGCAGGCGCCGAGAGAAAACCGTGTCCGACGAAGCGACCCCGCCTGCCGAACCGGAGCCCGCATTACAGCGCCGCCTGGCGACCATTTTGTCTGCCGACGTTGCCGGCTACAGTCGCTTGATGGGCGAGCGCGAGGAAGCCACGATACAGGCACTGCGCGGCCATCGCGCGGTCTTTGAGGCCTTGCTCAAGCAGCATCACGGGCGCATTTTCAATACCGCCGGCGACGCCATCCTCGCCGAGTTTCCCAGCGCGGTTGAGGCAGTGCGTTGCGCGACCGAAATCCAGTCCGCGCTGCAGACGCGCAACGAGCATCTGCCGCCGGAGCAGAAAATGCTCTTCCGCATGGGGATCAACGTCGGTGATGTGGTTGTTCAGGATGGCGACCTGCTGGGCGATGGCGTCAATGTCGCGGCGCGCATCCAGACAATCGCCGAGCCCGGCGGCATCTGCATCGCCGGCAGCGTGTTCGACCAGATCCAGAACAAACTGTCGCTGCAGTTCAAACCGCTGGGTGAACAGCAGTTCAAGAACATCGGCCAGAGGGTGCGTACCTTCTCGATTTCGCACGGCGAGCGCGGGGCGCTCCCGACCACGCTGCGCCGCCCGAGCATGAAATCGGCGGTCTTGCTCGGCATTGTGGCGATTGCGCTCACGGCCCTGGCTGCAGGAGGATATTTTCTCTACCAAGACTTCGAGTCGAAACGCGCCGAGCGGCGCGCGCTGTCAGCGCAGCTCGCGGCGGAGAGAAAGGCTGCCGAGGATGCGCGCCTTGCCGCGGAAGAACAAAGCCGGCGCGCGGTGGAGGCGGAGGGCCGGGCCGAGCGCGAACGGCTCATCGCCGAGAGCGAAAAGCGCGAGGCGGCCTTGCAGGCGCAAGTGCAATCTGCGGATGAAGCGCGGCGCCGCGCCGAGGCGGATCGCAAACGTCTCGACGAGGAGCGCCAGCGAGCGGAAGATGATAAGCGCGTCGCCGCAGCGCAAGCCGAGGAGATGAAGAAAAAACGGGCGACGACCCATGTCGCGCTCGCCACGGGGAGCAATGCCGCCGCCACGGGTGCTGGCCAGCCGGCAGCTGCTGGCGTCGACGGCAACTACGACGGGCTGCTGTGCAACTTCCCCAACGACCCGGACAAGCGCTCCTGCTGGCGCGCCAATCTCAAAGTCGAAAATGGTACCGGCACCAGCAGTTGGGTTTCGCGTATGGTGGGCAAGCCGGTGACCATGCACGCCACCATCGACGCGGCCGGAATTGCCAAGATGAACATCGATGGCTGGAACGTCAAACAGGGGACCCCGATGACCGCTGCGTTGATCGGTCATGTGGTCGGCAATCATCTCGACGTCGAGGGCCGCTGGACCAACGGCGTCCGCCTCGAGGGGCATTGGACCCGCGCGCCCTGAAGCTGCGCGGGTCACCCGCGCGCTGCATTACTTCGCGTGCTTTGCACGCCGATGAGCCGGGCTTCGTAACGGCCGACGCGCCTCTGCTCGCCAATCGGCGCGCTTACCAGCGGCAGCCGCCGTCGGCAGCAATCGCATTGGCGACAAGGACCGGCGCCGCGAGCAGGCCGAGGTTGGCGTAAGCGGTGCGGCAATCGGGCTTGAGCGCCTTTTCCAGCGGCATGGCTTCCTTCTTTTTCGGCTCCACCGGCGGCGACGGGACGGTGAAAACCCCACGTGAACCTGTGCCTTCGCTGACGATCTCGCGTGCAGCTTTCTTGCGCGCGGCGTCGAGGTCGATGCGTGGCGCTTCGGAGGGCGCCGTCTCGGTGTCGCGGCGAGACTTGAAGAGCTCTTCCCCGGCGTCGGGGCTGGGAAGCCGTTGCGGGGTCTGCCCCGCTGGGGCCGGCCGCGGTGTCGACTGCGCCGCGGGACGTGCGGCGCTGGAAGCTGGCGCCTCGACGGGAGGGGCGACTTCGGTCTCAATCTTTGCCGGCTCCATGCGCTCGATCGGCGCCGCAGGCACGGCGGGTGCAGCGCGGAGCGGCAGTTGCACTGGCGGCGCGACTTCGCGTTCAATCGGTGCGGGAGCCAGGCGCTCGATTGGCGTGGTCTCCGGAACCGCAGGCGCGACCGGCACGGGCACTTCCGTCGCGGGAGCGAGTTCGCGTTCAACCGGCGGCGGCGCGGCACGCTCGAGCGGCGCGGCGGGCGCAGCAGGAATCGCCCGTGGCGCGAGCTCGATCGGCGGCGCAAGCTGCGACTCGCTTGTCGGCGCGACCGACTTCTCGATCGGCAACACCGGAAGTGCGGGCGTCACGCGTGGAACGACTTCCGGCGCCACCGGTCGCGGTTGGGCCGTGGGCGCGACAGGCTCGACAGTCGCCGGCGCCACGATGGGAGGCGCCAGCGACTTGTTGACTTCCTCCGGCGCGCTCGGGTTCAGGTTCGGCAGGGTGTCGCCGGGCGCCGGCGCCACGGGCGCGGGCTCCGCGTTGCGACGCTGCGACTGCGCCGGAACGCGCGGCGCACTGGCGGCGGGCTGCAACAGCGTGGAACCGGGAAGATTGGTCTCGGCGCCCGGGGCGAGACGGAACGCGGAGCCTGGCTCCGGCGAGGGTGGCCGCAGCGTGACGTCCAGGGGACCCCACCAGGCTTCGTCGCGCCGCGCGCCACCGGTCGGATTCCCGAAAAGCACGACCAGCAGCAGGTGGAGCAGCATCGAAAGCAGCACGAACTGCAACAACGTAGGCGGATCGATCGCGGCAGTTCGAGATCCGGAGCGGGCTGCGTTGCGGCGGAGAAGGTGCACGGGCGACTGCGCTGCTGATGGACCGGAGGCGTTGGTGTCCGCAAGCATACCGCGTCTGCGGCGGCGAGGCGGCGGCGATGAATCGGTTAACATGATCGAGGCACGGGCTTGATCCCTGCCAACACCGATGCAACGCTTCGAAACGATCGTGCTCGGACTCGGAGCGACGGGCAGTGCGGCGCTCTGCCAGCTCGCGCGCAAGGGTAATGCCGCGCTCGGCATCGATCAGTTCGCGCCACCGCACCAGCACGGGTCGACGCACGGGGAGACGCGAGTCACCCGACTCGCCATTGGCGAGGGAGAGCAGTACACGCCGCTTGCGCTGCGTTCTCATGAGCTCTGGCGTCAACTGGAGCAGGAGACGGGCAGTACGTTGCTCACGAGCAACGGCTGCCTGATTATTTCGAGTCGCGCCAAAACGTCGGTCACCCACGTTGAGGATTTCTTCGCCAACACACTGGCTGCTGCACAGCGCTACGGCATCGCACACGAACTGCTCGACGCAGAAAACATCCGGAGCCGATTCCCGCACTTCAAGGTCGTCGATGACGAAGTGGGCTATCTGGAACGCGATGGCGGATTCCTGCGGCCGGAAGCCTGTGTTCGGGCGCAGTTGACGGTCGCACAACGACTTGGCGCAACCGTCCGCCGCCAGGAGAGGGTCATCGACTTCGCGTCCACTTCCGGCGGCGTGAGCGTGACGACCGAGCGCGGCCGCTACCACGCCGACAAGCTCATCGTCGCCGCCGGACCTTGGCTCCCGCAGCTCGTTGGCCCGGGGCTGGCGCGGCACTTCACGATCTACCGACAAGTCATGTTCTGGTTCGACCTCGAGGTGCCGGTCGACGCCTTTGCTCCGTCGTGCTTGCCTGTTTTCATCTGGGAGCTGCAGGGCAGAAAGCAGGGGATCTACGGCTTCCCGGCGATCGACGGGGCCGGCGGCGGTATGAAGGTCGCGACCGAACAGTTTGGTGCCGCGATCACCGCCGATGCGGCGGTGCAGGCGGTGAGCGAGGAGGAAAAGCGCGCCATGCACGCGGACTATGTCGCACCTTACCTCTCGGGGGTGAGCGCCCGCTGCATCAAAGCGCTGTCCTGCCTGTATACGGTCACGCCGGATTTCGCTTTCGTCATCGATGTGCACCCCGACAGCCCGCAGGTAATTCTCGCGTCACCCTGCTCGGGGCACGGCTTTAAACACTCGCCGGCGGTCGGGGAGGCGCTCTCCGAAATCGTCACCGCCGGAGCGAGCCGCCTCGACCTTGGCGCCTTCTCGTTGCGGCGCTTCCTGGCACCGGGCTGAATGGACCGAAGGCCCAATCACGGCCGCAGACGGCGAAACGCGGCAGGTTCGGGCTCTTGTCAGGGGCGAGCGCCGTGGGCACGGGAGTTGCGTTGTATGGCGTACTGGCGCGGCGGCCGCTGCCTCAGAATCAGGCAAAGGGACGACGAGATGCGGATGTACGATACAGGGAGGCCTGCGCTGCGGGACCAGGATGAGCACCACGTAGATGCCTGGATGCGGGCCGCGGCGTATGCAGCAGGCACCGGGCCGGAAGAGCCCCACTTCGCGGTGGCGGAGCCGGAAGCCGACGCAATCGACCTCGCGCAAGCGGTCGAAGCGAAGAAACGCGACAACCTCGCACTGGGTGCGACGCTGGTCAGCTTGGGCCTGATCGGCGGCCACGAACTGGCGCAAGTGCACAGCGCCCAGGCCGAAAGCGATGACCTGGTGGGAGTGTTGTTCGCCGCGAGCGCGATTCGCAGCCGGCTCGGCGAGATGCTGCTCAAAGCCAAGCGCATCACTTCATCCCAACTCGAGTTTGCGCTGGAGTTGCAACGCGTTCAGGGCGGCCTTCTGGGCGAGATACTGCTTGGCCTCGGCTGGCTTGATCGGCAGACTCTGGACGCGGCGCTTGCGGCTCAAGGCAGCGGCAAGAGCGAATGAACTCAGCGGCCCGAGGCGGCCTTGCTTGGCACAGGTAGCATAAGGCACAGCACAAAGCTTGACGCGACCAGGACGGAGGAAATGAGGAAGACCCGGTTGCCGAGGGTGTGATAGAGCAGGCCCCCAAGCAGCAATCCGGCAATGCTGGCGATCGATCCGACACCGCTGGCGAACCCTTGTACGGCACCTTGCGCGCTTCGGTCGGTCGTTCGCGACAGGATCGACAGCAGCGACGGCCACATGATGCCGTTGCCGATGGCCACCAATCCGGTCCCGAAGTAGATCTCTGCGGCAGAACGCGCGGTGAAGAAAGGGAAGCTCGCAGCAAGGAACACGCTGCCAGCGATCGCGAGGCTGCGCTCGGACCAGCGTCGCGAAAGACGGTTCAATACCGGCCCCTGCACCAGTGCCATCATCAGGCCCATCGCGGCGAAGTACACGCCGATGGCGGTGAGCGACCAGCGAATGTCGGTCGCCGCGTACACGGGAAAGGAAACATAGAAGAGATTGAAGGCGAGAAAGACAAGGAAATAGAGTGCGAGCAGCACTTTCATCGAAGGTAGGGCCAGCACTTCGCGCAGCGAGAGTTTGCGACCGGCGAGCAGGCTGAAGCATTTTTTCTGCGCCTGCCCGAACAGCTTTCTTACGTTGACCTGCTCCGGATCGGTCTGCAAGACGCAGGGCGTCGAATCGGGTAAACCGAAGATGATGAGCAGGCATGCCACCGCCGAGATTAGCAGCGCCGCGACAGCCGTAACGACCTCGCCCATTCCGACTGTGCCGAGCAGCGCGGCGAGTGCCGGTCCAAAGACAAAGCCCAGGTTGGAGGCAACCGCCATTTTGCCAAAGCTGGCGCTGCGCTGGTCCTCGTCGGTGATATCTGCCAGATACGCGTTGGCAATCGATACGTCCCCACCGCTGAGCCCGGCCAGCGCGCGCGCTATGAACAGCGCGACGAGCGCCGAGGTGAGTGTGAAGGTTCCCAGAATGTGGGAATCGATGGTCGCCAAAGGCAAGCCAGGCAGCATGATGGCGGCGAGAAAAATGGCCCAGGAGACGAGCGTCCCCACTTCGCTTAGCAACAGAATGCGGCGACGCCCGTAGCGGTCGGACCAGCGACCCAGGATAGGTGCGCCGATGAGCTGGAAGAACGAATAGGTGGCACCCATCAAGCCGAAAACGAGCGCGTTGCCACCGAAGCGCGTCACCAGAAATATCAGCGACGGCAGTACGATGGTAAACCCGAGCGTGGCGACGAAATTGACCGCCAGGATCGGGAAGATTGATACCTTGGGCGAAGCGCGGATCAAAGTGCAAGCAACCTAACCGTTTGCGCCACGTTTGTCGAAGCCGCTCACCGACCCGGCAGCAACCCTCGGACGGGGCGGGTGCCATCGACGAACTGGCGTAATATGGAAATCGAAGTGGCGTCAATTCCCGTAACGCGATAGACCCGATGGCCGAATTGCTGGACTGGGCGTTTCCCGCGGAGTGGCAGCCGTCGGCAGGCGAGCTGCAGTTCGATCTCGACCGCGCGCTCGACGCGGTTGTCATGCTGCGTTCCGAAATCCCTGAAGACGCGTTTACCGCACCGATTCTCGGCACCGAACGCACCGGCAGCGCGGTGGTGATCGGCGACGACGGGCTGATGCTCACCATCGGTTATCTCATCACCGAAGCGCAGACGATCTGGCTTACCACCAACGCGGGCACCGTCCTTGCCGGGCACCCGCTGGCCTACGATGCGGTGACCGGTTTGGGGCTGGTGCAACCCCTCGGCCGCCTCGGCGCACCGGTGATGGCGCGTGGCGCCGCGGCGAGTGCAAAAGTTGGCGACGAGGCGATTGTCATCGCCCATGGTGGCCGAGCGCATGCGCTCAAGGCCCGGATCGTCGCCAAGCGCGAGTTCGCCGGCTATTGGGAATACGTGCTCGACGAGGCGTTGTTCACCGCGCCACCGCATCCGGAGTGGGGCGGCGCTGCGCTCGTCGACGTTCACGGCAAGTTACTTGGCATCGGGTCGCTGCTGGTGCAGGAGGCGCTCGATGGCGAGCCGGTGCAGGGCAACATGTTCGTGCCGGTCGACCTGCTCGCGCCCATTCTTGACGACATGCTGAAATTCGCGGCGCCCGCGCGCCCGCCACGGCCCTGGCTGGGCATGTATACGGCGGAAGTGGAGCAGCAGTTAGTCGTCAGCGGCCTCGCCCGGGGCGGACCGGCCGAACGCGCCGGCGTGCGCCTTGGCGACATCGTCATCGAGGTTGCCGGCGAGCGGGTTACAGGCCTCGCAAACCTGTTCCGCAAGATCTGGGACCTCGGGTCGGCCGGCGTCGACGTTCCCCTTACGGTGGCGCGCGACCGTAAGTTGTCACAGTTGCAAGTGCGTTCCGCAGATCGCAGCGGTTTCCTCAAAAAGCCGCCGCTGCAGTGATCGCAGCTCTTGGGTGCGCCCGGACGAGAGCCCGATCCGGGCCAGACCTCTTGCATGGTGCCTGTGCTGGAACATACAATCATGAATGTTTGGAAATCGACCTCGCTCGGCCGGATAACTCCCGAACCGCGAACGCATGGCGCGCAAGACCAAGGTGCAGGCCGCTGACACCCGCGAGCGTTTGCTCGACGCCGCCGAGGCGGTGTTTCGCATCCATGGCGTGGCAAAAACCTCGCTTACCACGGTCGCCATGGCAGCCGGTGTCACCCGAGGCGCGGTCTACTGGCACTTCAAGAACAAAGCGGACTTGTTCTCCGCCATGTGCCAGCGCACCCCGTTACCTTGGGACGCGATACTCGATCCAGGCGGGCGGCCCGTGGAGGACGACCCGCTTGCTAGCGTTCGCGGGCGGGTGCTGGCGGCGTTTGGCCGGCTCGCCGACGACCCGCGCATGCAGGCCGTGTTCGATGTGGTTGTTCACAAGACCGAGCTCACCGGCGAGATGGCGGCAATCGCCAGGCAACAGCAACGCAACCGCAGTGAGTGCCAGGCCAGCGTCGAAACAATGCTCGAGCACGCGGTCAGGGTAGGCCAACTGCCGTTCGATACCGACACCATGCTCGCCGCGCGATTCCTGCACGCGTTCATGAGCGGCATCATGCGTGAGTGGGTTCTGGACAAAGTTGCCTATGACCTTGCGGCACGCGCGCCCTGCCTGGTTGATACCGTGCTCGCCGGACTGGTGGCCAATCCACCGCGACGCAGCCATCGGGTTCGCCCCCGCGTGCGTGCGCGCGCCAATATGGTCTAATCCGGCAAAACCGTAGGCGGAGGAGTTCGCGCGATGGCAAAAAGGAAAGCCAAGGAGCCGACGATTGTTCGCCCGGACGACATACCTCCGCATTACCGCTGGGACCGTCCGCTAGCGGCCCCGGGCCACACGCAGGTCGACTTCGAGGAGCGCGTCAATTTCCGCCGGCTGCATGATTACCGGCTCGCGCGCACCCGTGCGGCGTTAGCCGAGTCGGGGTTGGGAGCGCTGCTTTGCTTTGACCAGCACAACATTCGCTATATCACCAGCACCGTGATCGGCGAGTGGGCGCGCGACAAGCTGACCCGCTACGCCTTGCTGACCGGCAACGGCGACCCGTATATCTGGGACTTCGGCTCAGCGGCGAAGCATCATCGGCTGCATGCGCCCTGGCTGCGCCACGATCACTGTCGCGCGGGATTGCTCGGCTTGCGCGGAGCGGTCGGCGGCGACGGCGTCCTGTTTCGCGACGCCGCACGTGAAATCAAGGCACTGCTCGATGCCGAAGGCGTCGCCGATATGCCGCTTGGGCTCGACGTCGTCGAGCCGCCGATGCTGTTCGAATTGCAGAAGCTCGGGATCACCGTTCGTGACGGCCAGCAGACTTTGCTCCATGCACGCGAAATCAAGAACATCGACGAATTGACGCTGCTCAACATGGCCGCGGCCATGGTTGACGGCGTGTACCAGGACATCGCCGAGGCGCTCAAGCCGGGCGTCAAGGAGAGCGAAATCGTCGCCCTCGCGACCTCGCGCCTGTACCAAATGGGCAGCGACTGCGTCGAAGCGATCAATTCAATCTCCGGCGAGCGCTGCAGCCCGCATCCGCACAACTTCACTGACCGCCTGATCCGCCCCGGCGACCAGGCGTTTTTCGATGTCATCCAGTCCTTCATGGGCTATCGCACCTGCTATTACCGCACCTTCAACGTCGGCATGGCGACGCCGGCACAACACACCGCCTATCGTCATGCGCGCGAATGGATGGATCGCGCCATCAGCCTGCTCAAGCCCGGAGTGTCCAGCGACAAGATCGCGCGCGCCTTTCCAAAGGCGCAGGAGATCGGCTTCGCCAGCGAGATGGAGGCCTTCGGCCTGAATTTCTGTCACGGGCTGGGTCTTGGGCTGCACGAACGTCCGCTGATTTCGCGCCTCAATTCGCTCAAGGAGCCCATCGAGCTCAAGGTTGGAATGGTATTCGCGGTCGAGACGTACTGCCCGGCAAGCGACGGTATTTCCGCGGCGCGGATCGAGGAAGAGGTCATACTGACCCCGAGCGGAGCGAAGGTGATCTCTCTGTATCCGGCCCAGGAACTGCCGATTGCCAACCGTTATTGAACACGCGAAGTGCACGATGACCGCTCAACGACACTACCGACGGACAATGCGATGAGTTCAAACCGAGAGTCAACCCGTATAGGCTGGATCGGCACCGGCAGGATGGGCTCCGCCATGGCGGAGCGTTTGGCCCGGGGCGGCGCCGATCTCACGGTATGGAATCGCACCCGGTCAAAGGCCGAACCGTTGACTGCGGCCGGAGCCAAAATCGCATCGGCACTTCCCGATCTGGCGGCATGCGGCATCGTCTTCTGCATGGTTTCGACCTGGGAGGACGTGAAACAGGTTATCGCCGGCCCCGATGGCCTGTTGTCGAAGACGGGTCAGGCGCCGCGGCTCGTCATCGAGTGCTCGTCGATTTCGCTCGAGGGTTCGGCGCAGCTGAGGGAGTTGCTGCGGCAACGTGGTGTCGACATGCTCGCCGCCCCGGTCTCTGGCAACGCCAAGGTGATCAAGGCGGGCCGTCTGTCGTTCGTCTGTTCGGGTCCGAGTGCGGCATTCGACGCCGCGTTGCCATACCTTCATATGATCGGTCCCGCCGCGAGCTACGTCGGCGAGGGAGAGCTCGCCCGCATCGTCAAGATCTGCCACAACGTCTTTCTCGGCGTCGTCACGCAGTCTCTGGCCGAGATTACGCTGCTGGCGCAAAAGGCCGGTGTGCCGCGGCACGCATTCCTCGCCTTCATGAATCAAAGCGTGATGGGTTCGACCTTCACCCGCTACAAGTCGCCGGCATTCGTCAACCTGGACTTCAAGGTCACGTTTACGCCGCAGCTCCTGCGCAAGGACATCGACCTTGGTCTCGATGCCGCCAGGCAATTCGAAGTGCCGATGCCGTTGGCATCGCTTACGCGCGACATCGTGCAGACGCTCATCGGCCATGGCATGACCGATCAGGACTTTGCCCAGCTGCTGCTGTTGCAGGCAGAGGCATCCGGTGTGAAACTCGAAGCGGAGAATGTGTCGGTGAGCGATGGCCTGTGAGCGGCCGCGCGCGGAGCCGTGGCCGAGAGACCCACCGCAGCCAATTGCTCGGGTGACCCAGGTTTGCGCAGGCGTTCGCTTCGACTGGAGGACCAAACGATGAAGCTGGCACGACTGGTAGCGCTGCTCCTGCTGGCCTGGGCGCCCGCTGCAATGGGACAGGGCTACCCGACCCGGCAGGTGCATATTATTGTCCCCTTCACCGCCGGCAGCGCGACCGACATCCTTGCTCGAACGTTCGGTCAGAAGCTCTCCGAGATGTGGAACCAGTCGGTTATCGTGGACAACCGGCCCGGTGCCGGCGGGACTATCGGCGCCGCGCTCGTCGCCAAGTCTCCCCCCGACGGCTACACCCTGCTCGTGCATTCCGCGGCGCAGGCGTACAACCCGTCGATCTACCCCAGCCTGCCTTACGACACCGTCAAAGACTTCGTCGACGTTGCACCGCTCGGGGGGCAGCCTAACGTGCTCGTGGTCGCGCCCTCGGCGGGCATCAAGACGCTCGCCGAGCTCATCGCGCTGGCAAAGCAGAAGCCGGGACAACTCAACTTCGCTTCAGCAGGCACCGGCAGCGGCACGCACATCAACGGCGAGAAGTTCAAGCTCGCCGCCGGCATCGACGTCGTGCACATACCCTACAAAGGCACGCCCGAGGCGCTAACCGACACCATGGCGGGACGGGTAACGTACTTCTTTTCGCCGATCTCGGCCGCACTGCCCTTGGTGCGTGATGGCAAGCTCGTCGCGTTGGCAGTCAGCACCGCCAAACGTTCGAGCGTGCTGCCCA
>Ga0302325_10025240_pt1 | contig 12351 bp, 11 predicted proteins | sample Palsa_T0_2_FD_201948 | JGI IMG/M metagenome (GOLD analysis project Ga0302325, IMG submission 201948) | Peat permafrost microbial communities from Stordalen Mire near Abisko, Sweden - Palsa_T0_2 | ecosystem: Environmental > Terrestrial > Soil > Palsa > Peat permafrost | place: Sweden: Abisko...
GCGTATAAGAACGCCAAACCTACGTTCTAGCAAAGCAAATACTCCACACGATCCACAAGGAACAAATGCGTAGAAATATTCCATAAAACCATCGTTGATTTCCATTCCCTCATCTCCCGTGCAAAGACATCAGATCCGCTATAGAAAACCTATTCGCCGTGCTGATGCAACCTTAACCCCCAAAGGAAAGCCTTTCCTGCCACCGCAACCATTGTCGTCGCAAATAATTCCTTCATTTATTTGTGTTTTCTATGTCTTGTAGTAAGGGAGCTGGGGCTCTTTCTTGTGCGGTGGGTGGGTTTCTATTTGTAGACGGAGCCTTCTGGGGGTTGCGGGAGCTTCTTGTTTGAGGGGTGGGCCATGTATCTGTATTAAATTTAGCTCTAGAAAGACAAGAAGAGGCATTGTAAGATATCTCACCTTCTGAGCTCGATTAAGACTGTCTCCATTGTGTTGTCCCGGGTCCAGTTGGCAAGGCAGGGAAGCTTGGAAGGGTCAACCTAATCTGTTGTCAGCCATCTCTCTATCTAAACTGGTTGCAGATAATGCGTATTTGCTTGCAAAGCCTGAAAAGTCTCCCGTGTGTTCGGTGTAACTTACCATGCCGTTTCTTGGGTTCACGCAGGGCAAGTTGACTTCTGTTTCGAACTGGATAATCGGTGGCTTGTCGGGATACTGATCGCCGCAGTGCATCTTGAGGCTGTAGATTCGGTTTTCGTGAACACTCTACACAAAATCTATATTAGCTTCTAAATGTCTGCAAAGTAGAAAGAAGGTTTAAACGTACGTGTGGGGGACCCAGGATCGTGCCATTCCAGTTTGACATCAAGAGGTCGTCACCTTCAGCCAGTCCGTAGGAACATGCTTCTGAGGCAGCACAGTGCATCAGCAATATGCCCTATGTATGTATGCAAGCTCTAGATTACCAGCTCCGAGACCCTTCTCTCCCTTCTCAAGCTCCTCTAGCAATCGGAAATTTCGAGGCACTTTAGCACCCATGTTGCCGGATTACAGTCAGATGTGAGGTTGTTGGGTTTGTAGACGTTGCAATCGGAAGAGTTCGACGAAGAAAATTGAAATGTCCCAATAGGCCTAGAATAATCTGAAGGTTGAAGGAGTGAATAGAGAAGTGGTTCAGGTGTGACCTTGTGTGACTGTCGATGGAGGGGCAGAGATCCGCAAAGACGGTCTGGAGAAACTTCGGCTAATTTGTCTCAAATGCCACCTCTGGTTAGAAGGAGCCTCCCTTCTCGGACATACAGCCAGGCAACCAAGTCATGGAGATATTGATTCGAATACGATAACATGACGGCTCAGTTACTTGCTTCAGAGCTTGGGAATCTGATCCAAGAAAGCAAAAGGAAGCATACGGATCTGAGAAATGTAAGATACGTCCTCGCTCACCCCATGAACCCGAGCTAATGTCACAAGGCTGCGGAGAAGTCTCTCGAGGACCTTAAGGCTCTACGATCGACTTCAGAGGCTCAGATAGTTGCTGGTGTGTGCCCTGAAATATCTCTCATCCTGCCTTACTGATCCGAGTAGATCTCACGCAACGACCCAACTTCGTGACACCGTTTCTCATTGCTTGCGGCACGAAAAATGTCAAGTTCACAGGCATTGCTATCGTCTGCTTGCAACGGCTCGTGGTATCACGTGCGCTTCCAAGATCAAGACTGAGGGAAGTGCTGGAGGCATTCCGAGAAGCTACTCCGGCTGGACTCGATGTTCAGCTTAAGATCCTTCAAGCGTTGCCTTCTTTGCTGCAAAATTATGCAGATGATTTAAAAGGCGATTTGCTGGCTGCTGCGTTGAATATATGCACCATTCTACAGGCTAGCAAGAATGGAATCGTCAATAATACAGCTGCTGCAACCCTGCAACAACTAGTTGTGTCGGTTTTTGACAAGGTGGTGGCTGAAGACAGTGAGTCCTCTGAGATACCTAGCATAGCAAAGTTTGACAAAGTGTAGAAATTGCTCTCGAAGTACCCACAGTTGGGGAAGCACCTACCGAAGATGGGACGGTGCAACTCCGAGCAGCGGCCCTAGATGCTTACAGGGTCTTCAATGATCTGTGCCTTCTTACAGAAGCTCAGAAGCCACAATTCCTCAAATCGGCTGGCATTCCCCAGACTTTCGGATTGGAGTTGATCGAATCGGTATTGACTAATCATGCTGAAATTTTTCTCACACACCCGGAACAAGCCAACATCCTTCGCGTAAGGGTAATGCCATTCATTATCAGCTCACTGTCGGAAAAGCTGAATTTTGCTGTGACGGTCAGGATAGTCCGTATTCTTTACAGCCTGCTCAGAAGACATCTGAGCATACTCTCGTCGGAAGGCGAGATGACTTTAGGTCTTCTCACGCATATGTTGGATCACGACACGGCTTTGTGGAAAAGATCTCTGTGCATGGAAGTTCTGAAAGGAATTTTTGCTGAAGCCGCACTCATCAGGCGTATATTCGCAATGTACGATGCCCAAGATGGCAGGAAGGCGATTCTTCGAGATCTCGTTGCAGCTTTCGTCAGGATCAGCACGGAACGACCTGCTGTCATCGGTCTAGGACACCAATCCACAATACCTGTTGCGAATCAGAATAACTCCGGATCAGATCAGGCGATGCTCGAAGCTAGTGGGGTTCCCGGTATCATAGGCAGTTCTGTCGGCTCGAACGAACCAAGCGCTGGCATCAGCACTCAATGGAGTACAATGAGGGTTCCTTGTATTGATCAATTGGACAAGATGGAACCTCCTTTAGTCCCAGATTCATACATCTACAGCCTTACTCTGGCTTGCATCAGTGGCTTCTCTGAGGGACTCGCCAAGTTCATACTGCCCTTGACTGTTCCTGATAGACCTCGGAAGAAAGGACGACAACCAGAGGTTGAATCTAAAGATTCTGATTCAATACCTGGTACCCCTGAGCCAAGAGCCAAAATTGAAAGGAGATCGTCGATCAAGAAAAATCCAGTCCATATCAACCCCTTAACATTGACGGATCACCCGCTTTTCAATGATGTCCAAATCTGTGCCGGAATCGTCGATGAATGTTGGCCTGCTATACTGGCAACCTGCTCGACCTTCTTGTATGCAGCCCTAGACTCGGACTACTATCACGGTCTCGTCAGATCATTTCAAAAGTTCACTCACGTAGCTGGACTGCTGCGGCTCTCTACTCCAAGAGATGCTTTCTTGACAACGCTAGGCAAAGCAGCTGTACCTCCTAATCTCTTGGCTGGAAACGTACCCACGACACCGCCACCACCAGCTACACCAACTACAGAGAAGCCGAGCATGTTCAGCAATGCGAAGGGTCTTTTAAGTGTGGATAGCTTGGTTAGTCACGCCGGTATGTCTGATCGGGGTCGCCAATCGTCCGTTGACGCGACGGTGCCATCCCTCAATACTCGGAATCTGCTTTGCCTGCGAGCACTTCTCAACTTAGGAATCGCTCTTGGTCCAACATTGGACTCCGCCTGGGTTATAATCCTCGGCACCCTTCAGCAAGCCGACTTGGTGCTTTTCTCAAGTACCAAATCGGCGAGAACCCCCACAGCGAGCCAAAAGCCCAGCAACCAGAGTGAAACAGATAGTTCTTCACTTCTGGCTAATTTTGGGACTGAGATTAAGGCTGTCGAAACAGCTGCCTCCAGACTCTTGGAGAGCACTATCGACTTCCCTAACGATGCATTTGTGGAGGTCGTCACAGCACTTTGCGCACTGTTTGGGAAAGAAGAGACCCCAAAACCAACGGAGGGTTCAATCAGTTCTGGCCCTCCATCACCTGACTTTCGGCGGCCATCAATAACTCACCGAAGGATCCACAGTATCAACACTGCGCCATCGTCACAGAACCAAGAAGATCTTTTTGCTCTAGCCAAGCTTGGCGATGTTGCGAGCTTCAATATCGACCGACTAATGGTTTATAATCCAGACACCAGCGGGTGGATCACTCTTACCTCTGAGCTGATCGCAGCAGCTTGTGCTCCTTCTAGACCCTCATCAGTCAGGTTGAGAGCCGCTGAAATACTTGTTCGACTTATCCTCGAAGCGGCAACTGCGACTCTCCCCTTAGCAGACGATGACCGAAGCCCCATTCAGCTCCGCTTACTTGAAACTCTCAGAGGAGCGTTACGGCCATTGGAATCTAGTGAGCGTGAGATGTCAGTGGCGATCCACGCAACGGATGTCGACGTCCATAAGATCATTCTCGAAGGCCTAAAAAGCATACTCGAACAATGTGGCGAAACATTTGTTACTGGTTGGGATATTGTCTTTGACATTATTGGCAGTGTCTTCGTTGAGGATCGTCTACACGAGGATGGGAGTATCAAAGAGTCGAAAGCTACAACCACGCGATCTTCCCGACTTATCCGATCTTCGTTCAATTCTCTACAGCTTATTTGCTCTGATTTTTTATCATCGCTTCCAAATTCTTGCTTTATAATACTTGTTGATACCCTTTACAACTTCTGCACACAAGACGATGATTTGAACATCTCTTTAACTGTGAGTTGATAATTCCAGCATTATCCGTGTAATTGCTAACGTCTTCAGACTGTCACATTCTTCTGGGTCTTATCGGACTTCATTTCTGGTAGGACGAGCGAATTCTCATTGAGTCCAGATCTCATTCTGGGGTCAAGTGAGCAGGCTGTCATAAAATTGGCATCTGGAGATGATCTAGCCGTCTCCGATGTTGCATTGTGGATGCTTTTACTGCTGCGATTGACAGCTGTGACGACAGATGAGAGATTGGAGCTAAGAAATAGTAAGTTTCTTCCGGCTTTCTGGGAAGAAATCGCTTTTGACCCCTGAATAGGCGCCATTCAAACTCTGCTCAGAATCTTCGATGCATATGGAGATCAACTTAATCCCGAAGCGTGGTCCATGTGTCTTCAGTCTGTCATGTTCAACCTGCTCTCTTCAATTGAAGCGCAGCTTGAGGCAAATAACGAATCTGAGTCATCAGTATCACACAAAGATAGAAGTGGCTGGAATGAGACCACTGTCGTCGTTTTGAATGGAATCACAAATCTGCTAGCAGATTATCTAGACGTACTTTCCAGTCACCCTACATTTGCCAGGTCGTGGCAGACGCTACTCGGTCATTTCAATTCTCTGCTCGACTTCAAAGTTCTGGATATCAATACGGCTGTCTTCAAGGCCCTCCGGAAATTACTTTCTAGAGGCAACCTCGAAGAGAAGTCTCAGACTAACTTTGATCAACCTGCGCTTGACTTGGCCTGGGGCCTTTGGTCACAGTCACTGCCTGTTATTAAATCGGACCCTTCTAACAAGCGTTTTGATAACCAGAACTATTTGCTTGCATATGTTTCAGCTCTTCCAGAGATATATCGTCTGATACAAACGAGTCTTGATGCTGGGCGAGTACGCACGATGCTGATATTACTTCGTGAAGCAATACAGCAAGCAAGCGCCGCAACATATTCTGCAGATATCGAGTATCTTACACCCCTGCAAACACAGGTATTGGAGGCTTTGAGAATGATCCGTACAGATATTGATGGTGTGCCAGCCGCGCTGATCAGCCAGGTGGCAGAGTTCGTTGCGCTCGCATTTGTTCGAAAAGAGTCTTCAGGATCTGAAGCTCAACGGCCGACATATGTTGCGCTGTCTAAGGCTTCAATGACCCTGCTAGAGAAATTGATAGTTTCTCACTCATCTGATCACGACATATACACTAGCGGCGCTTTGTCTTCGTCTCTCGCTGCCCTCGGAAAACCAATCGTCCTCAAATACTCCTTCCCAATTATTACGAAGAGTACTTCCCCGTGGCGACAAGCAACAACGTCAGCTCTGGCTATTCTGGACTCAATCCTACCAGTCCTTACCAGGACCGGGTTCAAAGACGAAGCCATACGATCTTTGTGGACCTCAATCGTCACAATCGGCAATGGTATCACCAACGCAGACTGCGAAAATGTACCAGAAACCGTCAATATCAAAGATGATGAAGCTTTCGACATTACCGCCTTTCTCAAACTCCGCGAACTCATAACTCCAGCTCTAGGCTTCCTAACGATCCCAGACAAGACTCGGAGAATGTACACCGAGTCCCTCTTCCACATGTCACTCATCCACACACCCCAGCCCCAAGAACTCCCCCAACCAAACCAAGAACTACTTACAACCCTCTACCAACCACGAAAAGGACGGACCGTTGATCCTGCTCCCTCGCCTAGATCGAAAATGAGCTACGTCTGCTTCGACGAACTCATCTCCCTCGTCACCGTCCGCGATAGCTCAGAAGCCCGAATCAAGCTCGCGCAAGCCGCTGCTCCTTACCTCATACTACGGGCAGGTCTCACAATCCGCGCATATATCGCTGATCAGCCGTTACGAGGCCGGATGCCACAACCGCTTTCGCAGCGGAGGGAGTTACTTTATATTTTGAAAGCATTGGTGAAGTTGAGATGTGAGCCGGAAGCTATTCCTGCTGCACTGGGAGTAGAGAGTGAGGAGAAGAAGCATTTGCATAGACTTTATCCTTTGCTTGTCAAGGCGGTTAGAGCAGCGAGTAGGGATCAAGAGGTCTTAGAGTGGTTAGGGAAGGCGCTTGATGAGGTGGGGATGGAGTTTGGTGTTTAAAATTCTACTTGTATTTTAGTTTTCAAAAAGCTTCTTAAGGTGAGGTTTATAGCGGGTGATGATAAATGGATGCATGTTGGGACGAGAGAAATATGGTGGGAATTTTTGCTTGGATTCGAGATTATCATTTTTACTTTCATACCTACGCCATAAGCTGATTGTATTGTTGTTGAGAAGTGATTCCTCCTCTGCTCCTTGTACAAAAGTTGACAACGCCTCGCCTTCGCTATCCCAAAAACACATAAAATGGTATGCATGCGCTTGTTGTACAATACTTTTCTCATCTCTCATTCTATCAATATCCTTACTTTTTTTGTCGAGTGTTCTCAAATGATGCTAGCATGCTCCTCTTCATCTCCTCGTTCGGGGACTCGATTCCTGGTGTGTGGCTCTCAAGATTCTCTTCTGCTGGGTTCTGGGCGTTTTGGATTTGCAATGCCTTTGCTGCCATTGCCTTTGCTTGGGCATCTCCCACTTTTCCATACACCGCCATGGCGCTTGCAATCATGCTTCCGATATCCCCAACGTTTCCTGGTACTACGACAGCTGTGCCTTCCTTAGCAAGCTTGCCGAATGCTTCCACGTACTTCTCTGCAACGCTCAAGCTCACAGCACCCTGAGCAGACTCGGCACCTTGCTTGATACTAGCAGCAACTGCATCGATACCGGCAGCTGTAGCCTTCGCCTTTAGGAGAATAGCTTCCGCCTCACCACTCGCCATATTAATCTGCTCGCTTCTCAATGCCTCAGAAGCAAGAATAACGCTCTGTTTCCTTCCCTCAGCAATGTTGATCGCACTCTGCCTTTGACCTTCTGAATCCAAAATCTCTGCCCTCTTGCTCCTCTCAGCGGTGACTTGTCTATGCATAGCAGCAACGACTCCGTCGGGTGCATGAATATCTCGGATTTCGTACCGAAGGCATACAACGCCCCAGTCTTGTGCTGCCTCATTGATAGCTTGTGTGATATTTGTGTTGAGAGCTGCCCGCTCTTTAAGGACGTGATCAAGTGTCAATTGACCGATTTCAGAACGCATGGTGGTTTGAGCCAGTTGTGAGATTGCATATTCGGCGTCTTCGACTCCATAACTAGCCTTGTAGGCGTCAAAGACACGGGTATATAGTACACCTAAAACATGTCAATTCCTAGATCTTAGGGTAGACGTGGGGATGGATACTTACCATCGAGCTCTAAAGTGACATTGTCTGCTGTAATGGCACTTTGGCTGGGTATCTCAATCGCAGCTTCTTTCAAGCTCTTCACGTATGCGATTCTATCCAGGAAGGGCCAAAGAATAGCTAAACCTGGCTGCAGAATCCTGTTGAACTTCCCCATGCGCTCGACGATCCATGCTGTTTGTTGTGGCACGAATCGGACTATAGTGTTTGCAGGTAGTGATGGCCGTTGGAAATAAGAGGACGGTACATTGCTAGAGCTGTTGATTCCAAGTAAACTGTTGTTTGGTGCTCGAGAGCGAGGGGTGATGTGAAGCTGTCTTCGCTGCTGCTGGGATCTGCGGATCGGGAGGGAAGCTGCTCGAGTGAGGGGAATGGATCGTGTGGCGAGGGCTGCGGTGACGCTCTTGCTGAGCATTGGCCCGTTTAGAGCCATGCGGAATGCCACCTCCAACGCCATCTTTGCCGATTGTCAATGTCGGGTTTTGTGGAGGACAATGAGGTGTTGTCCGAGGCAGCTGGGGCCTTGTCAGCAGGTGCATTCGAGGCTAGATTTTCTTACGCGAGGCGAGGAGGCTGATTCCGCCTTCTCTAAATATCTTGGCCACTTCCTACATGCACAACCCCAGTGAACTCACACAGTGAAAGCTTTCGACAATTCCCTGACGGCCTCATTACGTATCAAACACTCCAGAGGTTTTATCCACACGGAATTTCAGGCACATACGGAGGCACACTCCTCACAGGGCGGGCAAGATGTCTGAATATTGGAAATCGACAGTAAGTTGCTTGCCTGCATAGTGTCCCATGCACTTACTGATTGATTTAATAGCCAAAATACTGGTGCAAGCACTGCAAAACCTACGTCCGAGATACAAAGCTTGAGAAGACAAACCATGAAGCTACCCCGAAGCATCAAGGCAACCTAAAGCGATTCCTACGAGATCTACACCGAGGCCACGAGAAAGATGAGAAGGACAAGGAGAGAGCGAAGTCCGAGGTTGCGCGGCTGAATGGATTGGTATCCGGCGGAGGATTAGGTGCAGCTTCAAGCTCTTCGAGTTCTGGATTTGGGAAAGGACCTACGCCATCCGTGCCAAAGCCACAAGCAACGCCGTCGCAAAGGAAGCAACAGTTGGCACAGCTGGCCGAGATGGGTGTGAGCATACCGGATGAATTTAGGCCGGAGATGGCAATGGCAGGAGAATGGCAGGTCACGTCGGAACGCATTATTGAAGCGGAGGATGGAGAGAAGAAGCCGGATGCTCTTGCTTTAGGAGTACGCAAGCGAGTCCTTGATGAGGAAGAATTGGAGGCAGCTGAAGTGAAGAGGAGATGGGGATCGACTTATAAAACACACCCGGCCGAGGAAGACAATTCTGATCTGGATGCGCTCTTGGGCAATGTGACGAGGAAAGGAAAGGAGCCGCCTATAAAGACAGGGGCCCAAGGCGAAGTAAAGGAAGAGATCAAAGAGGAGCCGGACGCGAGTGGAGCGGAAGTCGTTCTTGCACAAAACGTTGAGGACCACAAAGTTAAATGGGAGCCTTTGGACGGAGAAATCGCAGTATTATCTGCAATTCCACCCTTAGACGCAACCTTGAAGCATGAAGTCGACGAGTCAACTATTCCTGGTGTCGTATTCAAGAAGCGGAAAGCGAAGAACATTCGTCAGAAATGAAATGGGAATTCGATCAATTTCCTCACTTCCATTTCACATGTTCTATTGAAACGGAGGCCATATAAAATAGTCTCATACCACATTAGCAAGTCCATCATTTTCTTGAAAGGGAAATAAGTGGTTATTGCCGGTACCTGACGTAGGCATTGCCGAGCTCATGGAGTACCCCTCCCCCTCCCCTCTCACCCACGCCTCGCGCGTCATGAGGTATTGCATCAGTCACTTACTTACAAATACACGACAAAAGAAAAATATCCCCATGGTCAGGCCATGAATGCTCCAGGTCTCCTTCCAACTATTAATCAACAATTCTCCTGTAGAGCCATCACATTCCGTTTGAGATCGCGGCCCACGTTTATCAATTGTTCATACGGATACATTCCAAGGGCCAAGAGAAACTTCACTACATCAACACGATTCAATATGAAGGAAGCAATTGTTGCGAAAGGCCCGAAGGTCACAATTCACGATGTCCCGACGCCCAAGCCAGGTCCCAGTCAAGTTCTCATAAAGGTGATCTACTCTGGTAGTAATCCAAAAGATTGGAAAAGGCCAGAATACGGACAACCTCACAACTCTGGAGATGATATTGCCGGAATTGTCGAAGCTGTTGGTGACAATGTTCTCGAATTCAAAAAGGGAGATCGCGTAGCTTCCTTCCATGAGATGATGTCTCCTCATGGAAGCTTTGCAGAATATGCTATTGGTTGGGATTACACTACGTTTCACTTGCCACAGAAGGCATCCTTTGAAGAGGTAATGTCTGGAATCAAAGTGAGTATAGGATTAAGCTAACGGCTCTCTTAGGGTGCGTCGATCCCTCTTGCTGCAATGACGGCCGCACTTGGTCTTTATGTGCGACTCGGACTTCCTGAACCATGGAATGCTACAACTGTTCAGACCCCTCTTATAGTCTATGGTGGATCTGGTGCAGTGGTAAGAATAATCCTGCACCTTTCTCGAGCTTCAGTCTGACAGCCGTTCAGGGAGCGTACGCGATCAAGCTCGCTCAGTTATCCAACATCCATCCAATTATAGCAGTTGCAGGGCGAGCCCAGGATTTCGTTGAAAAGCTCATCGACAGAAGCAAAGGCGACGCTGTTGTCGATTATCGAAACGGGGACTCGGCTGTAGTGTCTGGGATCCAGCATGCCTTGAAGAAAACTGGTACAAAGGAGGTCAAGTATGCGTTCGACGCTATCAGCGAGCACAATAGTTTCCAAAATATATCCCAAGTATTAGCAAAACAGGGAAGCAAAATCACTTTGGTTCTTCCCGGAAAGGACTACAGCGCGATTCCAGACTACATCGAAAAATCAACAACTACCGTTGGGTCTGTCCACATGAATCCACCAGAGGACAAGGTCAAGGCGGGAATTAAAATTGGGGGAAGAGAATTTGGATATGTTTTCTTCAGACTGTTTTCTCGAGGACTGCAGGAAGGATGGTTCACTGCTCATCCTCACGAAGTAATTCCTGGTGGATTGAATGGGATTGAGAGGGGCCTTTCAAACCTCAAGGGAGGCGTAAACTCCGCCACCAAATATGTATTCAAGATCGAGGACACAAAGTGAGCTGCAGCATTAGATAATAAGTCTTCCGAGGCAAATGAATAGAACATGATTCACTTCACTCACATAACACTTCAGTCCCGTGAGGCCTAGAATAGACTCCACCCAGCATGACCCTGCGCTGCACCCCACATGGACCCAGGCCGCTTCTGGAACTTCCGAAGAGCGAAGCGAAAGCTCGAAAATCGCGGTTGTCAACCGCGTTGTACTTCTCGAGTGACAGCAAGCCACCCAACCATGCGAATCTACCTCCACCTCTGCCCTGTTTACAGCTATGAAATTCATCAAGCCGGATTTCCTTAAGCATAGTGGTATGTTTGCAGGCCGTACCTCGACGTCGATCCTCGGGCGGCTCTTCGAAGCTTTTGAAACCAGATTGGCTAACTCTCGCGCTCCAATGCGCCTCGACATTTAGGAGAGCAGAAAGACTTCGAAGTCTACAGCTGCCATGTATCGCCGGATGGATCGAGGCTGGCCACAGCCGCTGGAGGTAAGAATGCCCAAAGACGATGGAATAACGGAGCTTTGCTGAGTTAGGCTCAATAGATGGACATGTTCGAATCTGGTCAATCGACGCCATCCTCCAGGCAGGAGACCCAAATTACTCGAAGCCGAAGCAACTGTGTCATATGAGCTACCACTCTGGCACGATACACACTGTCAGATTTGCGCCGAATGGGCGTTGGTTGGCGTCTGGTGCGGATGATAAGATTATCTGCATTTACCACCTTGACACAAATCCCCCATCACATTCGACATCATTTGGTACGCGCAATCGTCTAGCTCAGTGAATACAGTATGTAGAACTATGTTAACGAAAATTCTAGGCACAAATGAACCACCTCCGGCGGAGAATTGGAAAATCTTAAGGCGTTTGATTGGACATGAAAACGATGTGCAGGATCTTGGCTGGTCTTATGATTCTTCGATTATGGTATCCGTGGGCTTGGACTCGAAAATTGTTGTTTGGTCAGGGCACACATTTGAGAAACTAAAGACTCTCTCAGTACATCAAAGTCACGTCAAGGGAATTACTTTCGACCCTGCGAATAAGTATTTTGCTACTGCCAGCGACGACCGAACTATCAAGCTTTTTCGATTCACGTCTCCTGCTCCAAACGCCACTGCATACGACTCCATAAATAACTTCGTTCTCGAACACACGATAACCGACCCTTTCGTTTCCTCGCCCCTTACCACATACTTCCGAAGATGTTCTTGGTCTCCTGATGGGAATCATATAGCTGCAGCAAATGCTGTGAATGGGCCTGTGAGCTCAGTAGCTATCATAAATCGGGGAGGGTG
>Ga0302325_10025241_pt1 | contig 12351 bp, 7 predicted proteins | sample Palsa_T0_2_FD_201948 | JGI IMG/M metagenome (GOLD analysis project Ga0302325, IMG submission 201948) | Peat permafrost microbial communities from Stordalen Mire near Abisko, Sweden - Palsa_T0_2 | ecosystem: Environmental > Terrestrial > Soil > Palsa > Peat permafrost | place: Sweden: Abisko...
GCGCTTCCCACTTTCCAACAGCCCCCGCTACTGGAGTGCTATAAATCATCAAACCAGTTTTTGTTGCACTTGGAGTTTGTACCCGCCCACCCGTCCTTTGTGTGGGGATGAGCCGCAGCCTGTGGGGTTCTGCTTGGGCAAAGACTCCGCAGGCATGGATGGTATCCTCTCCTCACTTGTCTCGTAGGTGCTCCATGTCTGTCACCGAGCCGCCGCTGCCCGCCCGCGCGTCCCTGCCAACGGACGATGCGGTTGGCCGCGTAGCGCTGCGCAAGGCCGGCCGGCGGCTGATTCCACTGCTCGCTCTGGGCTATGGGATCGCGTACATGGACCGGGTGAACATCAGCTTCGCTGCACTGCAGATGAACCGCGATCTGCACTTCAGCGCGTCGGTGTATTTCTTTGGCGCCGGCCTGTTTTTCGTGAGCTATGCTGCGTGCGAGGTTCCGTCCAACCTGCTGCTCTATCGCGTAGGCGCGCGCCGCTGGTTCGCCCGCATCATGCTCACCTGGGGACTGCTGGCGATGGGCATGATGTTCGTCAGAACGCCGCTCGAGTTCTATGTCATGCGCTTCCTGCTGGGTATGGCGGAGGCAGGGTTTTTTCCGGGTGTGATCTTCTATCTCGCGCAATGGTTCCCGGTGCACATGCGGGCTCGCGCCATAAGCCGCTTTTATGTCTCGCTTCCGCTCGCCTCCGTGCTCACCGGGGCTATTGCCGGAGCCCTTCTCGATCTTCAGGGCAAGGCCGGATTGGCCGGCTGGCAGTGGCTGTTCCTGGTGGAAGGGTTGCCTGCCGTCCTACTGAGCATCGTCTTCCTGGTCTACCTGCCTGTCGGGCCTGCGCAGGCCAAGTGGCTCACGGAGGATGAGCGGGAGTGGATTATCCATAACTTGAGCAAGAGCGCCACCGGCGATGGTCACGGTTTAAATTTCGGGCGTGCGCTGCTCGATCACCGCGTGTGGCAGATAAGCCTTGTCTTCCTGTGCATGCTTACCTGCAGCTATGCCTACACTTTCTCTGTTCCATTGATCCTCAAGACGATCACTGCTCTCAACAATCGCGATGTCGGTTTCCTGGTGGCGGCGATGAGTGTGCTGGGTGCTCCCAGCATGATTCTCAACGCCATCCATTCTGACCGCAGCAAGGAACGCTACTTCCATGTGGTGATCCCTTTTCTGCTCATGTGCGTGTGCTACCTGATCGGCGGACTATCGACAGCGCCGTTGCTCGCGGTCCCTGCGCTCGCGATCGCCTCGATCAGTTACTACGCCCTGCAAGGACCGATCCTGGCGCTGGCTACCAGCTTTCTCCATGGCCGATCTGCCGCCGGCGGAATTGCGGCCATGAATACCGTCGGGATTCTCGGTGGCTTCCTTGGCCCCGTCGGGATGGGGCTGGCCAAAGACTATACCGGAGCCTATCAGCCTGGCCTGCTCATGCTGGTCATCCCCAGCCTGGTTGGCGCTGCCACCGTTTTCATGATGCGATCTCAAGCGGGAACGAAAGGGCCCTCGGCAGCGTAATGAAAAAGAGCTTGATCCTGATCGCGGCCTTGATGTTGAGTACGCTTTGCCACGGGGAGAAAATTCCGGCCCGGTCAGCGGAGAGAACACGATGGGTCGCGGAGGCCAAGGACGTCACGATCATCCGCGACGATTGGGGCGTTGCCCATGTTTATGGAAAGACCGATGCCGATACCGTCTTTGGCATGATCTACGCGCAGTCGGAAGACGACTTCAACCGGGTCGAGACCAATTACCTCAATGCCATGGGACTGCTGGCCGAGGCGGAGGGCGAAGGCAAGGTTTATCAGGATCTGCGCATGAAACTGTTCATCGATCCCGAAGTCCTGAAGAAAGATTACGCGGCGAGCCCGGAGTGGCTGAGGAAGCTGATGGATGCGTTTGCCGATGGAGTTAACTTCTATCTCGCGAAGCATCCGGAGGTGAAGCCGCGGGTGATTCAACACTTCGAGCCCTGGATGGCGCTCTCATTTACCGAAGGCAGCATCGGGGGTGACATGGAACGCGTGGACTTGAAGAAATTGGAAGCGTTTTATGGAGGCCGCAACAGCGTAGCGGCCTTACCAGAGGGAACTGACCCAGAGCCAGGGGGATCGAATGGAATTGCCATTGCTCCGTCCAACACGGTGCAGCATCATGCGCTGCTCCTGATCAATCCGCATACCTCGTTTTTCTTTCGCTCTGAGTTACAGATGGTCAGCGGAGAAGGGCTCGACGCCTACGGGGCCGTGACCTGGGGCCAGTTTTTTATCTATCAGGGCTTCAACGATCGGGTGGGATGGATGCATACCACGAGCGGGGTAGACGCTGTCGATGAGTATCTGGAAACGGTGCATCGTCAAGACGGACATGACTACTACAAGTACGGAGATGAGGAGCGGCCGGTAGTCGAGAAGCAAATCATCGTGCCCTACCGCACCGAGCACGGCATGGCGGAGAAGAAGTTCACCGCCTACTACACCCATCACGGCCCGGTGATTGGGGAGCAGGATGGCAAGTGGATGACGATCCGGATGATGCAGGAGCCGGTGAAAGCGCTGACGCAGTCCTATTTGCGGATCAAGGCGAAAACGTACAAAGACTACTTGCAGACCATGGAACTCGAGGCGAACTCATCCAACAACACCATCTATGCCGACGCGGACGGGCGCATCGCGTATTTCCACGGCAACTTCATTCCCCGCAGAGACACGAAGTTCGATTTCACCAAGCCGGTGGATGGGAGTGATCCGGCGACGGAGTGGCGAGGGCTGCTGAGCGTCGAAGAGACGCCGCATCTGCTGGATCCGAAGAGTGGATACGTGTTCAACGTGAACGATTCTCCCTGGAACGGCGCGGGAGAGAGCAGCCTGCGCAAACGGGATTTCCCGGCGTATGTCGAAACGGGTAGGGAATCAGCTCGGGGCCTGCATGCGATGCGTCTGCTGCAGGGCAAAAAAGACTTTACCCTGGATTCCCTGATGGCCGCGGCTTACGACAGTTATCTGCCATGGTTTATCAAACCGCTCGCCGCGCTCACGCGGGCATGGGCGAGCTTGCCGGCGAGTTCGGAGACCAAGAGCGCGCTGGCCGGTCAGATTGCTGTGCTCCAGGGTTGGGATCTACGCTGGGGGGTGGATTCAGTGGCGACTTCGCTGGCGATTTTTTGGGGCCAGGAGATTACCAAGGCGGCAATAGCGAGTGGGAGCCATCCCGCGTCGCATGAAGACGAATTCGTCGCGCCGTCCGTGCCTGATGATGTGGCTCTGAAGGCGCTGGCAACAGCCTCCGATAGATTGACCGCGGATTTTGGGAGCTGGCAGACGCCGTGGGGCGAGATCAATCGCTTCCAGCGCCTGACTGGGGACATAGTTCAGCGCTTCGACGATGCCAAGCCAAGCACGCCAATGGGGTTCACCTATTCTGCCTGGGGCTCGCTGGCTTCGTTCGCGGCCAGACCCTATACCGCGGAGGAAACCGGCAGGCCTTCAGGAACGAAGAAGTGGTATGGAACGGCTGGGAATAGTTTCGTGGCGGTGGTGGAGTTTGGGGATAAGGTGCGGGCCCGGGCGGTAACGGCGGGCGGGGAAAGCGGGCATCCGCAGTCGCCTCACTTCAAGGATCAGGTAGAGCGGTACAGCACGGGGAATTTGCGCGAGGTCTACTTCTATCGCGACCAATTGAAAGGGCACACGGAGAAGGAATACCATCCCGGAGGCTCGTGAGGCACGCATGGCAGGTTGGGTTACGCGATTATTGTTTATCGGAGCGCTGCTGCTGGCGATTCCTGCTTCGGCACAGCAACCAGCAACGCCGGCGAAGACGATGCGCGCGCTCGACCCGAAGCTGATGGATTCCAGCGTCGACCCCTGCGTGAACTTCTACCAGTACGCGTGCGGCGGATGGGTAAAGCAGAACCCGATTCCGCAGGACGAGTCCGCTTATGGGCGGTTCAGCCAACTCATGGACGAAAACCAGCTGGTGCTGAAGGCGATCCTGGAGAAGGCCGCTGCAGGCGGTTCGGAACGCTCGCCCAATGAGCAGAAGATCGGCGACTACTATGCCAGCTGCATGAACGTGGAAGCGGTGAACGAGGCAGGACTCAAGCCACTGCAACCGCTCCTGGATCGCATCGCAGCGCTTAGCTCAAAAGAGGAGTTGCCAGCCTTGACAGCATACCTGGATGGCATCGGAGTCACTGCACTCTTCTCCTTCGGTTCCCAGCAGGACTACAAAGACGCTACGCAACAGATTGCGATGGTGGACCAGACGGATTTAGGTCTGCCGGAAAAGGGGTACTACGAGCGCAAGGATGACAAGTCGGTTGAGCTGCGCAATCAATATGTGGCGCACGTGACGCGGATCTTTGCCTTGCTGGGTGAAACCAAGGAGCAGGCGGCGAAGGATGCAGAGACCGTGCTGAATCTGGAGACGGCGCTTGCCAGTTATTCGCTCAGCAATGTGGAGCGGCGCGATCCGGCGAGCCTTTACCACATGATGAACCTGGCGAAATTCGACAGCAGCACCCCATCTTTTAGCTTCGTTCGCTTTCTGCATGACGTGGAAGCGCTTCCGGTGGACTCGCTGAATGTGGCGGAGCCGGCCTATTTTGCCGGGTTGAATCAGCTGCTCGCGAGCACCAGCCTGGATGAATGGAAGACCTATCTGCGCTGGGCCCTGATCCACCATCTGCCGGGCACTGCTTTGCCGCAGGCACTGGATAAGGAGTCGTTCGACTTCTATGGCAAGGTGCTGGATGGCCAGCCAGAGGAAAAAACCCGGTGGAAGCGCTGCGTTTCCGCGACAGACGAGGCACTCGGAGAGGCGTTAGGCCAGGTATACGTGGAGCAGCGGTTTAGCCCTAAAGACAAGCAGCGCACCCTCGAGTTGACGCGGGATGTGGAAGCGGCGATGGGACGGGATATCGAACAACTGGACTGGATGAGCGCGGCCACCAAGGCGCGCGCGGAGGAGAAGCTGCATGCGGTCGCCAACAAGATCGGCTATCCGGATAAGTGGCGCGATTACTCCACCCTGATGGTTACCCGCGGCGATGCGTTCGGCAACAACTTGCGTGCGGCTGCGTTTGAAGAGAAGCGCGACATTGCCAAGATCGGCAAGCCGGTGGACCGCGGCGAATGGGATATGAGCCCGCCCACAGTCAATGCGGATTACAGCCCGCAGATGAACGACATCAACTTTCCTGCCGGCATCCTCCAGCCGCCATTTTTTGATCGCACCCAGGATGATGCGGTGAACTACGGGAGCGTGGGCAGTGTGATCGGGCACGAATTGACGCACGGATTTGACGATGAGGGGCGGCAGTTCGACGGCAAGGGCAATTTTGCAGACTGGTGGACACCGGCGGACAGCAAGCAATTTACCGAGCGCGCCGATTGCGTGGTGAACGAGTTCAATGGCTTTGTGGCTGTGGACGATCTGCACGTCAACGGAAAACTTACGCTGGGCGAGAACCTTGCCGATCTTGGTGGGCTGAAGCTGGCGTTTCTCGCATATCTCGACCGTGCGCAGAAGGCGGGCGTGGATCTGCAACAGAAAGGGAGCGCGGAGTACGGGGGCTTAACTCCCCATCAGCAGTTCTTTGTCGCGTTTGGACAGCACTGGTGCGAGAACGTTCGCCCGGAAGATTTGCGACTGGGGATTGAGACAGATCCGCACTCCCCAGCGAAATTTCGGGTCAATGGAGTGGTAACGAATCTTCCTGAGTTCCAGCGGGCCTTTGCCTGTAAGACCGGCCAGCCGATGGCTCCAGCGAATCGCTGCACGATCTGGTGACGTTCCTGAGATCGGGACGGCTGTGGGACGGTTGCCCCAGGTTCGCCACAGCGTACCTGGGCGGAAAATGTGTTTTTCCAATGCTTTCAGCGGATCGCTCCTCTGAGCCAAGAAAAAAAAGCGATCGTGGGCTTCGCCCGTCTTTTTCGGCCCACGTACGCTAGGGCGAACGTGGGGCACCCGTCTTATCCTCAGCGGTCGTTGCAAAGCCAACTTCGGGCACTGCGGCGCCGTCGGCTCTTGGTTCGGAGGCTCCGTAGTTGATCTTTGTGGTGCTGTCGTGGAGCACGGCCTGTCCACGCCCCATGGCGGTGGAGTACTCCTTGCGCACCTGCAATACGTGACCCATGGCCGTAAGCTGGGCGATCGCCTGGGGCCCCACGCGCGACTCAATGAGGATGTTGCAGCCCAGGTGAGCACTTACGGTGAAGCGCGCCTGCTCCATCGCGGCCTGAATGTTCATATGATAGTCGACGATGTTTGACACGAACTGGGCATGGGCCAGCGGCTGATTCATACCGCCCATGATGCCGAAGCCAATGTGCTGGTCGCCGTGCTCCATAAACGCGGGGATGATGGTGTGGAAAGGCCGCTTGCGGCCGGCAAGGGCATCGGGTGATTTGCGATCGACGGAGAAGAGGCCGCCGCGATCCTGGAGAGCGAAGCCCATGCCCTTTACCGTGACATCGGATCCGAACTCTTCGTAATTGCTTTGGATAAGGGAAAGGATGTTTCCCTCGCGGTCGACCACGGAGAGATAGGTGGTATCGCTTTTCGGCAGGGCGCCTGGAGCTACCTCGCAATTCGCCTTGCTGGGATCGATCAGCGCGGCACGCTTGGCGGCGTAAGCCTTGGAAATCAGTTCTGCTACAGGGATGGTTGCAAACCTGGGATCTCCGTCATAGGCCTCCACGTCCGCATAGGCCAGCTTCATCGCTTCGATGCGGGTGTGCAGCTCGGCCACACTCGACGGGCCATCAGGCGACGGCTTTAAGTTATCCATGATGTTGAGCATCTCCAGGGCGGCCATGCCATCGCCGTTGGGGGGAAGCTCATACACGGTCCAATCGCGGTAGTGGGTCGAGATGGGCTCGACCCACTCGGCGGAGTATTGGCTGAGGTCGTCGGCGGTCATGGTGCCGCCCAACTCCGAGGAGGTCTTGAGGATCGCCTGCGCAATCTCTCCTTTGTAGAAGACGGTCTCGCCTTCTTTGGCAATGAGCGTCAACGCTCCGGCCAAATCGGGGTTGCGAAAGACCTGGCCAAGAGCAGGCGCCTTGCCTTCGGGCAAGAATACCCGGCGGCTCTCGGGATACTGCATCAGCCCGGGCGCTGCGTCCTGCCAATACTCTTGCAGCGCCTCCGGCACGGCGTATCCATTCTTGGCATAGAAGATTGCGGGTTGAAACAGCTCGCTCCATGCAAGCTTGCCGAAGCGGTCATGCAGCTTGGTCCAGCCATCGACGGCGCCCGGCACGGTGACGGAATCGATCCCATCCTGGGGCATCTGGTGAATACCCTTCGCTTCCAGGTGATCGATGGTCAAGCCTTTGGGAGCCCAGCCACTGGCATTCAATCCGTATAACTTGCCTGTCTTTGCTTCCCGGTAGATGGCGAACAGGTCGCCGCCGATCCCGTTCATCATGGGCTCGGCAACGCCCAGCACAGCGTTAGCGGCAATGCCGGCATCGATGGCGGAACCGCCCTGCTCCAGGATTCTCGCCCCGGCCTGGGATGCCTGCACATAGCTGGTAGCCACGATGCCGTAGGGCGTAACCACCATGGAGCGGCCGTAGGAACGATCCTCTGCTGAAGTAGAGAGGGTAGCGATTGCAACTACGGTAGAGACAAGGATGGTTCTGAGCATTTTTCCTCGGACTTCAAATTTGCAGCGTTATGCCAGAACGGGCCTGAATCGCAGCATGAGGAAATAGTAGATGGTTGCCGAAATGAAGAAGCCGACGAACCAGGCGTAGTCATACAGAAAGCGAACAGACGGCACCGCGAGGCCGATCAGGGCCACAAAGACGCCGGCCACCAGCGCCACGACGGCGCGCGGATTGAAGCCGCGGGAGTATTCGTAGGGACCTCCGCGATGATAAAGCGAGGCCACGTCCAGATGCGTGTGCCGGATGAAGAAGTAGTCGGCCACCATGATGCCGGCCACCGGGCCGAGCAGACCGGAGTAGCCGACAAGCCAGCCGAAAATGTAAGTGCCAAAGGTGCTCATGAGCTTCCACGGCATCATGGCGAGACCGAGAAAGCCGGTGATGAGGCCACCGGTGCGAAAGCTGATCAAGCGGGGCGCGAGGTTGGAGAAATCATTGGAAGGCGAGACCACATTGGCGCCGATGTTTACGTTGAGTGTCGCCACCAACACGGCGACCAACGCCAGCACCGCCGCGACCGGTTGATGAAAGCGTCCCAGCAGGGTGATAGGCGACCAGATCGGCTCGCCGAAGATGGTCTCCGAGGCTGAGGTGCAAGCGATGCCGATGAACGAATACAGAGTCATCGCCACCGGCAGACCAAAGGCCTGGCCTACGATCTGCGAGTCCTGCGACTTGGCGTAGCGGGTGAAGTCGGGAATGTTCAGCGAGAGCGTGGCCCAGTAGCCAACCATCGCCGTCAAGGATGGAAAGAAGAAGTGAAGAAAGCTGCTGGTCGAGTGGAAGTGGCTGGGCGCGGAAAGCATCGGCCCAAAGCCGCCCGCCTTGTGCAGCATCCAGAAGAGCAGGGTAAGCGACATCACCAGCATGAAGGGCGCGGAAAAACTCTGTAGGAAGCGAATCGATTCCACACCACACCAGACGACGAACATGTTGAGCAGCCAAAAGCCGAGAAAGCTCGACCATAGGACGACGGGCATGTTGGCCGTCGCCGGCCATACCACGTGGATCATGGCCGCGATCGCCTGGCCGCCCAACCAGGACTGAATGCCGAACCATCCGCAAGCCACTAGGGCGCGGAGCATCGCGGGAATATTCGCTCCCAACGCGCCGAAGCTGGCGCGCACGAAGACGGGGAAGGGAATGCCGTACTTGGCGCCGGCGTGCGCGTTCAGCAGCATGGGCACGAGCACGATCAGGTTTCCCATCAGGATGGTGAACAGCGCCTGCTTCCAATTCATGCCGCCGGCAATCAGCGAAGAGGCAAGCATGTAGGTGGTGACCTCCATCGACATGGAGAACCACAGAGCGATGTAGTTATAGGTGCCCCAGGTACGATTGGCGGCTGTGGTGGGCGCAAGGTCCGCGTTGTATAGGTGCGAGTCCGCACCGGCCATAACGGAAGTTGTGGCGGCGCTGGGAGTGAGCATCTAGGCGAAGCCTCCGGCATTGGCTTCGCGCTTGAGGAAGCGCCCGCGGCCCGTCTTGCCAACCCACTTTCCATCCTTCACTACCAGCTCTCCGCGGGAGAAGACGTGCCGGGCGTTGCCTGAAACCTCCCAGCCTTCGAACATGGAGTAGTCCGTCGCCATGCATTGCGTGGCGGCGGTGATGGTATAGGTGGCGTTGGGATCCCAGAGCAGGATGTCCGCGTCCTTGCCGGGTGCGATGACGCCCTTTTGCGGCATGCCGAAGATGCGGGCGGGCGCGGTGCAACAGAGCTCGACAAAGCGCTGCGGTGTGAGGTCGCCCAGGAAAACTCCGAAGTGCCACAGGATCTGCAGGCGGTTCTCGATGCCCGGGCCGCCATTGGGAATTTTGGTGAAGTCGTTCCTGCCCAGCGATTTCTGGTCGGCGAAGCGGAAGGGGCAGTGGTCGGTGGAGACGACAGCCAGCGTGCCATCCTCCAGCGCCTTCCACAGCGCAGGGTGGTGGTGTTTTTTGCGCAGTGGGGGGGTGAAGACGTACTTGGCCTCTTCCCAGCTTTTGCCGGGCATATGCTCTTCGAGCGAGAGCACCAGGTACTGCGGACAAGTCTCCGCCAAAGCATGCAGGCCGCGCTGCTGCGCGTGCTTAAGCTCGCGCAGAGAGTCCTCGTTGGAGAGATGCACGATGTACACCGCGGCGCCGGCCATATGCGCGATGGCGATGGCGCGGTGAGTGGCCTCAGCTTCTGCATGGGTCGAACGGCTGTGCGCGTGATGGTGCGGCTCGGTCTTGCCCTCGGCAAGCATCCGCGCCACGACGATATCGATCACGCTGCCATTCTCGGCGTGGATGCAGCAGAGCGCGTTGAGCAGTCCGGCTTTGTGCATGACCTTGAACATCAGCCCGTCATCGATCATGAGCACGTTGGGATAGGCCATGAAGAGCTTGAACGACGAGATGCCTTTTTGCACCATGGTTTCCATCTCGGCCAGGCCTTGCGCGCCGTCGCCTGGACCGAGATCGGTGACGGCCATGTGCAGTCCGAAATCAACGCAGGCCTTGCCGTCGCTTTTCCCCAGCCAGGTTTCCAGAGCCTCAGCCATGGTGTGGCCCCGGGACTGCAGGACGAAGTCGATGACGGTGGTGGTTCCGCCCACGGCCGCGGCGATGGTGCCGGTGCGGTAGTCGTCGGCGGATACAGTGCCGCCGAAGGGCATATCGAGATGGGTGTGCACGTCGACGCCGCCGGGCATCACCAGCAGGCCGGTGGCGTCGACTACGGTGTGGCCGGCGGCGGGTATGTTGGGAGCGACTTGTTGGATCGTCTCTCCGTCGCAGAGGACATCCGCCTTGTGTTGGCCGTCGGCGTTGACGACGGTGCCATTCTGAATCAGGGTGGACATAGGGCTATGCTTTTGCTTGTGCTACTTCTGCGGTGCGTTCGGCCCAAGTCTGCGGGGGGAGCCCGTTGTCGACGCGCTCCATGGTGATGCAGCCCTCGACCGGGCAGACCAAGGAGCAGAGATTGCAACCGACACAGTGATGTTCATCCACCCGCGGAATTCGTTCCAGCGGGGTGAGCGCATTGGTGTGCCCCGGGCCGCCGGCATCCAGTTTGGGAATGGGCGTGGTGGAGATGCGGCGGGCTGACTCGGCCGCGACCATCGCGGGTGTGCGGGTGGTATCGGGCGCGAGCGCGGTGCGATCGAGGTGAATGCACTGATGCGCGCCGTCCCAGCAAGCGGTGTAGCAAAGCTGGCAGCCGATGCAGAGGTCCTCGTGAATGCGGGCCACGATCTGGTAATTCAGGTTGAGCTGGTTCCAGGTGGTCACCGTGTTTAGCGAGCGGCCGCGGAAGTCGTCGATGGTGGCGAAGCCTTTCTCCGCCATCCAGGCCAGGAGGCCATCCTGCATATCTTCGACGATGCGGTAGCCGTAATGCATAGCCGCGGTGCAGACCTGCACCGTGCCGCAGCCGAGCAGGATGAATTCCGCTGCGTCCTGCCAGCTGCCGATACCGCCGATGCCGGAGAGCGGCAGAGCCCCGGCCGGATCCGACAATACCTGCTGCACCATGTTCAGTGCGATGGGCTTGACCGCTGGCCCGCAGTAGCCGCCGTGGGAGCTCTTGCCGTCGACGTTGGGATTGGGCTGGAAGGTGTTGAGGTCGATCCCCGTAATCGAATTGATGGTGTTGATGGCGGAAAGGGCATCAGCTCCGCCGCGCTTGGCGGCGCGCGCCGGCATACGAATGTCGGAGATGTTGGGCGTGAGCTTCACGATCACCGGAGTGCGCGCCTTCTCCTTTACCCAGCCGGTGATCTGCTGGCAATATTCGGGCACTTGTCCGACTGCCGAGCCCATGCCACGCTCGCTCATGCCATGAGGGCAGCCGAAGTTGAGCTCCAGACCGTCGGCTCCGGCGTCTTCTGCACGCTGCACAATGTCGTGCCAGACATCGCGTTTGCTCTCGACCATCAGCGAAGCGATGACCACGTGATGAGGGTAGCGGCGCTTGACCTCAGCCATCTCCTGCAGGTTGACCTCGATGGGGCGGTCGGAGATGAGCTCGATATTGTTAAAGCCCATCATGCGGCGGCCTTCCCAGTCGATGGAGGAGTAGCGCGAGCTGACGTTGGTGATGGGCTCGCCGATGGTCTTCCATACGGCGCCGCCCCAGCCTGCGTCGAAGGCGCGCATGATCTGCTCGCCGCAGTTGGTCGGCGGAGCGGAGGCGAGCCAGAAGGGGTTGAGGCACGGAATGCCGCAGAAGGTGGTGGCTAGTGTTGGCTTAAGCTCGGGCAAGTTTGGCCTCCAGCCACGCGGCCATGCCGATGCCCGCGCGTTTTCCGTCGGCTACCGCGTCCACGACTTCGCGGCCGCCATTGGTGCAGTCGCCTCCGGAGAAAAACTTGGCATGCGAGGTCTGCCCAGTGGCGCGGTCGATCACGATTCGTCCGCGTTCCAGTTGCAGCTGCGCTGCTCCACTGGCCAGTGCTCCGAGCAGGTCGGTTTGTGATCCTTGCCCAATGGCCAGGACGACCAGATCGGCAGCCAGAGAGAACTCCGATCCGGGCTCCGGGATGATCGACCCATCGGCGGTGGGCGCCAGTTGGGTTAGCTCAATCCCTTCCACGGCTTCAGCGCCGAGAATGCGCGTGGGCTGGGCATGCCACACGAACTTCACTCCCTCGAGCCGGGCGTGCTCGTACTCGAAGCTAAAGGCCGACATC
>Ga0302325_10025242_pt1 | contig 12351 bp, 15 predicted proteins | sample Palsa_T0_2_FD_201948 | JGI IMG/M metagenome (GOLD analysis project Ga0302325, IMG submission 201948) | Peat permafrost microbial communities from Stordalen Mire near Abisko, Sweden - Palsa_T0_2 | ecosystem: Environmental > Terrestrial > Soil > Palsa > Peat permafrost | place: Sweden: Abisko...
CCGGTAGCGGCAGCTCTTTCGTGATCCCGCTCCTGCCATGGCGCTTGAGAAATTGGGCGACGATGACCGCGTTGTGCAGGATCGTATTGGATCCCAGGCCATGATCTTTCTTGAGCGTCACGACGAAGCGCGTTAAGTCGTCACCCGAGATTGCGTCGATCGAGACACAGTCCCGGAAGAACTCCCCGAAGCGGATCTCGGCTTCGGCATCGGCGCGGAAATGGCGGCGCTGGCGCCGGCCGTCTTGGCCGTCGCCACAGGTGTTTTTCCTTCGCCGCCGCGCAGATCGGCGTGGCGGCAAAGAAGGAAGGGACGGCCGTGATCAGCGAACAAATGCGCTACGTGCGCGCCAAGCATGCCCGTCTGCCGATTCCGCCACGATGAGCGATGCTTTTTTTGAATCTCATCGAAAGTTCTCTCATTCAATGCCTCACGCGGGTGTCGAGGCTGTCATCAACACAGTCCCGATCCAAAGGCTGTAGGCTGCGGTGACCGCTCCCAGCCAGCGAAACATTGACGGCCGCAGCTTCGATACCGCGAAGACACTGGTGGCAGCCGCTGTGAGCGCCATATTGGATACGAACATCGCAGCAGCAAATACGGTGAGCGCTAAGGCTCCGTTTTGCAGCCCGCCCATGCTGGTCGCAATCACTAACATGGACAATTGAGTTGGGGTCTCCGCGCCGACCCCGTGTAGCACCCCGAGGGTGAGGGAAGACTTCGGACCGTAACGGCGGTCTGAGGTGTGTACCAGCTTTCGCGGGTGCGAGTGAAGCCGCTCGATCAGTGCGAGAATCGCCTGTCCGCGGCTCACTGGGGGGCGTTCAGAGAACAACGTGCTGAAGACGTAAGCTCCCAGCAATACCAGCGTGAGGCCAACAACTTTCTGCATCCACAGCGATATGCTGCCAGGGACTTCATGGCGTAAGGCAATCGCGATGACGCCTAATACGCCCACAGTGGCAGCATGCCCGGCCGCGTAAAGCAAGCCGCAACGAGTGGCTTCACGAGCTGAAGGCTGGACGCTGGTAACGTCTGAGATTGCCGCGACGTGGTCCCAATCGATCCCGTGCTGCAGACCGAGGACGGTACAAGATGCCAGAGCAGCTACGATGGTCATCGGGGTTGTATCCTCAGGCTTCCGCTTCGCGAGCGTGGCGGGCGGCCACCTCGTCCATTTTGAGCGCCAACTCCTCCGGCGTCAGGATCTGTTTTTGAAATAGGATGTTCGCAAACGCGACGATCCAGCGTTCGTAGTATGAGAGACGGCCGATCATCTCGGAGCCCAGAGCCTCTACCCCACGGCGCTTCTCTTCCGTGTTGAGAATCTTGTGATAATCGAGCACGTCAGCCAGAGCGTGACATCGCTTTTCCCATGGCAGAAGTTCGTGATCCATACAATCGATGCGATCCGCGGGCAAGCCGCCAATGTCATTAGGCAAGTGCCGGACAAGTTCTTCGGAGGGAGTCATTGTACTTTCCTTTCTTGGGCTTCGATGGTGCAGACGCCGATCATGGCATCGCGCGTCACCAGCGAGGCGAGTTCATCGTCGGACCAATCCTCAGTACCAACGGGCCGGAGAGGCAGTACAAGATACCGCAACTGGGAGGTCGAATCGCTCACGCGAACTTCGACATCGGGAGAAATGATCGTGCCAAATTCGCCTAGTACAGACCGAGGTTCCTTCACCGCTCGCGCCCGGTATGGTTTTTGCTTGTACCAATCGGGGGGCAGGCCCAAGACGGGCCTTGGATAACAGGAGCAGAGAGTACAGACGATAAGGTTGTGAACCTGCTCGGTATTTTCCAGAACGATGAGTCCGGTGTCGTCGTAGAAGGAAATTCCCAACTCCTCGCAGGCTGCGCGTCCATTGGCAAGCAAGCGTTCGCGAAACCCCGGATCGCTCCAAGCTCGGGCGACTACCTTGGCGCCGAGCTGAGGGCCCCGCGAATCCAGGACCTCGATCTGACGACGAATCTCCGCCGGTTGGATGAGCCCCTTCTCGGCGAGGAGTTCCCGCATCGCGGTTTCCATTACTTCGTAATAGCCCGGAGCGCCGTCCGGCACGGTAATCGGCGTGTGATCGTTAGTATGCGTCATTTGGCTACCTCCAGCCAGGTTTCGTAAACTTCGATGCGAAGCCCGTCCGCTGCCGCCCCGGCATAGCCAGGCCAGAGATCGGTGAGCGGTATGGCCACGCGATAGTAGTGCCGTCTCTGGCCGGCATTCCGGCCGAAACCTTCCTCTTCGTTGTTCAAAGCGCGCGGTTCGATCACGGCTTCGATTACACATTTCTTTCCGCGGATATACCGGGGAACACGATAGTGTCCAACGGGAAAACGGGACGAAATGATTACCGTATCGCCGGGCTTAAATAGAGGTGCCTCGCCGGCGGCGCTCACAATTGCGGGAAGCGGCGTAGTTTTCATATATGCCTGCTATGAACCTCGCGCCCGATCAGCGCGAGGCCCCCCTCGCTACGTCCGCTACGGTTTCAGCGAGAAACCATGTCCGCCGTTCGGCCTGGTCAATCCACACTTCAATCAGACTGGCCGTCGCCACATCGTTATGTCGCTCGCAGACCTCGTACGCGTTGCGCAGGTAGCCTGTGAACAGCTTGTTGTCGGCCCACACCTCAGCCAGCATCTCCTCAGGGGCAATCGTCTTCCGATCGTTATCCTTTAATCGCTGGTACCGAGCGATGTCGCCGATGGATCGCAATGTGGACGCGCCCAGCTTTCGCGCCCGCTCTGCGACTTCATCCGTCATCGCAAAGACTTGATCGGCTTGGTCGTCCAGCAACAAATGGTAATCGCGAAAGTGCGGGCCGCTCATGTGCCAGTGGAAATTCTTAGTCTTGATGTAGAGGACGAGGGCGTCCGCCAGCAATCGACGCAATACGGCCCCGATCTCTTCTACGCCGCCGGGATTAATGCCGGGGTGGTTATCTTCTATTGCTCTGTCTGTCTTGTCGCTTGACATACCATCTTCTTTGCCTTAAGAATCAGGATTCGTTAGTTGTTTCCGCCAGGAACCATGCGCGCTGCCTGGTTTCGCCTCTCGTTGCGCCGGGCACGTTCCACGTTTAGCGTCTCGTCTGCGAGCAGTCTTGTCAGTTCCCCATCGAGGAGTTCGCGGCCCAGACGAGCCGCCTGGCCCGACCAGATGGCGGAGAAATCGGTCGAACCAATAGCCTCTGACTGAGAGTTTCCGCAGAGTGAGACGTCTTGTGAACATCGGGAGCGCCCTTTGTACGACGTTAGGTCTGGAGGTAGAAATTGCCGTGGAGCCCAATGGGAAGGTGTTGTCCTGTCCAGACTCTGGCAGCGAGATCGAGGGTGCTCGCGTCTCGAATGTCGAGATAAGTTTCATTGCGATCTGCGCTGTATCCTTGATGGAGCAGCCACCCGTCGCCCTCAGCTGTCTTGCCGGGCCGAGGCACAAACACCGCCTCTTCCAACGCATGACCGTGACCGGCATCGACCCGATGCGTCGTCCCGTTGGCAAAATCGTGCCGAACCAGTGCCCGCATGGCGTAATCCTCTTCGTCGGCGAGAGTGTAGAGATGACGGGCGGCCTTGCCGCTCATTCGCGAATCGAATCGCGGGTATTCGAGAGCTTCGCCGAGCACGCTTCGGCCCGTCACGTGCCGCTGCCCGAGGTCCAGCGAGAGCCGCGTCAGTTGAGTGGGACGCGGCCTGGTGGGCTTCTCAGCGGACCATTCGGAGATATATCGGAGGATCGAATCGTCGGGACTCATCAGGCTGTCGAGCGTAATGGAATCGCCCGCCTCCGCAAGATTGCCGTGGTGGAAAACCATGCAGGCCGGCTGCTCGATGCTGATTGGTGAACCCGTGCCGTCCTTGCGTACCACGATCAGGCGCGTCTGTTCACTGGCCATATAGCGCAATGAGTCGGCGGGCGCGGCACGGCCGGACCACAGCGCCTCCAAGTCGTAGTGTACGGGCGGTACGACGAAAACCAGATGCTCGCTGCCCAGGAGCATATCGTGCACCATGAAGAAGTTCGGTTGCGGTATGGCGGCGATCTGAGTGAGTGTCCCGTCGAGTTCCATTCGAAACGCCACCAGCGAAAGATCGCGTTCACGGCGCGTGCCGAAAGCGTAGCCGACGCCCGTCGTCAGATCGAACTTGGGGTGGGCGGTAAACGTTACGTTTGCGGGCAGAGTGCCGTGGAAATTCCAATGTTCCTGGAACGCCAATGTCTCTGGATCGATCGCGCTCGGGTGACCACCTTCGGAGAGCGCCAGCAATCGGCCGTCCCAACGGATCACGTTGATACTCGGTTGGTTCTTGTGGCCCTTTGCCGGCGCGGGCGCGAGAGTCCCGAACTGGCTGTACAGCATTCGACCGGTCGCCGTTTCGTCGTCCCGCTCAGGGGTCGCGACAAATCGTGCGCTCACCGTCGCTTTCCCTTCTCGCAGCCGGTACTTCACGAGAAAGGCATCGCCATCGAAGAAATGGCGCAGTTCGATGCCGTGGTTCGTCTTCTGTCCGGGCGCTACTCGGTAGAGTTCGCCGTTGAGTTCTTCTGGTATCGCGCCCTCCACCTTGACGGCAGACCAGGTGCCCTCGGCGCTTGGCGCCTGCACCGCCAGGCGACCAAGCGAGCGTGCGCTGCCCAAGGCGCCGGCGACGAACGGTGCGTCGATCAGCCCGGCGGCCGTCAGAGCCGAGAGGCTCGATAGAAGAGAACGGCCGCTTAGGGCGGCGAGCGGAGTATTGAGGATTGAGTTATGCATATGTAGAGCGCTCCTATCTATCCAAGGGTGTCCACCATTCCGGGAGCAGGTGGATGATTTTTAGGTGTAACTTGCTCGCGAGTCGGAGAAGCCGCGGCGAGAATTCGGCGGGCACGTTGCGTGGCCATAACATCGATTGATATCCTCAACGCCCTTTGTTTCTGAGTGACTTTCAACCAGCCGCCCGGCTTCAGACTGGCGGTAACGACGTTGCCGTAAGTTCCACTTGCTGATACGTCGCATGAAGAAGTGCTGCAAGTTCCCGGTTGTCAGTGCAATCCACCCGCTATCGAAAGAAGGCCAGCAATTCCTGGTTTACCCGGTCTTTCAGGGTCGAGCACATTCCATGCGGGGCGCCGGCGTAGATCTTGAGGGTTGCCCCCTTGACGATCTTCGAGGAAAGGAGTGCCGAGGCCCCGATTGGAACGATCTGATCGTCATCGCCGTGCAGGATTAGCGTGGGCACGTCGAACTTATTCAGATCCTCGGTTAGGTCGGTTTCGGAGAAGGCCTTGATGCAGTCGTATGCCGCTTTATGGCCTGACATCATCGACTGCATCCAGAAGGAGTCGCGCAAGCCCTGCGAGACTTTGGACGCTTCCCGATTGGCCCCGTAGAATGGCGCGCTTAGATCCTTGTAGAACTGAGAACGGTCGGCCAATGAGGCGGCGCGTAGCTGATCGAAGACTTCGATGGGCAACCCTCCTGGGTTCGCTTCCGTTTTCAACATTAGCGGCGGAATCGCGCCGATCAGCACGGCTTTGGCAACCCGCTTTGTGCCGTGGCGGCCAATGTACCGGGTGACTTCGCCGCCGCCGGTAGAGTGGCCAATGTGGATCGCGTCCCGCAGGTCCAGCGCGGCCACCAGTTCAGCCAGATCATCGGCATACGTGTCCAAATCGTTGCCGTTCCACGGCTGGCCCGAACGGCCGTGGCCCCTGCGATCATGCGCAATGCAGCGATATCCATGCTCCGCGAGGAAGATCATCTGGTCTTCCCAGGCGTCTGCAGTTAATGGCCATCCATGACTGAAGACGACCGGCTGCCCTTTTCCCCAATCTTTGTAGTAGATCGAGGTACCATCTTTGGTCGTGATTGTCGGCATATGTTTCCTAAGTTATTGAAGTCGGTCTGAACAGTACGACGGCGCCTAAACGCCCATGTAAACCAAGCCCGTAAAGGTTGCGGGAGTTATCAAGAAGTTCCCCCATTTCGAGTCGAATGCCATGGTGGGTTTCGCCGCGATTGCCTCCGCAAGAGAGCGCCCCTGTTTCTTGAGGGCAGCGACACTCTCCCTTATCGCCACGAGCATGTCTCGAAACTCCGCCAATTCCGCGCGGCCGCCAACTGGCCCATGGCCAGGGATGATGATAGTGTTAGCTGTCACGGCATTCAGATTGGCTTCAGCGGCACGAATCTGGCCATCGATGCTGCCGCCCGTCGAGTAATCGATGAACGGGTAAACGCCGTTCCACCAGGTGTCTCCCACGTGGACGACATCAGCTTCCGTGAAAGACACCGAGATGTCGCTGTCCGTATGCGCTGGCAAGTAATACTTGAGGACGATGCGGGTGTTATTTCGAAGCATTTCATAATTCTTAGCGAAGACGGTAGTGGGCAGAGCTCCCTTGGGCACTGCGGGAAAAGTATAGTCCCAACCGTCCACCCGAGTGTCGACCGAGAGGCGCTTTCGTGTATTGTCATGCGCGGTGATCGCGGCGCCTGCGGAGTGCAGCCACCCATTGCCGTCGGTGTGATCCGTATGCCAATGGGTGTTGATGAGGTGCTTGATGGGATCGTGATTGATCGACGCCAACGCGTCCGATATCGCCAGGCGCGAAACGGAAAAGCCGGCATCGACCAGAAGTTTGCCGTCCCGCCCGGTTAAGACTGCAATGTTGCCGCCTGAGCCCTCAAGCACCGATATGTTGCGACGGATGGGCTGGACGGTGATCCTCGCCTTTGCTGCCGCGTTGACCATGGTGGGAACGATGCCTTCTTCCGCCCCTAACAGCGAGCGACCGGCGAGCACCGCGGCGCCCGTAGCGAAGCCGGTGGTGGCAAGAAAGTGTCGGCGCGAGATTCCAATTCGTGATTTGCTGACGTTCATGTGAGTTGTCCTTTATAGGTCGAGTTGCCCTGCAGCGGCGCCAAAGTAGATCGATTTCTGTCGCACGGTCGGCAATCAGAGCCGACCTCTATCGACGACAGGTAACGCCGCGGCAAGCTCATCGTGTGTTTTTGGATTGCCGCTGATCGACTCGACAATTTCTTTAGAGTGCCGGAGTGTCTCCATCAAAGAAGCTGGACCGGCGAATGGCCGTCCACCGATGTGCCACCCATCTTTGTGGAGTTCCTCGATCAGGACCCAGACGACCTCGCGAAAGGCCTCTGATCCTTCGAAACGGACCATGACGTCGCTGATCGCCGCGGCCATTTCGTGTTTCTGCTCGGTTGTGAATACACCTTCAACTAACTTGATATTGACAAATGGCATGATCTTTCTCCTTTTGTTTGACAGTGCCCGAATGGTCGCCTACCAGTTGCCGGCGGGGAACGTTGCTTCAATGAAGGTCGACCGCCGTCACTAACTTGGATTAACGCAATCGCCGCTCCAAAACGAAACTTTTCGGAGTTTTTGTCGTTCGTTGTGCAACTAAAGGGGATCGAAGCGGTTCCTAAGCTGCTCTTCGGACTCGCATGAAGGAGCCGCTGGCAAGGGGGTCTGCCAGCCCTGTCAACGGGCCGCCACAACGCCCGACAAACGCGCCGAGGCACTTTCCGATAAGCCCTTGCCCGGCCTACTGGGGACCGCAAGTTCTGTCTCAAATCGACATGGCATCTCGATTGCGATTCAACAGGCAGCCGAAGAAAAAGGGAGAATGCCGTGATGATCGCAGACAGAGCGTGTCCCATGACGACGGTCGAATGTCCGGTGACAACCAAACGCATGGTGATGGGCCAAGTCCTGGTCTGTTCAGGTTGCTGCTGTGGGGCGGTGAGCCGCGGTAAGCCAGAGGTGCCGGTCGAATGGCTCAAGCAGGAATGGCGCAGCCGAGGCTTACGGAAAAATATTCAGCTGACGATCAGTTGCTGTCTGGGACCATGCGATGTCACCAACGTGGTCCGCATTTCCGGACCGGCGACGGAGATCTGGCTTGGCAGGATCGACCGATTCGAGCTCTATTCCAAGATCATCGATTGGGCAGCTGACAGCAAGGAGAGGGGAGCGTTGTTGCCTTTGCCCCCGGATTTCGCGAGATTGCGCTTCAATCCTTTCCACTTGCCAGACAAATGACAGACCGACTCAATAGTGGACCGGCCGATTATCTCGCGGCCGAGCGAACGTTTCTCGCATGGATCCGAACGGGTCTGGCTCTCATGGGGTTCGGATTTGTGGTGGCGCGCTTCGGCTTGTTTTTTCGGGCCATGCAGACTGGGAGCTCGAACCTTCAGGTGAGGTCCTCCGGGCTTTCGTTCTGGTTCGGCGCTACCCTGATTGTTCTCGGAATAACAGTTAACCTTGTCTCTGCCCGAAGGCACATTCGACTCGTTCGAGAATTAAATCGCGGCGGAACCGAATACAGTCGTCCATCATCAATAGGCATAGCTCTTGCCATCGCGCTGGCTGCGCTCGGAATTGGTATAACGATTTATTTGGTTTCAGTGGGCGAGCCGAGGCAGGATGGTCTTCCAAAACGGCAGGAGAATTTGATGAACACTGATAGCGGAGCAGGCATTCTGACGATACCGAGCCATCAATCCGTGGACGGAACAGTCGAAAAGCTGGAGAAGATTCTGCAAGCAAAGGGGATCAAACTCTTTGCCCTGATCGATCACAGCGGAGAGGCCGAAAAGGCTGGCATGCAAATGCGCCCAACCAAGCTGCTGATCCTTGGCAATCCTAAGGCAGGAACGCCCCTCATGATTGCCTCCCCAAGCATCGCCATCGATCTTCCGATCAAGATTCTGATTTGGGAAGACGGGGAGGGCAAGGTCTGGATCTCCTATAACGACCCCTCCTACCTACAAGCGCGGCATGGCCTTCCAGCGGAGCTGGTCCCGAATATCGCAGTGGTGAAAGCGCTCGCCGAAAAGGCGGGTGAATAACGCGATGGCCAGCCGTCGCATTTGGATCACCGCTACTGGCGCCGGAGTCTTAACGTTCGCGGCGGTCCAGCTTATTCGGCCGGCGATATCGCATCCTCCGGTGACGGCGGACCTTCCGGCGCCGCCCGAGATCCAGCAAATTCTCAGAAATTCGTGTTACGACTGCCATTCGAACGAGACCAGGCTTGCCTGGTTCGATGAGATCGTTCCGGTTTATTGGCTGGTGGCGCACGATGTGCACCGCGGGCGCGGTAAGTTGAATTTTTCAGAGATCGGGCGGCTTCCCGCGACGCAACAGAAGGCTGCGCTGTATGAGGCGGTGAACCAGATTCAGTTTGGAGCGATGCCCCTTCCCGCCTACGCACGGCTCCACCGTGCGGCCCTGATCTCAGCGGCGCAGTTGAGCTTATTGAAGAGCTACCTGAATCCAACAACTGCAGCCGCTATGGCGACCCCGGGCGACCTGGCCTCGGATGACGCGGAGTACCAGAAATGGCTTCACGCAGACAATTCAAATCGTGCCGTGGACGCGGCGCCCAATGGCATCCAATTCCCGCACGATTACAAGAATTGGAAAGCAATCAGTTCGACGGACCGTTTCGACAATCAGACAGCGCGCGTGATTCTCGGCAACGACACAGCGGTGAAGGCGGTCGCCGATGGCCATACCAATCCATGGCCGGATGGCACAACGTTCGCAAAGGTCGCCTGGGTCGCGCGCGATGACGGTCACGGCCAGATTCGCCCAGGAGCCTTCTGGCAAGTGGAATTCATGATCCGGGACGCGAAGAAGTACGCGACGACGAAAGGTTGGGGATGGGCGCGATGGCGCGGCGCCGGCCTGACGCCGTATGGCAAGGATGCGGATTTCGCCACCGAGTGCGTTGGTTGCCACACGCCGATGCGCGATCGCGATTTCGTCTTCACGGAGCCCCTGGGGGTGAAGGAACTGCCGCCAAACTCCTTGCAGTGGAATGTCATCACATCGTTGATCGACAAGAGGTCCTCAACCATGAGTACGCTTTACGGCAACGACGTCGGCGTGCGGTACGCGCGAAGCACGGCGCAGCACGATTATCTTCCAGGCTCCGAATTGTTGCTGGTTACCTGGGACCAGCGTGAAGATTTGCATTGGTTTGGGGGAAACATCCCGGGGCGAGTGAAGGCGGTTGAGATGGTGCACGTCGCCGACCGTCCAGACCATCGGCCTTCGTATTCCTACGAACGATATGAAGGCTCGCCGCTGATACGTGTATCGGTGTCTAACGGCCGCTCGGAGGGTCGCGCGGTGTTTCTGCTTTCCCTCGGTGCGGCCGTAATGCCATAGCAAATTTGAAAGCGGAACGGAGCACGTTATGAAAAATGTTACGGACGAAATTCCCGGTTATCGGTACGGCGCGGCAGATGCGTCAAGGTCGCCAATCTCTCTGCAGGACCTGGAACGGCTGAAGACCAGCGCCGGTTTTACGGAGGAGGACGAGCGTTATTTGCAGCTTGCTGGAAAGGTGCTCGGCGACCAGACAAAGCAGATTGTGGAGCATTGGCGAGCCCGAATCATCGCTGGGATTCCGAATCTGGCCCGACACTCTCGGTCTCCGGAGGGCGGTCCGATTCCAGACTACCTGGCGAAGAGCAATCTCCGCTTTGAACAATGGATTCTTGACACCTGCCTGCGGCCTTACGACCAGCCGTGGATCGACTACCAGCACGAGATCGCCCTTCGGCACACCAGCGCGAAGAAGAACCAGACGGATGGAGTTCAATCGACGCCATACGTTCCCCTGCGCGACATTATTGCTTTCGTCGCGGTGATGAACGAAACGATTCGGCCCTATCTTGCGGCGAAGGGGAATTCCGGGGAAGAAGTCGAGGCGATGCACCTTGCGTGGTGCAAGTCGCTCCAACTCCAACTGGCATTGTGGACCGGAACTTTTTCCGGCCGCAATGAATGGTGATCTGTGAATCGTCGGCAATTTATTCTTGGAGGCAGCGGCCTGGCAGTGGCGGGCGCAATTCCGCCCGTCGAGGCGCAATCTAAACCGGAGGATTCAATGATGACGCGTACCTCTATTCACCGCATAGAAGCGGACGGCCTGAAGGTATTTTATCGGGAGGCCGGAGCGTCTGATCGCCCCGTGGTGCTCTTGCTGCATGGCTTTCCTACCTCCTCCTTTCAATTCCGGGAGTTGATCCCGCGGCTCGCCGATCGATACAGGGTCATCGCTCCCGACCTACCAGGTTTTGGCTTCACCGAAGTTCCCGACGGACGTCACTACCGATATTCGTTCGACGCGCTCGGGCAGACGATGCTGGCGTTTACCGACAAGCTAAATTTGAAGCGATACGCGCTCTACGTGTTTGACTATGGTGCACCCACGGGCTTCCGCCTGGCCATGGCGCATCCCGAGCGAGTGACGGCCATCGTCTCGCAGAACGGCAACGCATACGAGGAAGGCCTTGGGGATGCGTGGGCCCCCATCCGGCGTTATTGGGAGCAGCCGACAGCCGAGAATCGGGAGACGGTACGACAGGCCCTCAGCCCGGAAGGCCTCCGATGGCAGTATGTGGTGGGAGCGCCCGACCCGGACGCCATCGGCCCGGAGGGCTATACCCTGGATGCCGCGATGATCGCCAGGCCCGGCAATATGGAAATCCAGTTGGACCTGTTTCTAGACTATGCGAACAACGTGAAACTTTACCCGGCGTTCCAGGATTATTTCCGGAAGAGCAAGCCTCCGCTGCTCGCGATTTGGGGCAAGAATGACCCGTTCTTCATTCCCGCCGGCGCGCAGTCTTATCTGAGGGACAATCCTAATGCGTCCGTCCGGCTGTTGGAAACCGGGCACTTTGCCTTGGAAACGCACGTGGAAGAGATCGCTGAGGCGATGAGGGAAATGCTTGCCCGATTTTCAAAAGGATGATGGTGCGGCTGTCCATCCACAATACCGGTCCTCGCGATCATCAGCAGGGGGCGGCACCGGGAATTGTTGTAAAAAGGTTCAAAGACGTTGAAACCGAAACCATGCCAGCCAGGCGAGCGATCGACTCGCGATATCTCGTAATGTGGCTTGTCAGGGATTTAGTTTAGACCTATGGCGGTTGTCTCGCTGTCGGGCATATGAGAGCCCTCCGTGCGTTTCCGTTCCGATGAACAGGCCGTTTCCTCGGCGGGCCTTTTCGGCGCAATCCCTAGTTTTCGCATTCGGTATAGCAGAGTCGTTCGCGGTAACGCCAAGCGAGATGCCGCGCCATTTCGCCCTCCAATCACCCAATTAACCTGCCGAAGCGCATCCAGAATGTGCGCGCGCTCCGCCTCAACGAGGGTCCGGACCTTGGTTGGCGCATCGCGGGAGACGATTCGGTTGAGTTCCAGCAGCGGAAGTCGCAACTCCGCGCCGGGGGACAGGATCAATGCGCGCTCGATGACATTCTGCAGTTCACGAATGTTGCCAGGCCAGTCGTTTCGGCGCAGGACTTC
>Ga0302325_10025243_pt1 | contig 12351 bp, 17 predicted proteins | sample Palsa_T0_2_FD_201948 | JGI IMG/M metagenome (GOLD analysis project Ga0302325, IMG submission 201948) | Peat permafrost microbial communities from Stordalen Mire near Abisko, Sweden - Palsa_T0_2 | ecosystem: Environmental > Terrestrial > Soil > Palsa > Peat permafrost | place: Sweden: Abisko...
CCTGGTCTTCGAGAACTTGATGGACTTTGCTCCCCTGCTTCATAGCTGGTGTCCGCTTCTTCCTCCCGTGAAGCGTTAAGGTATACCAATACTGCAATTCACACCATGCTGGCGACACCAAATCCGTCACCGACAGCGCCTTCTTTGGCTGCGTTCGGAATCGCTCGAGAGGGGATCGAGTATCCGGTGCATTTGGATCTACTGGGGGTGCTTCGACAGGGACTTCTGTTCCCAGATCTGGAGCATCTTTCACCTGCTCACTCACTAGACGCTTCGGCGTCAGTCAGATTTATTACGAGGTCTGAAGCTGGGTTGCTCACAATCCGGGTAGTGCTCGCCCCTCTTGATTGAATTGCTGATCTGCTCAGCAACCTGTTCAGCAGCTCTGGCCGCCTGGAACAAAGGGGACCTCTCCTCTTTCCCAAAAACCCGAGGTAGGCGCAGATTCTGGGGCGCTTCATGATGCTCGATTTCATTGACAATGGGATTGTCGTCCTCGACAACTTTGCCCGATAACAGTTGTTCAACTAGGATAGCTTCCTCCGGTGAGAAATCTGACCCGTAATCGGTATCGTTGTCGTTCAGAAGTCCTTCAATATCGTTGCTGGTGGCAGGACTAGCCATGCCGGCGAGATCACGGTTCAATCCATGAGTTGGTGCTAAAATTCGGTGATGATGTCGATGACCGCTCGAGTCGCGGGAGGAGAACGCGGTTTCGCGACTTGCACGTGACAAGTTTCTATGGTACACCTCACACCTCACTTCACAGAAAGATCACAAAAAGATGCGCAATACCTTGATATCTGTCCTTAAAACTGTTTTGCGTGGGTGTTTTGATTAATCTCTTGTTTCCAATAAAGAGGGAGAGAAGGTGGTGGGTGAGAAGTTCTAAAAAGCTGCTGCCTTCATTGGCGTTGCTTCTCCTCTTACAGACCCCCCCTTTTCAGTCTGCCATGACTCTTAAGGAACTGCGCCGATCTGGCCGGCAACATGCAGGGAGTGGATTATGAGTACTCTTACTAGAGCGTTACTTCGCCATTCACATTTCTCAATCGAATTCACCTCTTGTATTCATACTTCACCTGTACCTCTTCACTGACGTAAAAGCTGTCTCACCTGTCTATAAATACTAACGAGGCTGAATCTCCCGCGCCAAAAGCAAGGTTCTCCTCTCTCCATCACGAGCTCGTAAACAATCGATAGCAGATAAAGAGCAATCACATGGCCTCAAAAGCGCCCTGCCTGATTCTTGACGTTTCAGAACACGAGTTTTGTTTCCGTTGCCTCGCCACAGTTGTGCCAGCTGTCGATCAACCCCCAATCCCATACATCAGGCAGCACATTCCATATATCCCGATCAATCTTCCTCGTCCTATTTTCCTGTCTTTTCGTACCTGCATGAGAACTAAATTGCACCTTCACCCGTCTTCCTGGTCGTACATCAATTCCAACCTCACGTGACGCGCGATACATCCAAACGTTTGAGACTTTCAAAGCTGTTCCTTTGACGACAAGATGGCCAATCTGAAGATTGTGGAAGGGAAATCGGCAATGGAGACTCGATCGGACAACGTTAGCGAAGCTACGGGGCAGCAATTGTCGTTCATGAGCCTCCCTACTGAACTGCATCTTCAAATTGCATCTTACCTCACGTATCCTGACGCACTGTCTCTCAAACATACAAGTCAGCATTTCTACGGCTTCGTCGACGCGGGCGTTGATCTTAAAGTTGAATGGTTGATTGAGAGGAGGACGCTGCATCTGGATTGTCCGCATGACAAGGGGTGTGAGCTGGGAAGTGATATGAGATTCTGTCGGGGGAGCGTCCGGTATGTTGTAAACATGGACTTTTCTCAACGGGCTGCCATAGCTAACAGATCAACAGACTATTAATGAAGAGACGGAGAGAGCACGGTGAATGTGACACGAGGGAAGGAGGCAGAGGTTGTCTAGTCTTCGGCACGAAGATCTGCACCTATCAGAAGAAACCATTGACGAGAGTCGGAGCAGCGAAGAAATGGGCGACGAGCGTGATGAAGAGGAACGCAGCGTTATGGTGGGTTCTGGCAGCAGCAATCGGAGCTGTTCTTGCGTTCGGCTTCATGTGGATCAGAGGCTTGGCAATTAAGGCTTGATGACGGCTAATCAAGCCATGAGGGGAACGTAACGACTAGAATGAGTGTATACTGTACGATTAATGTAATATGCGTCGCCAACGATCTGCAATCCAATGAAGGTTGTTTCCCAAAGAACGAGAGGGTCCTTCCCCCCGAATGGCGGGGTACTCTGACACCTTTCATTGCCCTGTACGCGAGCTAAATCAACCCCACCTCTGAATTCCAGCATCTGTTTCTTTCCAATCTCCTAAACAAACCCATCCCTGTCGACCCTCACCCAACCCATCAACCAACACTTAATCCCAATCCATCTCTACCTTAAATACCTTAAAAATCTAACTACACCTCCATTTCAACACCCGAACCCACTGCGTAGAACTGGATTTGTAATATGTGCCATACCATCATCACTTAGACCATTATTAGACCCCTTTACGGAAGTCGTTGAATTGAGACGGAACTGGAACGTTAAAGGACCAATAAAACAGAACTCACAATTTGTGTTCCCGTCTGCGTGGTAGGACTTGAGAATCGACGGGTCCCGCAGTACGCGCGTAGAGACTCGCGGTTTTGGTGAGGGAAGTGGTTGAAGAGGAGAGTGAGGATGGGTGGTAGAGAGAATGCTTTTCATCGAAGATAAGGGGGGAAGGGGGGAAGATGGTTGGTTCTGCTAACATAGGTGAAGGTGAACATGAACATGAACATGAAGCTAAAATTCAATATCGCAGCTTTGCATCTTCCAAAATAGAAGGAAGGAACTTATACTCTTAGCACTTGCTCGAATATTCGCACTGTATCCCCCTCCGCTCCACCAATTCTGCTATAAATCATCTTCCTTTTAAAAATAACTAAGAAAAGATTTCACAAAACTTCTATCCCGAGAAAATTCTCAGATACGTAATCTTATCGCAGTCCTCGAATTCAACGACAACCTCCCACTTGTGCATATGCAATATACCCATTTACCTCCTCCGTCATCGATATGCAACGAAGCAGCACAAATAAATCGCACATCACCCCGCGAAACCTAAACAAGAAATAACTTGAAAAACTTCACAAAACCTCGAATCAAGGACAAACTGACCACTTACTTCCGACTCAATCAACATATATAACAAAGCAGGACAGAAAGGTATCTCTCTCAGACTATGAAACGTTACGGACAAACCTCCTCACCTCACAAAACATCTTCTGCACAAAACAGTAACCTCGTTCTCAGAACCTCAATGCAGAAGAAACCTCACTAGAGCAAACTTCCCCTGCAATAACAAACATACGGATTGTATCCCAGCTACCTCTCACTCCGTCCGTATACGCGTAATCCTCTTCAATGTCCGGATACCTACTTCTGTCCTGACAACGACATCGATTGACAAACGATGATCATAAGTGGAACTCAGCATTAGATAGATGGAAGGATGGCCCGGCGGTCGGTGTTTCTAGCACCGTGTGCCGACTTTTGTTCAGCGGAGGTTGGAGAGGGAGAGGCTTAAATGAAGGTTTGGTGGAAGTCCGGGGGATCTGACTGCAAAGGAGGGAGGCACCGACTCCCGATGACAAGTCGGTAAACTTTGTACCGGGGCCGAGGTGCTTCGAGAACTACTAGTCTGACCACTTGATCATGAAACGCTCAGTGCTTACTTTATTTCGAGCTTAAGCTGACTAAAAGTCAAGAGATCCGGCACTGGTTGTCTAGCTTTAGGTGAACTTGCTGCACGAATCGAGCGGGCTCTGTTCCGCAACGCCGGCTGGTGGGCGGATCTTCCGTTTCCCCACCACATTGGCTTGCCGTAGCAAATGATATATCTCATCAACTTTGCATAAACCAACCTGCCACGCAAGCCAGCTTTCCACATTCTCGGAATACAGAAGAGAAGTGTGAGGCAGGTGTGACCTAATTGCTTGGCTCCGGCGCCAGTAGATAGATGTACCAAACTCCACGATTCAATTGGCCAAGCTGTGCTTCGTGGACCCCAACTTCTCGTCCAACACATGCACTCGCTGTGGATTTATAACCACTCGGACAATAAACGCGTCATCGGTTGATCGGCAGCAAGGATCATTTCTCTGTTTCGAATCCTCCATGTAGATGGCGGGGTTCTTGTGCGACCCCGCCAAGCCTTCTCTCATGTTTAATCGCACAGCAGTCAGAGCACCCCGCGCTGATAGGATTCAAAAGCGATGCACATCATCACGAGAACTATAATCTCCCGCTGGATTTGGTTTGTCAGGTTATCTCTCAACTGCCGTATCCAATGAAAACTTCCATGGAGACAACTCAAGAGCTCCTTCAGCCACCACGACCAACGCAACCCTTCGTCAGCAACCTAGCCTTGCCAGCCGCGCGGCGTCTTCTCTCGTTCCCCAATCCAATTACTGGTAGCTCCTGTAATTCTGAAACGGGAACTACTATAGCCTAATCCAGAAGATCGTCCTTGATTGCTAGATCTATATCATGGCCGTACTGGGCCGGACTTCCCCACCACCGCCGTCCGCGCCGCATTCAATGGTTGACCGACCTCTTTTGATACAACTATATAATCTGCAGTTGAGCCTTCACGTGTACTTAATTTAAACTTGAAATAACTAGATTTCGAAAACACCAAAGTCTCAAAAATGAAGTTTTCCACGATGGTCCTTGCGCTGTCCGGCGTTGCCTCAGCCCAGTTTCCTTTTGGTGGAATGGGAGGGGGTATGGGAGGGGGTATGGGAGGGGGATGGGGCTTTGCTCCTTCATGTGCAGTATGTATTTCTTTTACATTTGCGTTGAGAACGTTAGAACTGATGAGATACTCAGCAATCATGTTTTTCCTCCGCATATTCCACATGGAGTGCATGGTCCGGACATTGCACTAGCACAGCAGCAGTAGCAAGCTGCTTCTCTTCGGCCTGTCCAAGTGCATCATATTCCACCATCTCAAACTTGCAATCATCTTTATGCTCTGATTATTCAAGCTGCGCGTCGAACACAGCTTCTTGCACAAGTGGATGGGGTCCATGGGCAAGTTCTGCGGGTTGGGGACCTGGATGGGGCGGTGTGGGACCCAATGGATGGTATACGATCACTGCCACCAATGGCCAGTCCGGCTTGACTACAACGACGGTCACGGTGACAACAACTGAAGTGGAGGCGGGTGTGACTACCACGCAGGTCATAACCTCGGAGCTATCGGGGACTATTGTGGCGGCTGCTGTCAATGGAGGTTCCTCGACGACTTCGAGTTCACATAATGCTGCACCAACGCTTGGATCGAAGCATAGCGTGGAGGCCTTGGTGATAGTAGGCATGGTAGTAATGGTCGTATTGTAAAACAAGGGACGATCCGAGGTGTTGATAGCAGAAGAAGAGTGAGCGTGGGGCGAATGAAATAACGAGCATGATCTTGGGAAAAGAAACTGGCATGGACAATCTGGGATAGATGGAACACTTTCACTGGATTTGTATTGTCCAATAATGCTCGATGTCTATAGACATAGGAAGGCGAAGTTTGCAATATGATTCTCTTCAGAGCAATGCTTATTGCTTGCAAACTCCGGTGATGTGTTTGAGGCAATTCATCTATCGTGTCCTTGTCTTGAGTGCATAGAGCATCTCCGAAGAACATTGTGAGCAAGTTGCTTTCTCGCTCGAGAGATAGCATCTCCTTCTGGGTATTCTTTTCGTATAAGGACATGAGTCAAGAACTTGCAACGAAGGATAAACAGCGCATAGTTAGGAATCAACGCTATACTTCTGGTGGCTTCAAGATGTATGAGGTAGAGAACCATTGACTCTTTGAGTATTGGCGAATGCGAGAAATGATGTCAGCTGAGGAGGGGAGAAAGTGCAATCTCGCAACTCGCACCTCGCTGAAAGTGGGATCTGCTGAGGAAAGACCAAAGGAGGAAAGCTGACGAACATCACCAATCCAATGCTTTCGAGAAAGAGCGAAGCAGCCAGTCGGCTTGCGCCCACCATCAAGGCGAGATCGAACGCTCGGACGGACCCTGAGGCGTTTGCAAACAAAAGTCTGTGCCACGAATACAAGATGGGGCTTCGTAAACATGGAAACCCTTGCCGATGACCTCGAGAAGATGCGGACTTCGAGATCGCGGCGGGTGGTGGGTTTGCTGCTGACATTGATTCTCGGGTCTTTTCGGCTGTGATTATGCTTATTTATGCTTGATTCTTTATCCAGATTATACAACGCTCGAAGCGTTATTATAATACGTCGAGGCCGTTATTGTATAACGTAAATTTAACATTTTCCGCATCCCGACTCTCAAGGCTGTTCGGAGCTTTACTCCGCATAGGGCAAACGCTAAGGAGCTTAGGAAGAGCGCAACGACGCCGGTCGTGGAGAGATAATAGTGGCTGGTCTAGATACAGGTAAGTCATAACCATGGGTGAATCGGAACATGGGTGACATGCCTTTGCATGAAGGTGGAAGCATGCAGCATATATTGCAGGCCTAAGACGTTAAATGGTTCGACTTTTCCTTTTTGTGGAAGAAGAAGAAGACGATAGGAATTTTCCGTGGAAGAAAAGAGGTCATGATTTGTTTTTCGTCCCGAGTTCCCCTCTCGACTGAAGAAGCCGTGGGGGAAGGATCTTGGTGTGTTCTGTCAGCAAATCCAATTCTCAGAATCGCATATGAGGATGACTGATCAGGGGGTCGATGCGTGGAGGTCAGGGGTGTCCTGGTCTGAAGCGACCGCCCCAGGGGAACATGCGAACATCCTGACGACAACCTTTCGAATTTGCCGGCTGACTTACTTCACCATCCTCTCACCCACAATGCGCCCGATGCAATTGCATGTATTTTGCTCGAAGATGCTGAGGTTCCTATCGTCACCGTATAGTGCAACGCCCACGACAGCAACGAGGGCTAGGTACTGTACAAATAGTCGGAGAGTTTCAATCAGCTCAACGCGCTGCTTCCGGAAGAGTGACATGCCCTGCCCGCACAACGCCACTTGCGCCCAACATCCTTGCAAGACTTTCTCCCGGATCCAAGGATTGTCAGTCAATGCTCTCATCTCATCCCCACCGAAAAGAGTGGTGGCTGCGCTGCCCTGGACTCGAAGTCTCGAACTCGAACGACAATCGCATGCGGGAGGATTTCAATTTCCATCTGCCTTAGAGCCACTACTGGATGAAGAGATGGATTGGACGATCAACGACAAGTTCGGGCCCCCAGCTTCTCCGTTCCTGAGCTCTTGCCCAATCATGGCACCATAAAGAACTGCCCGAATCCCCTGCTCGCAAATAGCTACTAAAGTAGTTCATACTTGCCGTTCTCCCCAAAACAAAGCAAGTCAGGAGCAACCGGGCAGCTTCCAAGGTTCGAATCAGCGCACAGATCTTCGACAGCCTCCCCACCTTAATCCATTTCCAGATATACCCCGTCCGATCTTGCAGCCACAGTCTGCTGCTTTATATAACGTCTGATGTGCCCGGCTCCCCGACAGCTGGACTCCCAAGCACCAGGAACCCATCTTTCTGTTGCGGCCTTTTGTATATACTTTTCATTCGAGGCGATCTCCCACAATGTCCCATCCGCAAGGCTTTGAGGAAGCGGAATCCATTGATCAAGTGATCCAAAGCGAGGAGTCTCTTTCTGTGCCAAATGGCCATCCTCGGACGACCGAGTCACATGTCAGCATCAACCGGACTGCGCCTCTACCTCCCTTATCACCGTCAACCAGAGGTAGTCGGAAAGTGCAATCGAAATCGCAGACCATCTATGGAGGGGATCGGGGAGGCTCCCCTAGTCGCTGGGCAGAGAATATGAATAGCAGGAACCCTTCCACTGCACATAGCGAAGAAGGAAGTGCTAGTAGCAGAAACGGAACTGGCACGACCTTGAATAGCTCGGCCCCTGGAAACAACATGGCAGATTTCTTCAGTGCTGAGGTGTTCAATATCGTCATTCACAATCCCACGACTGCACATCGGTTCAAGCGGTTTTGCCAGAGTAGAGCGTGCGGGGAGAACATGGAGTTCCTTCAAAAGGTAAGCTGGAATTATCATAGCAATTTCTAGCTTTCGTCAGAAGTCAACGTTCCTACCAACACTATGTATTCGGGCTAACAAGCCTGAACAGATTGACAGGTATAATCGTCTCCTTGACGAACTCTCTCAAACTTTGGGAGGAATTCATTCCACCTACACTTCTCCAGATGCTCCACGCCAAATCAACTTATCCCACGCTCACATCAAGCGCATATCTAGCGACATCAAACAAGTAACACAGTCAACACTCCCAAGTCTCGAGACGATTTTTCAGGACGCACAGGAGCACGTTGAGAAATTGTTAGCCGGGGACATCTACCCTAGGTTTGTCAAACATCAAGTTACAGCATCAGCAACGATGGCACTGGCAGATCATAGGGAACGGTATCAAGGCTTAGGAGACTGTTTCTGTATCACGGATCCAAGCAAAGCTGACAACCCTATTCTTTACGCTTCGGACGGGTTTGTTTCTGTAACAGGTTACACCCGGAAAGATATCATACCACGCAACTGCAGGTTCCTCCAAGGAGAACTCACAGATTCCTCGGCTGTAAAACGGCTCCGAGCTTCAATTGATAGTTGCGAAGAGACAGTGGAACTTCTTCTTAATTACCGCAAAAATGGAGATCCGTTTTGGAATTTGCTCTATGTCGCTCCTCTTCTTGACGAGAGGGGCGAAGTGACATTCTTCCTCGGCGGACAGATCAACTGCAGTACAACGATACATTCCTGCAACGACATCCTTCGGGTGTTGAGTGTCAATGATGACGAGCTCGATCAACAGGATGAAATGGCATCAATGAGAAGTAAACCAGCCAGTATCCGAAGTCGAAGTTCAGGGAGAGAAGGGACCAAGAAAACACAAAGCTCATTCTTCAAAAGTTGGAGGAAATACAACGCTGCTCCTCCAACGAGTAAGATCAGCGTGAGAGATGAAGCGGGCATGGAAGGGGAGCTGCTACACCGTGTTGGGAAAATGAATCTCAAGACGCAGGTTGAGGCGTTCTATTCTGCTTACTCGAAGGTACGCCTCCAACGTCCTCTGGCATTAAGTGGAGATATTGACAATGCGCAGTACCTCGTAATGACCTGGAATCCCAACAGCCACGCTCTGATGATCAAGCACTACTCCCCCGGCGTAATCGACATGCTCTGTCTCAACCTTCCAAACGGTGGTATCGCACCAATCTACAACAAAGACATATTCAAAGTCCTCGCCGAGCACTCCTCTTCTTCGTCCTCTTCCGTAGCCAAAACGTTCCGAACAACAGTTAGAGATGCTTTGAGAACAGGGATAGCAGTCAGTGTGGAGACTGGCTTCTTAACTGGCTTTGAAGAGCGGAAAGGAGCGAAGTGGTTTGGGGGCCAGCAAGAAGGGTTGAGGAGGGTGGAGGAGAGATATGTAACGCATTGGACGCCGCTTAAGGACGAGGAGGGAAGGGTGAGGATGGTTGTTTTGACTATTGCGCCGAAGGTTTGAATTGCGATTGGTTTGTTTAAGCTTGGATAGAGGAGTTTGGTATAGACGTGTTGTATACACGGAGCCATGGTCTGGCTGGGTTGCATATATGATACCCAGGATATTATCGGGTGTCAGTGGAAAGGAGTTCACGCAAGGAAGTTTTTTTTTCCATGCTCTTCTTTTCTTTCCTGGTGAATTACAGTCCCAGGTGCTGCAGTAGTCCTGCTTATTCCTTCCGTATCAAGCTCAAAGCCGTCCCCAGTGTCTATAAAAGGACTAAAATTCGACTCCAGCTTCAACACAGGCAAGCATACTGAGTAGTTGGTGTATCAAGGCGCACGGCATCCTTGGTCTAAAGGCAGACCATGACTGAGACTAGTAATTGAACCACATGTTATCCTTTAGATGGAGATTGTATTGATAGGAACTGTTGAGGACTATGGGAGGATTTTTTAATGCTGTTTGCACACTGACTGGCTTGTTTCGAGTTCAGATGGAACACCCTGTCAGCAATCTATTTTGTCAATATTCCGCTTGCTGTCAGGGTTCTTCTCTCTAGCCTTATAGCAATGCGGATTTATTTTCCTGACTAAGAGATAGATCTAGGAGGAGGGAGCGAAGTGCGTCCATGAAAATTTAGCATCTTCGTCCAAGCTTTAAAATTTCTGCATTGCTTAGGAGCAGAAGGAGCGCCATAGAATGTTGTAGAGGTTTAGAATGTGGACCGCGTACTTTTCTAACTGGTGCCAGTGCTTTGATGAAGTCGCCGCTCTGTACTGTACAAGGCGGTGAATAGTCGGGGTGCATCTAGCTCGAAACTTCGGTTAGGAAGAAATTCGCTTGACGCCCGAGTGCGGAGAGGTTATGTATACAATTCTCTTAAGTGAAAGAATTTTCAAACGCGTCTCTCTGTTCTTTTTATCCTTGTCAAGCAATATACCGACAACACCAATTTTCTTGATTTTCAAGCTCCTGTAACTGTGATTAGTGTTTGAGAAATCGGTCAGAATGAGGGACTCGGAAGAGAAGGTCCCGACGAGGACAGTACTCGAGAAGTTCGATGGGTTTCGCGGTGAGGAGATACAGGGTATGGGGCCTGAGATTGGTAACGGCTCAATCGAGAAGCCCAAGACCGAGGTGGAGGTGCAGATTGAGATCTCAGGTACAAGCTCCAATGCTTCCGAAGCAAGCACAGTTATCCCTCACAGAGCAGGTGTCAATGAAGATACCGTCGAAGATGGAGGAAGAAGCCCACCAAAGCGCGGGTTCAGATTCTGGATGATCATGTTAGCGTTGGCAGTCACCTCGATCCTATCCGCTCTCGAAGGCACTATCGTTTCCACTGCACTACCTACCATCGTCGAACATTTGGGCGGAGCAGAGCTGTTCATCTGGACTGTCAATGGCTACTTTCTTACCAGGTGGGCTTTCCTCTAAGTTTCACTCTACAGTTCACTTGCTTATCTTCTTGAACCAGCATGATGTTTCAACCCCTCTATGGCCAAACGGCAAATATATTTGGCAGGAGACGGCTTATGATCGTTGCTGTATCTCTGTTCATGGCAGGGAGTGCTATTGGGGGTGTGGCTCAAAGCATGGGTACACTCATTGCTGGCAGAGCAGTTCAGGTATATTTACATCCTTGGACGCATCCTCAGATATACTGACACTTGGCAGGGAGTAGGAGGCGGCGGGATCCAGATGCTCAATAATCTGATCATCAGTGACATCGTACCGCTGCGAGAGCGAGGATCCTTTCAAGCACTTCTCCAGGTCGCCGTACTCGTGGGCACAGCATGCGGTCCATTTGCAGGAGGAATCATCGTCCAGAGTACCACTTGGCGATGGGTCTTCTTCCTGAATCTTCCTATCGGCGGTCTGGCACTTCTTCTCGTGATCCTCTTCCTGGAAGTCAACTACGACAAGCAATCAAGCATAGGGGAGAAGTTGAAAAGAGTCGACTACATCGGCAACGCCATTTTCGTCGGATCTGTGGTCTCTATCCTGCTCTCTCTAACCTGGGCCGGAACTACCTACCCCTGGTCCTCACATCAAGTCCTCCTCCCTCTCATCCTCGGATTCCTCGGCCTCGTCGCCTTCCTCTACTACGAATCCTCCTCTTACTGCCACGAACCAACCGTGCCCCCCCACCTCTTCAAAAACCTCACCACAGCCGCAGCATTCACCCTCACATTCCTCTACTCCCTCACCCTCTACTGGCTCATCTACTACCTCCCCCTCTACTTCCAAGCCGTCCTCCTCTCTAACCCCTCCCATTCCGGCCTCCAGCTAACACCCCTCGTAATAATCTGGGTCCCCTTCGCCCAACTCTCCGGCCGTCTAGTCGCGAAAACAGGACGCTACAAACCGTTGCACCTTATCGGCTTCTTACTCACAACAGTCGGAGTCGGACTCTTGACCTTGCTTGGGAAGGATTCAAGTGCGGGACAATGGATCGGGTTTCAAGCGGTCGTCGCAGCTGGACTTGGGCTCGCGAGTACCACGCTCCCTGCTGTGCTCGCGGCGCTAGATGAGAAGGACGTCGCGACCGCGACGGGGACGTGGGCGTTCCTGCGCAGCTTTGGGATTATCTGGGGTGTGACGCTGCCGGCTGTTGTGTTTAATAACCAATTCAATCATCTTGTGATGGGCATTGGTGATGCGAACGTTAGGGCCCTGTTAGGGAATGGCAAGGCGTATGAACATGGGACGAAGGCGTTCATTGAGGGGTTTGAAGAGGGGGTCAGGGAGGAGATTAGAGGGGTTTATGAGGAGAG